>TARA_B110000444_G_scaffold260695_1_pt1 | contig 14320 bp, 14 predicted proteins | sample TARA_B110000444 | Tara Oceans TARA_B110000444 (sample SAMEA4398370) | marine metagenome | biome: Polar Biome; feature: [SRF] surface water layer (ENVO:00010504); material: water (ENVO:00002006), including particulate matter (ENVO:01000060) such as... | depth 5 m | reverse complement strand
GATTCTAGAATACATAATAAAGTTTTTGAGGATGTTTTTAAAAAAGCACAAAAATTGCATATTACTGATTTTAAAATGGATTACAGTAAACTTTCAGAATTTGAAAAAATAAAAATTCTTTCAACTTTGAAAGGTGATATTCCATTAAAATTATTTGATGAAGGTTTAGTTCTTTCAACTCTAGGTTCAATAAGAGCAATGAAACTAATTCAAAAATCTAACGGAGAAAAGGGGTCCAATCGTTATATAATCAGCAATAATCAATCTGCAGTAAATATATTAGAGGTCTTTTCAATGTTCAGATTATCTGATTGGAATTCTCCCACTGTAGATATTGTTCCTTTGTTTGAAACGGTTTCAGATTTAACAGTTGCTGCAAAGGTTATGGAATCTGTATACAGTAATTCTTTTTATAGAAAACATTTGCATCAAAGAGGAGATCAGCAAACTATAATGTTAGGTTTTTCAGACGGAACAAAAGATGGTGGCTATTTAATGGCTAACTGGAGCATTTTAAAAGCGAAAGAGTCTCTTACTTCTATTTCTAGGAAATATGGCATTAAAGTAGTTTTTTTTGATGGTAGGGGAGGTCCACCAGCAAGAGGAGGAGGGAACACTCATCAATTTTATGCTTCAATGGGAACTTTTGTAGAATCAGATGAAATTCAGCTTACGGTGCAAGGTCAGACAATAAGTTCCAATTTCGGTACTGTCGATTCCTGTCAATATAATTTGGAACAATTATTAAGTGCTGGGATTCAAAATAGAGTACTAAGCCCAGATTTAAATGATTCAAAAAAAGAAGACAAAGTTATATTGGATAATCTGGCTAAAATTAGTTACCAATGTTATAGTGATTTTAAAAATCATCCAAAATTTGTTCCATATTTAGAACATATGAGTACCATCAGATACTATGCTAAAACAAATATTGGTAGTAGACCATCTAAAAGAGGAAAAACTGATGCTAAATTTGATTTTAATTCCTTAAGAGCTATACCTTTTGTTGGAAGCTGGAGTCAATTAAAGCAAAATGTTCCTGGGTTTTATGGCGTTGGAACGGCTCTAAAACATTACGAGGATAATAATAAGTTTTCTGATCTAAAAAAACTCTACAAAAGATCAGCATTTTTTAGAACACTTATTTCGAACAGCATGATGAGTTTAACCAAGTCATTTTTTAAGCTAACTGCTTATATGAAAGATGATCCTGAGTTTGGAGAATTTTGGATACTAATTCAAAAAGAGTATAAATTATCAAAATCATTAATCTTAAAACTCTCTGGCTTTAAGGAACTTATGGAAAATGAACCGGCTAATAAAGCTTCCATTGAAATTAGAGAAAAAATAGTTCTTCCACTAATAACGATCCAGCAATACGCTCTTAGAAAAATTAAGTTGATCGAAAGAGGAGATTTAAGTAAAAGTGAATTAAAAACATATGAAAAAATGGTTACTAGATCTCTTTTTGGAAATATTAACGCTAGCAGAAATTCTGCTTAAATAGAAGAATAGTATTTAAAAGCTTCAATAATTAAATCATTATTCACTTCAATATCATAAATTGGAGTACCGATATTTTTTACAAGTACAAAATTAATTTTGCCATAACTATTTTTCTTGTCGTGAATAAGTAACTTTATTATTTCTTGTATGTCATTTTCAGAGAATGATATTTTTTTATAAATTTTTAAAATATGATTCTTGATATTCTTTAAACAATTCTTAGATAAACCAGCTTTTTTTAATGATATAAATGAAGCTAAAATAATACCAATAGAAATTGCTTCTCCGTGAAGGAGTTGTTTTTTTGATTTTAAAAAATAGGATTCTATTGCATGTCCTAGTGTATGACCATAATTAAGAGCTTTTCTTTCTTTATTTTCTTTTTTGTCTATTAGTACAATATTATTTTTTATTTCAATAGACTCTCTTATTAAATCAATATTTTTAAAATCAATATTTTTTGAAATTAAAGAATTAAAGTTGTTAGTTTTTGAAATAATGGAGTGTTTAAAAATTTCAGCATATCCACTTGCTAGTTCGGAATCACTTAAAGTTTCTAAATATAATGGATCGATAATAACCATTTTTGGATCGTAAAATGTCCCGATTTGATTTTTTAAAACCCCTAAATCTACTCCAGTTTTTCCTCCAATGGAAGCGTCAACCATAGATAATAATGTAGTAGGAATATTCACATAGTCTACTCCTCTTTTAAACGTACTCGCAACAAAACCTCCCATATCCCCAACTACACCTCCTCCTAAATTTATAATAATACTTTTTCTGTCTGCCTTAAGTTCAGAGAGTTTATTCCATAAAAACACACAAGATTCGATGTTTTTGTTTTCTTCACCTGCTTCAGAAATTATAGTTTGATAATCAAGTTTATTAATTTGATTTATAAAAACATTTAAACATAAGTTTTCCGTATTAGTATCTAAATGAATAAAAATTTTAGAATAATTTCTACTTTTAATAAAGTTAAATAATTTATTGTATCTGTTCTTGTCAAAGTAAATAGAGTAATTTTTAGATTTAATTTCTTTCATTTGATTCAATCAATATTTACAAAATAACATCTTTTTTTATTAAAAAACCATGTAAATTAGCATTATAAATACTTTTAAATATTGGATTCTATATTTAGTAATACAAGAGAAGCTTTTACATTAAAAACTAATTTCGAACTCACAAGAGCTAAGTTTTTGTTTAAAATTATTCAAAATAAGTTTTTAGTTAAAATAGGGACTTTATTAACTAATTTTTCTTTAAAATTTTATCTTCCAGTAACTCCAATTATCAAACTAACTGTTTTTAATCACTTCTGTGGAGGTGTTTCAGAACTTGATTGCAATCCAGCAATAAAAAAAATGTTTAAAAAAAATGTTTGTTCTGTTCTTGATTTTTCCACCGAAGCATTTAAAACGGAATTTGAATTTGATAAATGTTTTAAAAAAAAGATCGCCATAATTGAATTTATTAAAAATCGTCCTGAAATCCCATTTGCTGTTTTTAAACCAACTTGTTTAGGAGACATTAATCTTTTTAAAAAAATTACTCTAAATGAGACTTTGAATGTGGAAGAGCTAGGAAAATGGAAAAGAGTAATTGATAGATTTGAAGGAATTTGCCAAAAAGCATTTGACAATAATGTAAAAATATTAATTGATGCAGAAGAAACTTTTGTTCAAAAGGCAATTGACGATCTTGCTATTAAAATGATGTTAAAATTCAATATGAGAACTCCAATTGTATACAATACTATTCAAATGTATAGATGGGACAGATTAGATTACTTAGAAAACTTATTAAATAATTATGATAGAATTATTTTTGGTTTGAAGTTAGTTAGAGGTGCGTACATGGAAAAGGAAAGAGATATAGCAAAAAAATTAAAAATTATCTCACCTATTTGTTCTGATAAAGAAGCCACTGATTTAAACTTTAACAATGGATTAGATTTAGTTTTTAATAATCTTAATAAGATTAGCTTAGTTTGTGGATCACATAATGAAATTTCAGTATTGAAAATAATAAAAATGATGTATGAAAATGGAGTTTCAGAAAATGATGATAGAATTTGGTTTGGACAACTTTACGGAATGAGTGATAATATAACTTTTAACTTATCAAAAAAAGGTTATAATGTTTTTAAAATTCTTCCATTTGGCCCAGTAAAAAATTTAATGCCATATTTAATTAGAAGAGCAGAAGAAAATTCATCTGTAAAGGGACAAACGGGAAGAGAGCTGCAGTTGATACTTAAAGAAATAAAAAGAAGAAAATTAGAAAAAATTTAATAATAAAGCTTTTCAAATTTTGCTGATTTTGAACAGTTTTTAACCCAATAGTAGAATTTTTTATTTTTAGAATTGTTTTTTAAATAATATAATTTGCAAGAATCCATTTCAACATTACTTTTTGAAAAGTCTACATTGTAATCTTTAATAAGATTTCCTTTTATGATTTCTAATGAGTCGTTTTTAAAAATCCATTTTTTTTTTTCAATATCAGCTAATACTCTTTTGTTTGGTGAGTAATTAAATGTAGCCTCTTTTTTCCCCATGAAATAGAATAAAAAAATTAGACCTATTGAAAAACCAAATAAATAATAAAGTAACCTCTTAAAGAAACTCATAATATGATGTTATTAATTGTTAATTTTCTTTGCATTTCATTTATATAAATTATTTTAATTATTGAGTGATTCAAATTAAAGTTATTTAATAATATTTCTGGCCATTCAATTATTACAATATTCTCATTATTGAAATATTCTATTATACCTAATTCGTTAATTTCTTTTTCATCTTTCAGTCTAAATAAATCCATATGATAAACATTATTTCTATCAAATGTTCTGTATTCATTAATTATACTAAAAGTTGGGCTAGTGACGTTATCGACTACTTGTATCTCCTTACAAACTCCTTTTATTAAGGTGGTTTTTCCTGCACCAACTACTCCTTTAAAAAAATAATTTGATGAATTACAGCATTCAATTATAAATTTACTAGCTTTTTGAATATTATTTTTTGAATAAATTAATTCCATTTTGGGCTAATTACAATAAATGGGATTAATATTTCCTCAAGTGAAACTCCTCCATGTTGATAAGTATTCTTAAACATGTTGACATAATTATTATAATTATTTTTATATACAAAATAAGTGTTATCCTTAGCAAAAATATAACAGCTGCTCAAATGATTTGACGGCAGCATGAATTTGGAAGGATCTTTTAGATTAATAGCTTCTTTTTTAGATGAATGTATTTGTCTTGATGTTTTATATCTCAAATTATTAGAAATTTCTTTATCTCCAGAAACTAAAGCAGGTTTGTCCACGTTTATAGTTCCGTGATCTGATGTAATAATAATTTTGAAACCTAAGGACTTAGCTTTTTTTATTATTTCTTTTAGTTTAGAATTATTAAACCAACTTTTAGTTATATCCCTGTAAGCTTTATCGCTAGAAGCTAATTCTTTTATGAATTTTACATCTTTTTTAGCATGAGACATCATATCTACAAAATTATATACCAATACACTCAAATCATTTTCTTTTTCATTAATTAAGTTACTAAGAAAATAATCACCTTCTTTTGAATTAGTAATTTTATGATACTTGTATTTAATGTCTTTTCCTAATCTGTAAAATTGTTCTTTTATTAATTCATTTTCATAATTGTTTTTACCACCTTCACTAATTTCACTTATCCAATAACCAGGGTGTTTTTTTTTTAAATCCACAGGACTTAAACCTGAAAAAATAGAATTTCTTGCATATTGAGTTGTAGTAGGTAATATGCTAGAGTAAATTATATCAGATTGAATTTTATAATCTTCTATAATAAAGGGCTCAATGGACTTCCACTGGTCATATCTTAAATTATCAACTAAAATCATTAAGGTTGGTAAATCAGAATTTATTTCGGGAATGATTTTGTTTTTAAATAAATTTATTGATGATAAGAACTCGTTATCCAATAATAATTCTTCATAATTCTTCTCAATAAAATCTGCAAATAATATATTAGCCTGTTTTTTTTGAGAATATAAAATTTCATAAACTTCTTTTTCCTCAATTTCACTTATTTCTAACTCCCAAAATATTAGAGATTTATATACCTCAATCCAATCTTCTATTGTTTTAGAGAAATTTATTTTATCATTTATTTCTATATACGATTTTTGATAATTAGATATTGTTTTATTGTTAACAATTTCCTTGTTTCTAAATATTTTAGTGAGACTTAATAATATTTGATTTGGATTCAAAGGTTTAATCAAATAATCTGTAACTTTTAATCCAAGAGCATTTTCTATTGTTTCATTTTCAGAATTTTGAGTTATCATTATCACAGGGATAATTGAGTGATTTTTATTTATCAAGTTTATGGATTCTGTTCCGGATAGACCCGGCATATTTTGATCGATCAAAATAACATCACATTGATTTTTTTCAAGAAAATCAATAGCTTCCAGACCACTTTTAGAAGTGTGAACCAGATATCCTTTCTTGTTTAAAAATAAAATATGAGATTTAAAATGTTCTATTTCATCATCGATCCATAAAATTTTAATCATCACTTTGATTTTTAATCAAATTTAGTTAAATATAAATACTGTAAAATTTTTTCTTTTGAAATATCTAAAATGAAATTAATTCATTTTTCATACTTTTACGGCAATGAAATTAATTGCTCACGAAATTGCTGAGATCTTGGATGGAGTTGTTGAAGGGAATGATCAAATTTATATTGATAACCTTTCAAAGATTGAAAATGGAAAAAAAAATTCATTATCTTTTTTGGGAAACCCTAAGTATAAGAAGTACTTATATGTTTCAAAATCATCAATAATTATTGTTGATAAAAAATTAAAGTTAGATAAGGTTTTAAACGCAACTTTAATAAGAGTTGATGACCCAAATAAATCTTTTTCTCTTTTATTAAATTATTTCAATACAAATAAAAAAGAATTGATTGGAATTGATAAAAATTCAATCATTGAAGATAATGTTAAATATGAAAAAGATCTTTACTTAGCTGCTTTTTCAATATGTAAAACACAAACAAAGATTGCAAAAAATGTAAAAATTCATTCTCAAGTTTATATAGGAGAAAATGTTTCAATTGGAAAAAATACAATCATTTACCCAGGCGTTAAAATATATAATAACACTTTGATAGGAAATAATTGTGTAATTCATAGTGGAACTGTTATTGGTTCTGATGGGTTTGGTTTTAATTTAGATGATAAAGGAAATCAAATTAAGGTGATTCATAATGGAAATGTAATTATTGAAGATGATGTAGAAATAGGATCTAATTGTACTATTGATAGGGCAACTCTAGGTTCAACGTTAATAAAAAAAGGTGTGAAGTTGGATAATTTAATTCAAATAGCACACAATGTTGTTATTGGTGAAAATACAGTAATTGCTGCATTAGTTGGTATTGCAGGTTCAACCAAAATCGGAAAGAATTGTATGATTGGAGGTCAAGCTGGTTTCGCAGGTCATTTAACAATTGGAGACAGGGTTATGGTTCAAGGTAAATCGGGTGTTTTAAAAAATATAAAATCTGATAGTTCTGTGATGGGAACTCCTGCAATAGATCATTTAAATTATAATAAATCTTATGTGCATTTTAAAAATTTTCCTTCGATAATTAAATCTTTTGAAAAGATTTTTAAAAATAAAAAACATGTCTAAACAACATACTATTTTAAAGCCAGTTTCCTTGAAGGGAGTAGGTATCCACACAGGAAAAGAAGTTAATTTAACTTTTAAACCTGCCAAAGAAAACTTTGGATATGTTTTTTGTAGAGTGGATCTTCCAAATAATCCTACAATTGAAGCTAATATTAACTTTGTAGTTAATACAGAGAGAGGAACTAACTTGGATAAAAATGGTGTAAAAATAAAAACCTCTGAACATGTTTTGGCAGCTTTAGTAGGAATGGAAATTGATAATGTTTTAATTGAGATGGATGCTTCTGAGCCCCCAATCATGGATGGTTCTTCAAAATTCTTTGTTGAAGCATTAAAAAAAGCTGGTGTTAAAGAACAAAGTTTAAATAGAAATGAATATGTAGTAAAAGAAGTTATCTCTTATTATGATGAGAAAACAGGAAGCGACATAACTGTGATCCCTTCCAACAAATATGAGGTTACAGCGATGGTAGATTTTGGAACAAAAATACTAGGAACCCAAAATGCTACTATGAAAAACATATCTCAATTTAACGATGAGTTTGCCAATGCTAGAACATTTAGTTTTTTACATGAAATTGAAATGCTTCTCGATAATGGACTGATTAAAGGAGGAGATTTGAATAATGCGATTGTTTATGTTGATAAAGAACTTTCTGATGAAACTATGTCTAAATTAAAAAAAGCTTTTAACAGTGATAAAATTTCCGTAAAAAGTAATGGAATATTAGATAACTTAACCCTCCATTACCCAAATGAAGCTGCAAGACATAAATTATTGGATGTAATTGGGGATTTAGCTTTGTTAGGTGTAAGAATCAAAGGAAAGGTTATTGCTAATAAACCTGGACATTTCGTAAATACTATGTTTACCAAACATTTATCTTCAATTATAAAAAATGAAAAAAGAAATTTAGCTCCTGAAATTGATTTATCAAAACCTCCAATTATGGATGTTAATCAAATTCAAGACATTTTACCTCACAGACCGCCATTTTTATTTATTGATAAAATTTTAGAGATTTCTGATAATCATGTTATTGGTTTAAAAAATGTGTCCATAAATGAAGATTTTTTTGTTGGACATTTTCCTGGAAAACCTATAATGCCTGGGGTTCTTCAAATCGAAGCTATGGCTCAAGCTGGTGGTGTTTTAATTCTAAATACCGTTCCTGATCCTCAAAACTATTTAACTTTTTTTGCAAAAATAGATAATGCTAAATTTAAATATCCAGTGGTTCCTGGAGATACTTTAATTTTTAAATGCGAATTATTATCTCCTCTTAGAAGAGGGATATGTCATATGAAAGCTCAAGCTTTTGTAGATGGTAAATTAACAAGTGAAGCCGATTTAATGGCTAAAATTATAAGAAAAACAGAAACATAAAATGTATCAACCATTATCATTTATTCATCCACAAGCAAAAATCGCAAAAAATGTTGTTGTAGAACCGTTTACATCAATAGAAGATAATGTTACCATTGGAAAAGGAACATGGATTGGTTCTAATGTAAATATTATGAGTGGTGCCAGAATTGGAAAAAATTGCTCAATTTTTCCAGGAAGTGTTATTTCTGCTGTTCCTCAAGATTTAAAGTTTAAGGGGGAGGATACAACTGCCGTAATTGGTGACAATACCACAATTAGAGAATGTGTAACTATTAATAGAGGAACTGAAGATAGAAATAAAACTGTTATTGGTAAAGATTGTTTGATTATGGCTTATTCACATATAGCTCACGATTGTATTATTGGAAATAATTGTATTTTTTCTAACAATTCAACTTTAGCTGGTCATGTTAATGTTGGAAGTCATGTTATTTTAGCTGGTATGGTAGCTGTTCATCAGTTCTGTTCAATTGGAAATCATGCTTTTGTTGCTGGTGGTTCTTTAGTTAGAAAAGATATTCCTCCTTTTGTTAAGGCAGCAAGAGAACCCATCTCATATGTAGGAATTAATTCAGTTGGATTAAGGAGAAGAGGTTTTGACAATAAAGTAATAATGGAAATTCAGTCAATATATAGAATTTTATATCAAAAGAAATATAATAATACTCAAGCGGTAAAAATTATTGAAGGAGAAATGGAAGCAACAAAAGAAAGAGATGAAATTATTGAGTTCATTCAAAGCTCTCAAAGGGGAATAATGAAGGGATATTTTCAAAATTAATATATGGCATCATCATCAGACATAAGAAAAGGACTTTGTATACATTATAATAACGATATATATAAGGTTATTGATTTTTTACACGTTAAACCTGGAAAAGGACCTGCTTTTGTGAGAACAAAGCTAAAAAGTGTAACAAACGGTAAAGTAATTGATAATACTTTTTCTGCTGGGCATAAGATTGAAGAAGTTAGAGTTGAGACTAAACGATTTCAGTTTCTTTATAAAGATGGTCTAACTTATCATTTTATGAACGTAGATGACTATAATCAAATAACTATTGAAGAGAATGTATTGGATTCTTCTAGTTTTTTGAAAGAGGGTGAGATTGTAACAGTTTTAACGAATTCTGAAGATGGTACTAGTTTGTCAATTGAAATGCCTCAAAGTGTTACCTTAGAAGTTTCAGAAACTGAACCAGGATTGAAGGGAAATACAGCTACAAATGCTACTAAACCTGCAATCCTTGAAACAGGAGCTAGAATTAATGTTCCGTTGTTTATAAATGAAGGCGATTTAATCAAAATTGATCCTGAAAAGGGAACTTACTTGGAAAGAGTAAAAAAATAATTATATATGAGCATATTAGTAAACAAAGATTCTAAAATTATTGTACAAGGTTTTACTGGTGGAGAAGGTACTTTTCACTCCGAACAAATGATTTTATACGGAACTAATGTTGTGGGTGGAGTAACACCAGGGAAAGGTGGTCAAAAACATTTAGATAAACCTGTTTTTAACACTGTTGCTGACGCTGTTTTAAAAACCGAAGCAAATACTTCTATAATTTTTGTTCCGGCTGGTTTTGCTGCTGATGCTATAATGGAATCAGCAGACTCAGGAATAAAAACTATAATAGCAATTACCGAAGGAATTCCAATTTCTGATATGACTAAGGTAAATCAATATTTAAAAAATAAGGATTGTACTTTAATTGGACCTAACTGTCCAGGAATCATTACGCCAGGTGAAGCAAAAGTTGGTATTATGCCTGGCTTTGTTTTTAAAAAAGGAAAAATTGGAGTGGTTTCTAAATCTGGAACACTTACTTATGAAGCGGCCGATCAGGTAGTCAAACAAGGTTTGGGTATCTCGACTGCCGTTGGAATAGGGGGGGATCCAATTATTGGAACAACTACTAAAGATGCTATTAAATTATTTATGGAAGATCCAGATACTGATTGTATTGTAATGATAGGTGAAATTGGTGGTCAACTTGAAACCAAGGCATCTTTATGGGTTAAAGAAAATGGAAATAAAAAACCTGTAGTAGGTTTTATAGCTGGAGAAACTGCTCCAAAAGGAAGAACAATGGGTCACGCTGGAGCTATTGTTGGAGGTTCTGAAGATACAGCAGAAGCTAAAAAGAAAGTGATGAAAGAATGCGGAATTCATGTGGTTGATTCTCCTGCAGATATTGGTAAGAAAGTAGCTGAGATTATGTTATAATTAGTAATTTTAATTTTTAATTATATGAGTTTGTTAAATGGTAAAACCGTAATTATTACAGGTGCTAGTAGAGGTATTGGAAAAGGAATTGCTGTCACTTTAGCTAAAAATGGCGCAGATATTGCTTTTACGTATAGTAAGTCTGTTAATTCTGCTAATAGTCTAGTTAAAGAAATAACAGACTTAGGGGTTAAGTGTAAAGCTTATAAAAGTAATGCCGCTAGTTTTAACGAATCTCAATCCTTAATTGAACAAATTTTAAAAGATTTTGAATCTTTTGATGTTTTGATAAATAATGCGGGAATTACTAAAGATAACTTACTTATGAGAATGAATGAAGAAGATTTTGATCAAGTTATTGAAGTAAATTTGAAGTCTGTTTTTAATATGGTAAAAGCTACCCAAAGAGTATTTCTTAAAAAAAGATCAGGTAGCATTATTAATATTAGTTCTATTGTTGGTGTAAAAGGTAACGCTGGTCAATCAAATTATGCGGCTTCCAAAGCAGGAATAATTGGCTTTTCTAAATCTATTGCATTAGAGCTTGGGTCTAGAAATATTCGATCTAATGTGGTAGCCCCTGGGTTTATAGAAACTGAAATGACAAGTGAATTAAATAAAGAAATTGTAGAAAAATGGATTCAAGGTATTCCATTAAAAAGAGCAGGAAAACCTGAAGATATAGCAAATCTTTGCTTATTTTTGTCTTCAGATCTTTCTAGTTTTATAACTGGACAAGTAATTAATGTCGATGGCGGCATGTTAACATAAATAATTAAATAAAAAAACTTTAAAAAATGGATAAATTAAATAAGATTGGATTACCGGTGGTTGTAACTATTATGTTTTTGTTTATTGTATTAATGAAATCTGCAGTAAATATTGGATATGGTGAAGCTGGCGTATTGTTTAAAACTTTTGGTGGTGGTGTAGTAACTGATGAAGCTCCTTTGGGTGAAGGTTTTCATATTATAGCTCCTTGGAACACGGTTTATTTATATAATGTAAAACAACAAGAAGTATTTGAAAGTCAAATGCAAGTTCTTTCATCAAATGGTTTAGAAATTTCATTAGACGTTTCTGTTCTATATCAACCAAAAGCAGATGAATTAGGTTTATTACACCAAACTAAGGGTTCTAATTATCTTGATATAGTAATTGTTCCTAACATAAGAGCAGTTGCAAGAAGTGTGGTTGGTAGGTACACACCTGAACAGCTTTATTCAACTAAAAGAGATGCCATTGAAAGTGAAATTTATGATGAATTAAAAAAAGGTGTTGAAAAACAATATGTACAAATTAATGATGTTCTAGTAAGAGACGTTACATTACCTAACACAATTAAACAAGCAATTGAAAGAAAGCTTAGTCAAGAGCAAATGTCACTTGAATATGAGTTTAAACTAGAATCTGCTAGGAAAGAAGCAGAAAAAGTTAGAATTGATGCTCAAGGTAAAGCTGATGCAAACAGAATATTAAACTCATCTTTAACTACCAATATTTTAAGAGATAAAGGAATTGAAGCTACAACTAAGTTAGCTGAATCTCCTAATTCTAAAGTAATTGTTATTGGAAGTGGAAAAGATGGATTACCAATAATTCTAGGAAATCAATAATTTAAATAATGAAAAACACTAACAATATATATCGCCATATACACAAATTCAAACGAGTTATGTGATGATATTTTTGTTATTATTATTAAAGCCCGTTTGTTAATTCAAACGGGCTTTTTTTTTATAAAAACTATAATGAATGCTATTAAATTTAAAATAAAGAAATCAAATAAATTAGAAAATTTGGTTGGTGAGATTAAAAGTATATTGTCAAATAAAGAATCTTCTTATAAATACAGTTCTAATATTTCAAAAATATGTGATTTAGGTATCATTAGGTTTATTGAGTGTAATATGGAGAATTCTATAGAGATCTCTATTGAAGAAAAAACAACGAACACTAATTCATTCAAAAAAAATACAGGTCTCTTTTTTTTGTTATTTCTAAATAATAATAAGTTTAAAATTAAAGATTTAATATCTATAGACTATTTAGAAAGTAATAAAAGTAAAATAGTTGCTAAGACATGGAGAGATGTTAAAAAGGCTAGGGAAGAAAAATATAAAATTTAATTTTATTTTTCAGTTTGATTACCACAGAAAAATTGCTGTTAATATTGTAACGAAAGCGAAAATGGAATAATAGAAGGAGAATCTACTGTTCTGTAAACTTTTAAAATATGGTGATTCAACCGTTCTATACAAGTATTTACCATCAATATTAATTCTTTTAAATGTACTTTGCTGCAGAAGAAGAACAAGAATATTGAAAACAACCATAGCTATTATTAAATTATTAATAGCGTCAGCTTTTGTAAATACATTTACAACAGGTAAAACATCATATACAAATGCGCTACTTCCAATTGCACCAAAAATTCCACCAACAGCTAAGTTAATTCTAGAGTCTAAGTCTTTTAAAGGAATAAGGAAAACTAGACAGGATATGAAAAATGAAAGTAATCCTCCAGTGAAAATTTTAAAAAACAAAACAACACCACCTCTTTTAACATTTAATTCAAAGATTAAAGATTGAAGAACTGCTGGACGTATTACACCTGGTGCAGTATTAATTCTTTCGGTACTAATCTCATTATATTCAGATCTATGATCTATTCCAATTATTGTATAGCCTGGTTTTAAATTTCTCATGTTTTTTTCAAAAGTACTTACAAACTTTTTACTTGGATTTAGTCTTACTAATGAGGTGTCATAAGAAGTTTTGAATTCAAAAAGTAGTTTTTGGGTATCAAAAGGGTAATTACCCAAATCCCATTTATGGTCAAATTCAGTATCAACAATCCTTGCTTCTTTTGATATTTTAGATCCATAAAATATAATTGAATCTGCGGGATTTATATATTCTTCTTTAATTGCGTCTCCAACCAATCTTAGTTCACTTTCTCTTAAAACAGCTTGAAAGTAATCAGAGTGAGTCATGTCCCATGGCTCTCCACTACTGGGTTGTATCCATTCAAAAGGAAAATCACTGTAAGAAGTAAATGCAAGAACAGATGTGAAAATTTCGTTTTTTACATCAAATCCTTTTAAATCATAGAAATCTAAACTGAGATCGTATTGTAGTGGCCATTCTAATGTGTCTTGTTCAGTTAATATGGCGTAAGGAAAATAATCACCAGACCTTTGATAATCTCTTAATTTTTTTTCTTTTTTGGTAATGATTGAATCAATAATTTCATTTGTTCCCTCACTTTGAGAAAATAAAAATCCAAATGCAAAAAACAAACAAAATAGTATTGAAAATGTTTTTTTGGTAAAAAAAATATATATTTTCATTTTATACAAACATATCAATTATATGACAATTAATTTATCTAGCAAACATATTCAATAAAAAGAGTTTTTCAAAAATATGTTATTTTCAGAAAGCCAGTAATTATAACTCGATTTTATATTTTT
>TARA_B110000444_G_scaffold85814_1_pt1 | contig 14328 bp, 13 predicted proteins | sample TARA_B110000444 | Tara Oceans TARA_B110000444 (sample SAMEA4398370) | marine metagenome | biome: Polar Biome; feature: [SRF] surface water layer (ENVO:00010504); material: water (ENVO:00002006), including particulate matter (ENVO:01000060) such as... | depth 5 m | reverse complement strand
GAGGCGTATCTTGCCCATACTGCATCGAATAATTTCTTTGAAAAAAAACGGGCTTTCATATACTGACCCACTAGGGTTAGTTGTATGTCTAGTAAACCTAGAATCGCAGTATCAGCATGCTTACTTGGTAAGAAAGTAAGATACAACGGCGATGCTGCAGAATTTAGAGTGCTCAGCCGAGTTTGGAGTGAGCACCTAGAATTAATCGGGGTCTGTCCTGAAGTAGGAATAGGCATGGGGGTGCCACGTCCTACAATCAGGTTAGTCAAAGGTGAAGAAAGGATTTCGCTAGTGAATCCAAAGAATGGTGAAGATTTCACTGACAAGATGTTAGAGTATTCAGAGATTCAATCTGATTACCTAATCTCAATCGGAATCAGTGGATTCGTATTCAAGAAGGATTCACCAAGCTGTGGCCTTGAGCGAGTTAAGGTATACCGTGGTGAAAAACCGCAAGCAGTTCGAGATGGTGTTGGCATGTTTGCAAAAGTATTCACCACGCTATACCCCCACATTCCAGTAATCGAGGAAGGTCGTCTAACCGACCCTCGTCAAGCAGAACATTTCCTAGCACGTGTTCATTTCTTCAACGAATGGCAAACAATCGGAGAATCTGGCTGGAGTGCTAGTAAAATTATGAAATTCCATGCCGAACATAAGTTATTCTTGTTGAGTCGTGCACCTGATGCAAAGAGAACATTGGGCAGAATCATCGCTCAAGGATTTGACAATGACGAACATCCAGAATCTGTTGCTCTGAAATACATGACTGAAGCACAGAAGGGCCTATCTGTTCTAACAAAGCGTGGACGAATTGCACACGCTATGGAAAGAGTCATCGGAAAACTACCGGACATGTCCAAGCAAGATAAGAGCGAATTGTTGGAAGTTATACACCAATTCAGGAAAGGACTTCTACCAAGGTCTGCTGCCATGATTTTGTTAAGCCACCACATCAAAAAGCACGATGCTAACAATCCAATACACAACAATTTCACCTCTCCAATCCCAATGAATATGGGATTGATGGCTAAGGTCTGAACAATTGCACTAACCTGCATCAAGATGATGAGTAAGAGATGTATCAGAGTTACATGAGCGAAGCGGTACTTGATGCCGAGGTTGTGGAAGATGAGAGTTCTTCCAAGCCTAATGATACCCGCTCGTTAAACGCTGTCCTTGGTAGTACGATTGCTATTGCAATTGTATTTCTCTTAATGAGCAAAGTGATTGGTACAATCGTAGAAGAATTCACCATGGATGAATCAATGGTTGAATATGTCCCTATTGAAGAAAGATACAAGCAAGACTTTGTCACTGATGGTTCTCATTCTTACATCCTTGAAAACGGGACACTAACCGGTCCTGAAGGAGCACAATTGTGGTCGGGAACACATCATTTCGTAGATTTTGAATTGCCGATTGAAGAAGGCGGTGCGGCACCTAATGGCAAGGTAAGTCTAGCCGTATGGATCCCTGATGTTCCAGAAGGCACTACAGTACCTGTCATCGCAGAATTTGGACCTTATTTCGATGAAACATCAGTTGAAACTCCCGGTATTGAAGAACCAGGTACATGGCTGGGAACAATGATCTTGGAGCAAATAGTTCCACATGGCTTCGCATTTGCACAGGTTTCTGTTATGGGAACTGGTAGGTCAAACCATTGTATGGATTTGATGGGTACCGCTGAACAACTAGGGGTTGATGCTGCAGTCACTTGGCTGGGAAGTCAAGATTGGAGTAATGGAAATGTTGGAATGATTGGAAAGTCATACGATGGTTCAACTCCATGGCAGGCTGCAATGTTTGGAAACGAACACCTCACAACAATCGTTCCTATTTCTGGTTTAATCGGTGTGATGGAATTGATGTGGCGTAACGGCAGTAGTGAAGCTCGTGCGCCAATAATGCACAATGGTGTCTACGGGTCTTACGGAATTGACGGGGATTTGGAAGATGCAGGAAACATGTGTCCCGATTATCTCGCTGGGCCAGCCACCGGTGGCGCAGCTTGGGCCTGGGGCAGTGAGGCTGCAGGTGATTACTGGGGCGAGAGATATTTCTTGGATAGAGTCCTAGAAAATTACGAAGGCAGTGTATATCTGATTCAAGGGATGCATGACTGGAACGTTGACCCACATATGGCTATTCCAACTATCAACAAATTGTATGATGCGGATATAGAAGCAAAGGGACTGTTCGGACAATGGGACCACGATTACCCTGACCGTCCTCAACAGATGTACGAAAGAAGTGCAGATGGTAGAGGCAGAGAAGCCTTCCCTGAGATGGTACGCATGGATTGGATGCAAGACCTTCTAGAGTGGTTCACATACTATCTGAAAGAAGATGGCCCACAGCCATGGCTTGGAGTTGAAATCCAATCCAACCAAGGCGATTGGCGCTTTGAGGACCGCTATCCTATGTCCAATACTGAAGAGGTTTGGTGGGAGTTAGGTAGTTCACAACTTGCTGCGATGGGTGGAGGAAACACAATTCGCCCAGATATGACTTCTGGACCAGTTTATGAAACTCCACCTCTAGAAGAAGCACTCTACTTTGGCGGAACTCCTAGGCTGCATGTCAATGTGAATACTGCAACTGTTGGAGGTCAAATTTATGCACTTATGGAGGATTGTTTCGAGGGTACTTGTATCCACATCGGTCATGCTATCATGGACTTAAGATACCATGCAGGAGGCTCACAAGAGCAATCTTGGACTCCAATCTTTGAAGAGATCACAGCAGTGATGGAGTTTTTCCCAATGGATGTAGAGATTGATGAAGGACACACTATTCGACTAACTCTGAGGAGTACTGGTGAAGATTATCTTCCTTCAGCAGCTTCAACTGTTGTGACTGTAGTAGATTCAGGCTCGACTCTACAAATGGATGTGTTTGACCCTGCTACAAGAGAATATTATGATACTACTTTGTGTACATCTGAGATCTGTACGAGCAGTTCTTAATTCAACGACGGCGTTTCTGGCTTCTTTGAGCACGTGCTTGTGCCGCCTTGGCTTTGTTAGATCCTTTACGTTGTGAGCGAGCACGCTTGTCTCCCACCTTTGGACCACGAACTTGTGCATCTTTCTCATCGGAACGTTGGTCCTTCTGCATTTGGCGCCACTGGCCACCAATCAACTGAAGAATCTCTTCTTTGGTAGAAGCGCCAATTGATTCACTCGCTCCTTTTTTCGATACCCACATTCGGCCTTCTTTACCATGCGGCCTGTTAGGATGTGAAATTTTTTCTTCACGCTTGATTTTTTTCAAACCCAGTGCCCTTGAAGCGATGAAAAGGCCTTCTAAGTCCGGTTTTAGGACGCTAGAGTCACGTGGAACACGTCGGCCACTACGTCTACTAACCTTAGCATCAAAGTAGCCTGGCCAGACTGCAATACGGTCTGGATTGTGGTCCATATCAAACCCTCAGAGGGCAATTACCTTTGAACCCATTCAAAGTACGACACCGTTCAGGACGCCATCGTGCCCTGGACGAGAAGTAATCTTGACTTGTCCTTTATCGGTCTCTACGACTGCACCCTTGGTTAGGATGTTACGACGAATGTAGTTTGAGTTTGCGTCATTCTTGATGACATTGGTGATTTTTGCTGTTGTAGACTTGCCATCCTTACCGTTGATTGTACAACGGTTGTCGGATAGAACACGAACAAGCGTGTTTCCACCGGTCTTGCGGTAGATTTTACGCTTTGGCTCTCCAATCAGAGCAAATTGCTTCTCTGAGGAGATTTCGGTGCTTCTCTTTCCACGAGAAGAAACGCGACGTCCTCCACTTGGTTTGCGACGTGAGATTCCGTGCCACTGTCCCATTATTGTTCTCTCCAGCGGCTTGGCGACCAGCCGTTCATATTTGAAGGGTATGCCTCAAACACATTGCGCTGTATGTATGACAATACACTTGTTTTCGATGTATAGCGAGGCGGTGATGCTGTCATTTGCCATTAATGGACCAACGCCTGCAGGAGTGCCTGTGAACAATAAGTCGCCCTTTCGAATTGGAGCCCAAGTAGCGAGTTTCCCAATTAATTCACCAGGTGTCCAACTCATTTCTTTCAAAGAGCCTCTTTGGACTTCTTTACCGTTGATTTCCAAGCTATATTCGGCTCTATGATCGTACTCAAACCAGTCGCCAATTACAGCACTTCCAGTGAATGCTTTTGCTTCCGCCCATGGCAAGCCATTTGACTTCAAATGGTCTTGAACACTACGTTTAGTCAAATCTAATCCAAGTGCCATTTGAGAAGGCATTCCTTCATCGCCGATTTTCAAAACCAATTCAATTTCATGGTGGACGTCACCTTCACAGGTCTCGATTTGACCGAATTCAATTATCGAGGAAGAAGGCTTGAGGAAAAATACCGGTTCTTGCGGGATAGGATTACCCAATTCTAGAGCGTGTTTTGGATAGGTTCGGATTGCACACCATACGTCCATATCGAACCGCATGGGTCGCACCCTCATCAAACCGAAGGGTCAAACATCAGAGGCCATAGGACCCAACATGGCGAAGGACTGGCAAATCAAGAAGCGTAGGCCGGTCCGACGCAAAAATATCGCTCCTCTTCTCAAAGACCTAGAGGCCGCTTTGGGAATTGATTTAGCGGTGGATGGAGCATTCCTAGAAATGGCAGATTATGGCCCTTGGAAAATGGTGTTAGTCGACCGAGTTCCATTGGCTGTCGAATTAATGAGTCCAGATGATAAGAGAGTCGTATTCCTTACTTTACGAGGTTTCCTTTCATACCCTTGCGACAAGCGTTTCGTAGAGGTTGACCATGGAGCAATTCCTTTCTTGATGAAGGGTGCAGATTGTATGGTTGCCGGCATCCATGATGCTGATGAAGAAATCGAAGAAGGAGATTTGGTTTGGGTAAGAGACCAGACACATAAGAGGCCTTTAGCAATTGGATGGGCTACTAAAGATGGGGCTTCCCTAATCGGTGAATTAAAAGGCAAGGGCCTAAAGAACATTCATTGGGTTGGTGACGAGTTATGGGAGATGGAGTTATGAAAACAAGAATGATAGTTTGTATTTTGATGAGTATTGCACTACTGAACACTACCTCTGCTGCTGACGTTGAAGGCGGAGTAAATGTCGAGCCAGTGGTTGAAGAAACCATTTTCGATGCAATTTCTCATACTGAAGTTACTACAGATTTAGGAAATTGGGACATTACAATGACTCTGAATGATGATGCTTTCAATAATAATACAGCGTTTGATTTGATTACCCAGATTTGTAATAATGAAGGAGTTTGCCTACCGCCTGAATCTGCTGTTGTGACCAGTGAAGATGACCGAACATTCAGTTCATCTGTAACTACCATAGAAGACCACACATACGTCAATTGGAGAGTTAAGGCAACGTATTCCAATGACAATGACACAACAGAAATGTTCCCTTCATCCGGTTTCTACAAGACCTGGTCAGACTGTTGGCTAAATGATGGCGAATGGGGCGGAGATGGTTGCCCAGAAGATAGCGATGAAGATTCTGATGGCCTTCCTGCAATAGGCGTTTTAGCAACTGTTGGAGCGATTTCTCTAGGAGCGATCGCTGTTGCAGTCACTCGCAAAGAATGAATTCAACTAAACGCTCGATAAATCGGCGTTGTTCGGGTCCAAAATCTGTTATTGTAACCTTAACGCCTTTCGCATCAAGAGACGGTTTTAGGAAACCTCTGCGATTAATATCTGAAGCCACCAAAGGAAGGTTTTCTCTTTCTAGAGTAAACTGAACCCCTTCTGAGACTTCTTCTAACTGCATTTCTTCACAAATGGCATCCTGAATAAGGATGAGAAGTTCAGCAGGACTTTCCCCCCCACCATATGCGGAAAGAAACCCAAGGTCGGTTTCATTCTGCTCGATTAAATGATCTAGTCCTCTGCCAGTCATCCATTCACCTCATATTGGAGTTTTAACGTGATTCCAACCAATAACTTGTCCTGTTGTGGCATCCATAGCCAAAGAGAGCGTGTTATCCCACTGTGTAGTTATTCCATTAATCGTAGTAGATGACGACCAAGAGCGAGTTAAGTCCAAGGTTGTAGCACCGGTATCTCCTGAACTTAATCGGTTTATCCAATCGGTATAATCCCCATCTGGAGTTACGACCAAATGTCCAACTCTAGTTTGAGAATGATATTCTCCTGATGATGTGAAGAAACCGTTGTCTCCGCTAAGTTGAGGGAATCTTACTTGATCTACAATGTCCTGTTCTAGCATACTTATGTTCAGAGCAGATGGTATGTCATTTCTGCTATGCGCCACACTATCATCATATCCACCATGAGACACATAATTGCAATTGGCTGGACTAGGCTCACCCAGTACATCTACTACAACCCAGCCCGAATTAGGGCTGGTGCTAACCCAAGATAGGTTCCATCGAGTTGTAGATGAATCACTTCGATTGTCTCTGGCCCGCCAGATATATCCATCATTATCCAAGGCCGAATTGATAGCAGTCGCCTCGGATACAAACCCTGCAGTGACACAACCCACTGCGTTCTCTAATGAGTGAGGTCGAAGTGTACTATTATCGGGTAAATGTAAATCATTATTGCCCCAATCAGATAATTCACTAGATGAAGGAGCATAAGCTCCGGCATTCGGTACAGAAGAATAACTGCGGCCTAAATCGAGTAATTTACTTCCCCGAGTTAGTGAATTTTTAGACATTTCAAGACTTAGGCTAAGGCTGCCATCTGGTAGTATGATGTCTGCGAGTTGGTCAGAGAATCCTCCGCAAGATGATTTGTCAGCATCTTCTGAAATACGAACATCGACATTTTGCCGAACGGCCCATGGTGAATCTTCTGTAGCCCACATGGTAATCCTAGCGTGACCGAAACAGTTCTCTCGGATTTCACGATGTTCCATCGTAATCTTCCACATTTCATCATCCCCTACATCGTCAGGACCAATGACTTTCCACTCCCACCCCAGATGGGTTCCATTGGCATCGGTTTGAATCAATTTAGTACCCATCATCTCTCGAATTTCAACCGGTGAAATTACAATTGCGACACCAGGAGCTAATTCTTCTAAGAGACCTAATACTCCTCCTAAGCCAAATGACATAGTTGAACCTTCACGATATATTGGAGGGTCTATTGCTGGGAAATCGATTGTCCAATCAGCCTGAGTAGAAATGATATCTCGCTCTGAAATCTCAGTCCATGATTTTGTATCGATTTTCAAACTCCCACCTGTCGCCTCTGGAATCGAACTGCATTCGTTAGTGTTGAATGGTGGTAATTTGTACCTGTATCGTGAGAAGGTTAAGTCGTCGATATTACGTGTTTGGGCTTTCTCAACAGTTAACCAATCTAGCCCATACCCACCTTTGGCCTGAACTGCTCCAAGTAATGACTCATCAGATTCGAATAACAATTCATTACTACCACCGTTGGTTACCGAAGTCGTTCCTTTTCCAGAGAACTCTAATTGCATTCGGCAATAATCTCCGTCCCCTGTATCGAAATTATCTTGCACTAAATCTATGAATCCTTCAGTTACTTCCAAATCACCATTCAGCAGAGTATATTCCATTGAGTCGCCATATCTTAAATCATCAGCGGTGAATGGCTGTAATTGACTATTAACATAATAGTACCAACCGCCTGTTGCGATTAAAATTGTAAGTAAAACCGCTGCGATTTTGGGGTTCTTGATTTGGTCGACGAGTGTCACCGGTTTTCCAGACGACTTGGAAACTACTGGAAATGGGGCTTCGGTTTCTTCTATGATCTCAGCCTCTATCACTTCAGCCACTAGAATTTCTTCCTCTTTTTTGGATGGCAGTGGTACTGTTTCCACTTCTTCGAGGGAAATCGATTCTTCGTTGAGATGTAGGTCTAATCGTTCTACCAATTCGGCTTTGCGACCGGCCATAGAAAGTCCGTTCTCCTTACACATAACCTTCAATTCGGCTACAGTGAGGGAGGACAAATCGTCAGATGCCGGTTCACTCATCAATAAAGACGGATACTTCACCCTCTTTCAAAGATGGGTATAGTTGTGGCCCTTATACGGCCATATCAGGCCTCAGGGTCGACATACGGAACATATTGCCCTTCTTCTACAACGTACACTGTTTGGTCATACGAGCCATCGGGTAGTTTGCGGAAGAACCACCCATCACCTTGGTCTTCGTAAATATCTCCGACTGCCTCAACTGGTTCTTCAACCACAGCAGGGGTTTCTGTTACTTCTTGTACTACCGGACTAGCAGCCTCTGGCGGTCCACTAGGGCCCGCAGAAGGAGGCCCGGAAGGTCCAGCGGATGGAGGGCCAGTTGGCCCACTAGGAGGGCCACTTGGACCTGCTGTAATACGAGTAGTAGTTGTCTGAGCCAATACTGCATCTTCAACACTAATCTCGCTCTTTGGTTCAATCAAAGCCTTGACAAATTTACCATGCTTTTGCGCTCCAATGAATGCGAATGCTGAAAGAAGAAGGCAGATGACTCCAATTGTAGCTAAAGGGAATTGGGCTGGATAAATATCGACTTGTGATTCTACATTTATTCCTTCGATGTTTGAACCCTGCGTATCTACTAGAATCATGATACAATATTTGCCTGGGTCAACTGAGAATTCAACGTCATAGGTTTGGGATTCAACTGGGTCGTTAATGAGAAGATAGCTATTGGGATGTTCCGAATCTCCTTGCTGTAGGAGATACCGAGTTTTCTCTACTGAGCCATCTGTAGCGTCACAGCCTTCAGTATTCTTGATCATGAAAACCTCGATACTCTTTACGTCAGTAGGTAAAGACTGAACGATAATTTCCATTTCCACAGGTATATCGGTGATATCTTCACCACCCGGTGATAAACCGAGAACATCTACTGTCTTATCAATGGAGCCAATTCCTTCATCAACAGATAAAGTCAAACTCATGAATGGGAATAGAGCAAAGCCGAACAAAACAACTGCTAAACCGAGGTACATGAAGACATTCCATCGCGACTTCTTCAAGGCATCTTGATGGTCTTCGATGGTGAGTTCAGGAACTTCTTCCTCTTCGGAATCAACCATAGGTTCTTCAGGAATTTCTTCGCTCATGTCCGTCCCATCGCTAATCAGAACTTGAATTGAACGATTGTTAAATGTTGGCAAAGGACTGAAAAAGGTAGGGGTTGCCACGATGACCATGACGACAAGATTGGCTGTTCTTTCGCGGGGTCCGCGATTGTATAGTACACGTCGTTTAGTTGAAGAAGCCAGACTGCGGGACTTGGATGTTGCAGTTCTTGACCCTATGCAGTTTTCATTATTCGTGGCTGAACAGGACATTGGTATACTTCACCAAGGACAAAAGTTCGATTATGATGCAGTTATTCCTAGAATTGGACATTCGATTACCAAGCACGGAGTATCCGTTCTAAGGCATCTTGAACAGTTAGATGTCTGGACTGCCAATACAAGCCAAGGAATCCTTCAAAGCAGAGATAAGTTACACTCTTCACAGATCCTTGCAAGAAACAGAATTCCAACTCCGAGAACTGCATATGTCAGAGACATGAAAGATGTCGAACGTGCAATTGAAGCAGTTGGCGGATTGCCTGCTGTAGTCAAAGTCACTCAAGGAACTCAGGGGCAAGGAGTTTTCCTAAGACACACTCTGCATGAGACTCGCAATCTAGTTCAAGGATTACTAGTAACCGGCAAAGCGGTGTTGATTCAGGAATATATCGCAGAAAGCCATGGTAAAGATATCCGAGCCTTGGTTGTTGGTGGCAAAGTGGTAGCGTGCATGAGGCGTAAGGCTCGTGGAAGAGAATTCCGTTCTAACTATCACCTAAACGGAACTGTAGAAGGCGTTGAAATTAGCGCAGAGTATGCAGAAGTTGCTTGCAGAGCCGCTAGAGTACTCGGCCTGAATGTCGCAGGAGTTGACCTTCTTGAAGGCAATAATGGACCTCTGGTATTGGAAGTGAACTCATCACCGGGTCTCGAAGGTATCGAGAAAGCAAGTGGGGTAAATGTAGCTGCTGCGATTATTGAATACGTAATGTCGGAATCTGATTTTAGTGAAGTCAACGTCGACCAGTTATTGAGAACCATTCCAGGTCAAGGTGTTCTTTCAGTACACCTGAGGAACCATCCCCATCTAATCGGCTCCCCGATAAGTGAGATATTCAAAGGTGAAATGCCTGTTTTCGCATTGTCTAGAGCAGGCGATCTGATTTGGAATCCAGAACCTGAGATGAATCTAAGGTTCGGAGATTCGCTGATTTGTTACGGAGATTTGTCTCAATTACGCGCTAATGTCAAAAGAGCGACTCTAGATTTGCCACCGGTTTCAAATCCAGAAACAGGCGAGACTGATGTCTGAATTAAGACAATAGTTGGGCCATAGCATCAATCCTCACATCATCTGTAATATTTAGGTATAAATTGAGCGACTTAAGCGCCCTCTCGCAGACCTTATCACTCCTAGCGATTACCGCTAAGCATGCACAGGAGATTGGTTTTCGCAATCCTCCTGGGCCTATTGGTGGTCCAAGTGTCACTTTCAAGTGCGCTTGCAAATCCAAATGATGTCAATGCGCAAGCCGATGAAGTACCTCCTGCTTGGCCTGAAGGTAGTGTTGCGTATGACAACATGGTGGCAATGGCAGACTTCGGTTACAGAAAGATTGACACTCAGGCTAACTTTGCCGCAAGAGACTGGATTGCTGAAGAGTTGGAAGGGATGGGATACTATGTTGAAAGGCAACCTTTCCAAACTCAAGAATGTAATAACTGTGAAAATTTAGTCGTAACCATCAATGGAACTCAAGAGGATGATTGGATCGTAGTTGGAGCCCACCATGACGCAATTTGTTACTCGCCTCCACCTCTAATCGGACAAACATATACCGGTTGCACAAGTTCAGGAGCTTATGATGACGGAACTGGAAGTGGCTCTCTACTAGAGTTGGCTAGAACATTTGCTGAATGGAACCAAACGCCTTCACACACTTGGAAATTAGCATGGTGGGACTATGAGGAATGGCAGGGCTCTTCCTCATCTGAAGGGGGAGGGATGGGTAGTCTTCATTTCGTTACCGAACAGATTCCTGATGATGTTAATGTCACCTATGTCAATCTTGATATGTTCGGTCTCAATTGGCCAGTCCCTACACCACTAGCAAGTCAATTATCGGGTTGTGATGAGGATTATTGGACGCTTTACATGTTTACATCTCCAGTTTCCGATTGGTCATATTATGAGAATAATGGATTAGAGGTTACAGAAGAAATGCGTATGAATGCTGAATGGTTTCAAAGCCATCTAAAGCAAATTAACTCTGACCTTTCACACCCTGATGAATGGGTTCGTGTAATCGATGACACGAAAGGTAATTCTGACCATTTCAATTTCATAATGCACAACCATACTGCAACCTGGTTAAGGGGGCAGCATCAGTATATTTTCGAAGAAGGGGATTCATGCGAGCAAACTCCAAAGCATTCGCAGAGTGACTCTGTGGCCGTGATAAATAATATGGCAGGGGGAAGAAATAACCTAGAATCTGGACTGCAAACAGGATTGGATATTGTAGCAACTCTAGCATGGATGGATTGGAATTCCAATGAATCGGATATGACTAGTGAAGAAGATTCGGCATCTTCTATGTCGGTTGGCAGTGGTAGTATTTCGGGGATACTATTCACGCCTTGGTTCTTAGGAATGTTCGCTGTTGTAGGATTCATCTCAGTAAGAAGGGACAAATTCCAATTAGGAATGATTTTGGAAGATGACTCTGAAGAATCTGGCCCCAAAGAATCCGAGTCTGAAGGTAAAACCCTGATTGATAATTATCGGGCAAGAGTACTGACCCTATGTGCTCTGTATGTAGCCCAAGGCATACCCTGGGGGTTCATCACTGTAACTTTCGTAACCTTCCTCGCTGTAGAGGGAGTTGCAGCAAAGGAGTTGGCATTTTTACTAACTCTAGGAACCTTACCGTGGTCACTGAAATTCCTATGGGGTCCGGTAATAGATCGCTTCCAATATCGCCAGTTAGGAAGAAGACGACCTTGGATTTTAATCGCACAAACTGGAATGGTTTTGATACTATCTTCGATGTTATTCATTCCTAATCCAGCAAGCAATGTTCAGTTGGTTGCGACGATGTTTTTAGTCTACAATATATTCACCTCTCTACAAGATGTCAGTACTGATGCGCTTGCGGTTGACATACTGAAACCGCATGAAATGGAGAAGGTCAACAGTTACATGTTCACATCAAAAACCGTTGGGGGGATAATCGGCGGGGCAGGACTGGGGACAATCATAGGTAAGATTGGAATTACCGGTGCAATATTACTCCAGATTCCAATCCTCCTAGTCATCATGCTGGTTCCATTATTGATGAGGGAGAGGCCAGGAGAGAAATTATTCCCTTGGGATGAGGAGACTACGATAGAAATCACAGACCCAGATGGGGCTAAGGCAGAAGAAGAACGTACTTTCAAAGAAATATTGTCAAATGTCAAAACTGCATTTTCACTTCGCTCAACCCAGTTAGGAATCGCCCTTAGTTTGGTGATATCTCTCTCATTCTTCCTCGTGCCAGTTCTACCATTATTGTTCTTGGCAGAATTGAGTTGGTCTCAAGAAAGATTCAATGCCACGAAAGGTGGAGTAATACTTGTTGTAACTATGATTGGATACATTGTAGGAGGCCAACTTGGAAGAAAGTTTGGTGGCAAATCTGTGATGATTTATTCCGCTCTTGGAGCTGCCCTTACAACTGCACTTTGGGGGTTGACTGAGCCGCTATGGAGTAGTGGTTTATTCATGATGGCAATCTGGTCAATTCACACTTTCCTGTGGGCAATGGTTTCAATCAACGTATATTCATTGATGATGAGAATTACCTGGGGAGAGGTTGGTGGAACGCAATTTACTGCCTACATGGCAATGATGAATTTGTCAGCGATTATTGGATACCAATTGACTGACCCTCTTGCTAGCAGATTTGACTATCCTACACTATTCCTTATCTCGGCAGTGTTGGAAACTGTGGTGATAATAGGTGCTATCTTCATCGACCCAGATGAGACAAGAAGATTGCTAGAATAGATTTGGCCTCGTATCACAGCGTCAAATAATTTTGTAGATACTTATTTCGTATGGATTTTGAAAGGGTGGCGGGTGAATTTTAAATTACAATAGGCTTGAGAATTAATTGTGGGAAAATACGGAAACAAACATTTCAAGGATTTGCGCGTTCTTTTTTTTATACTTACTTTTTTATTCATTTGTGGTATTGTTTTAGTAAATATTGCATCTGATGATGGTTGCGACTTGATAACAGGAAAGGGCGGATTGGGGTGCATAGGTTATGGTTTTGCTTGGTATGGTTGCTTTTTCTTCGTAGGGTTAACTGTACTACTTTCAATTATATCGTATCTATTGGCAATAAAGAAATCCGAAGTTGAAAATACTGTGGAATCAATTCACGATGAACCCGGAAATTCCACTGATAAAAACGACAAAGCCTAACCCATGCGAATACAATTGAGGTTTGAATGGGCTTTGAGTGGGCTATTTTAGACCCTTCCCTTCCAACTTGTTCGAATCAATTAGTGGGTACATCAAATCGAAGGGTAGCAGTAGGTTTAGGATTCATCATCTTCTTCATCGTCTTCATCTTCAAGCCAATCTGAATCATCAGTTTCACCAATCCGGCGTGATGCAATGAATAGCAATCCAATACAAGTTACTCCAATTACCCCCATTCCGAAAAGGGTCATAATCGACTGAGATGCAAAGAATCCATCCGCCTCCGGAATGGGTTCAATCTTCACCTTCAGCGAAACTGTATTGTCCTCATTAAACTCGTCCATGTCCTGACTTGAATCGATTAGTACCACTAAATCTAATTCACCTTCCCAGTCAGGCATCCATTCGAATGTAACAGTAATCATATCACCATTCAGTATTGATGCTTGGACCGTTTCAACTTCATCGATTACGATTCTATCATCTCGAGAAATATGGGTCTGTAAAGTGATATTGAATGGTGTAGCATCGTCAGTACCAGTGTTGTAAATAACGATGCTTACGGTTGTCAACCGCCCAATAACTGGTGAATCCGATATCGTAATCTTTTCAGCACTGAGGTCTGGTCTAGTCTCTATTACCTCAAGGCGAAGCGGCCAAGTCTTGGCTGAACCTTGGCCCGTCAAGTTATTCCCTGCTAAATCTGCTACATCAAACCAACAATCGAGGTTCTCACTTTGAACTGGCTGTGAACTAAGGTTGACTAGATACCTACTAACATCGCCGGAAATGAT
>TARA_B110000444_G_scaffold80769_1_pt1 | contig 14351 bp, 15 predicted proteins | sample TARA_B110000444 | Tara Oceans TARA_B110000444 (sample SAMEA4398370) | marine metagenome | biome: Polar Biome; feature: [SRF] surface water layer (ENVO:00010504); material: water (ENVO:00002006), including particulate matter (ENVO:01000060) such as... | depth 5 m | reverse complement strand
GTTCTTTTTGATATTAAAGGTTTTGCTAAAACTCGATTCATACACTCATCAAGATTAAGGATTTCAGTTTTATTAATTGGATGAATTGAATTTAAAATTCTTTTTTTGGCTTCTTTAACAGACCTATGTTTCATTTCTTGACCATTCACCTGATTTTCCACCATATTTATTTGTAAGTTGGATTTGTGATATAGTTGCGCCTCGATCAATTCCTTTTATCATATCGTATATTGTTAAACATGAAACTGAAACTGCAGTTAAGGCTTCCATTTCGACGCCAGTTTGCCCTTTATTGGAAACCTCAGAGACAACATATATATTATTTTTAATTAAAGTAATTTCAATATTTATTGATGAAATAGATATAATATGACAAAGAGGTATTAATTCTGATGTTTTCTTTGCTGCCATTATCCCTGCTATTCTAGCCGAACCAAAGAGGTCACCCTTATCAAGATTTCCTTTTAATATTGTTTCTGCTGTACTCGTTTTTATTGTAATGCAGCCTTTTGCGACTGCCTTTCTTTTTGTTTCTTTTTTATCTTGTATATCAACCATATATGCCTCGCCTTTTTGATTGAGATGAGAAGGGTTTTCCATGACTATTCCTTATTAACTAATTTTTTTAATTTACCGCTAATATCTTTTGATCGCATTAAGCTTTCGCCTATAAGAAAGTTATTAATATTATGATTTGTAAGGTAATTTATGTCTTGGCTATTATTTATTCCTGACTCACTTATAACGAGAATTTCATCAGGAATATTTTTTTTAATTTTTATACTATTCTCAATATCAGTTTTAAAGTTTTCAAGATTTCTATTGTTAATACCTATCATTCTAGGGTTAAACGGTAATAATCTCTCTAGTTCCTCAAGTGAATTAATTTCAAATAAAATATCCAATTTAAGTTCATTAGATACTGTAATTAATTCTAATAAATTTTTATTATCTAATATTTTCATAATTAACAAAACACAATTAGCACCCCAAGATTTAGATTCAAAAATTTGATAAGTATCAATCATAAAATCTTTTCTAAGAATAGGAAGTTTGGTAATTTTTCTTATATCTTTTAAATATTCAGGAGATCCTTGAAATGACGGGTTATCAGTTAATATTGACAAACAAGCCGCGTTACCTTTCTCATAAGCTATTGCTATTTCTTTGTGATCAAAGTCTTCTCTTATAACACCTTTAGATGGGCTAGCTTTTTTAATTTCTGCAATAATTCCAGCTTTCCCAATTTTATTTTTATTTTTTAATGCGTCGAGAAAATATATTTCGTCGAATGCTGGGTTAATTTTTCTTTCTAATTGATTAATTGAAATTATTTTTTTTGATGCATCAATTTCAAGTCTTTTATATTTAACTATTTCTTGAAGTATATTTTTCATGAATTTGATACTTTTATTAGTTTATTTAAAGCTGATTTTGCTTGACCATTATCAATAGATTGCTTTGATAACTCAATACCTTTTTTAATATCGCTCACCTTATCATCAACATATAAAGCTGCAGCAGAGTTTAAAAGAACAATATCTCTAAAGGAACCTTTTTCTCCATCAAGCAAACTAATTATTTTTTTTGCATTATGACTTGGATCTCCGCCTACAAGAGAGGTTGCGTCGGCTATCTCAATATCATAATCTAATGGACTTATTTCATATGAATAAACATGATTATTTTTTAATTCAGCGACATAAGATTTTCCTGTTGATGTGATTTCATCTAATCCATCCGATCCATTTACTATCATCGCTCTTGTCGATCCTAAATTTTTTAATGTTTCCGCCATTGGAATAAGCCATTTTTTATCAAAAACTCCAATTAGCTGTTTCTTAACATTTGCGGGATTTGATAATGGTCCTAGAATATTAAATATAGTTCTGACTCCTAATTTTTGCCTAACAGGACCCACATGCCTCATTGCAGAGTGATGATTTGGAGCAAACATAAAACCAATTTTTGAAATTTTTATACATTCTGTAATTTTTTCTGAACTTATATCAAGCTTTACTCCTAGTTCTTCTAAAACTTGTGAGGATCCAGACTTCGAGGATAAAGCTCTATTCCCATGCTTGGCTATAAAAGAACCTGCTCCAGCAGCTACTATAGCAGCTGCAGTAGAGATATTGTAGGTTCCAGAGCCATCGCCACCAGTTCCGCATGTATCAATTGAACCTTCGGGGGCCAAAACTTTAATAGCTTTTTCTCGCATTATTTTTGCTGCAGATGTTATTTCCTCTACAGTTTCGCCCCTATCTCTTAGCCCCAAAAGAAATAATTCTATTTGATAACTTGATGCTTTTCCTTCAAGAATATAATTGAAAGAAAAAGAACAATCATCTATGGACAAGCCATTTTCTTGAGATATCTTAGATAATATTTTATCAAATTTTTCCATTATAAGCTCAAAAAGTTTTCTAAAATTTTATGTCCATATTCTGTTGCTATACTTTCTGGGTGAAACTGTATCCCTTCTATAGGGGCTTCTTTATGGCGAACACCCATAATAACTCCATCATCCGTACTTGCGGTGACATTGAGAGCGTTAGGCAAATTATCTTTGCTTATTATTAACGAATGATAACGTGTTGCACCAAACGTTTTTGGAAGGTTTTTAAATAAACCTTTTTGGTCATTATTAATATTTTTTACCTTACCGTGAACTATTTCATCACATTTTATAATTTTTCCACCTAAGGATTGAGCTATTGATTGATGACCAAGACAAACCCCAAGAAGAGGGATATCTCTTTTAATTGCTGCAAGAACTAAATCCATAGAGATGCCTGCGTAACTAGGGTCGCATGGCCCTGGTGATATAACTATTTGACTTGGCTTAAGGTCTATAACTTCTGAAACCGAAATTTTATCATTTCTGACTACCTTAGTTTCAGCCCCTAAATCACCCAGGAAGTGATATAAGTTCCAAGTAAAGCTATCGTAGTTATCAATTAAAATAATCATTTTATTCTTTCGAGTTATTTTTTAATGCATCTTTAGCAGCAGTAAAAAGTGCTTGTGATTTATTAACGGTTTCATTGTACTCATATTCTTCATTAGAGTCATACACAACTCCTCCACCTGCCTGAACATACATTATTTTATCTTTAATTATTGCCGTTCTCAGGGCTATAGCGGTATCTATATCACCATTAGCTGAAAAGTAACCAATAGCACCTGCGTATATTCCTCTTTTCTCCTTTTCGAGTTCATCTATTATTTCCATGGCTCTTATTTTAGGTGCACCTGAAACAGTTCCTGCAGGGAAACCAGCTGATAAAGAGGATATTTGATCTTCATCATCTTTCAGATCTCCCTCCACAGTTGACACTATATGAATTAAATTAGAGGTTTCCTGAATACTAAATGGATTTTTAACATTTATAGAGCCTATTTTAGATACCCTACCTACATCATTCCTTCCTAGATCAAGTAACATAAGATGCTCCGCTCTCTCTTTTGGATCAGAAAGAAGTTCTTTTTCAATCTCACGATTAGCATTTTTCTTTTTTAATCTTGTTCCTGCAATTGGTTTAATAGTAATTTTTCTATTTTCTGTTTTAACAAGTGTCTCTGGGCTTGATCCAACAATAAAACAATCATCTAGATTTAAGTAATACATATAAGGAGATGGATTAATATTTCTTAATGACTCATAAAGTTTAAATGGAGAAATTTCAAATGGAGTAAAAAATCTTTGGCTTGGAACAACCTGAAAAACATCTCCAGCAATAATATAATCTCTGGCTTTTTTTACCATTTCAAAATATTCTTTTTTTGTTGTATTTGATTTTGGACTTTTTAATTCTTTTTGTTTAGATAAATCAATTTCATGAATTATTTCTGTGTTTAATTTGTTAAAAATTTCCTGAATTTTTTTCTTTATATTTCTATAATTTTCTTCAGCATTTTCATTATTAATAGGCCTAGAGCAAGAAAATATTGAAATTTCTTTAGATATATTATCAAAAACTATCACTATTGTCGGTCTCAATAAAATAATATCTGGAATACCTAGCGCATCCTTATTTTGGTTTGGAAGTCTTTCTATATTTCTTACAAAATCATAGCCAATATAACCATAAACACCAGCAGCCACAGGTGGAATATTTTTAGGAATTTCTAAGTGACTATCTTTAATAAATTCTTTTATATCTTTGTTAACTTGATCATGTTTTCTTGATATTTCAGTGCCATGCCTTTCAATTATTGAAACATTTCCATTTACCCTGAAAATTAAATCAGGGTCGAGACCAATTATTGAAAACCTTCCTTTTGTTTCACCGTCCTCAAGCGATTCAAACAAAAAAGAATTTTTATTTTTTTGAGCTGTTTTAAGGTACGAAGACGTTATTGTTTTTTCACTATTTGAAAACTTAAAACTTATAATCTGAGGAATATTTTCTTCATACTTACTTTTAAACACTTCAAATTTTGGTTCAAGAACAACATCCTCCATTATTTAAAAAGACCCTTCAGATTCCTGTGTTTCAAAAAGAGCCTCCATCCTTTCTGGAAAAATCTCAGAGGATAATTCTTTTTGGTGCTCTTCAGCTAATGAGTAAGCAAGGTCATTCTCGAGTCTTTGTTTATTTACAATATTGATAGAGTTAATTCGCTCTTCAGATCTATCAAGCAAGGAAGTATCTTTTATGATCCCAATAATTTTACTACTCCCAATACCAACATTTGAAATAAAAGAAGAACCTTTTTCAGTTTTGAATATTTCATTTAAGGCTTGAGTTGAGAATATTTCGTTTGTTGATGATCTAGTTAGGAGGCCGCTTTTTGCAATAGCTATATTATTTCTATCAGCTATGTACTCTAAATTATTATTATCAGATTTTAAGTTATTAAAGATCTCTTGGGCTTTAACTTCCATTTTAGCTATTGACTGGTTTTCTGAAATTGTCATTTTTATATTATCTGATATTTCAACGTAAGGTATCTGCTTTGGAGAATTAATATTATCAACTCTTATAAAAGCTATATTTCCATCCTCATCCTCTAATGGGTCAATTTCAAGATCTATTTCATTGCCGAATACATTTTCAATAATAATATCTCTTAACGGAGTATCGATATAACTTCCGTCATCTTTTTTTCCAACAATTGATATAGAAGTTAAATTTTGAATTGGAAGATTGTTTTCTAAAGCTATTTCTTCAAAAGTTTTACCGCTAGCCCTAGCATCTTCTATTTCGGAATAGAGTTGATATATTTTATCCTGAGCCATTTCTTTTTGTATTGTAGATAAAACTTCATCCTTAACGTCTTCTAGCAAGGTTTCTTTCTCATTAATTATTTCTTTAACGTATATTAAAGAAGGACCAAATGGACTATCTACAGGCCCAGTTAATTCATTTAAATTAGACCTAAAGGCATTTTTAGAAATTTCATCAGTTATTCCTTCTTCAGCAGTTATTAGGCCTTGGTCAACGTCAGAAGCCTCTAAACCCCTGACCTCCAGTAACCTCTCAAAATTATTATTACTTTTATAGTCTTCCAAGGCATTGAGTGCATCAACTTCAGAGGTATATGGAATTAAGTTATATGACCTTTTTTCAGGCTCAAAGTAGTCATATTTATTATCTTCATAAAAATTTATTATTTCTTGTTCATTAACATCAAACTGAGATGATACATCATTAATGATCAGTGATATAAAAGAAAAATCTCTTGTTTCATTTGTTTGGTATCTATTTTTATTTTTATTATAATAATCTAAAGAGCTTTCATCACTAATTTCAGATGTATTGATATCGCTTTGAGGGCTTATAATAATGTAATCAATTTCCCTTCTTTCAAACTGATAAGCATACAAGAGATCATTAAGAACACTTGGAGGGTTAATATTCATAAAAACTGATTTAGATAGCTGTTCTTGAACATGAAAATCTTGCTCAATTGATAAATAAATATCTTCTGTAAGACCATTTTGCCTTAAAACCTGATCAAAAATATTTTTATCAAATTGATTGAAAGCGTTTTTAAATGCATTTGTCGACAGAATTCTTTTCTTTAAAGCTTCCTCAGAGGCTAATAAATCCATTTTATCACCTGAGGCATTAATAGATGTTTCAACTATTACTCTATTTAAAACCTGGTAATGTAGCCCGGCACTTTTAGCTTCCTCAGTGCTTATCATCCTGCTCATGTCATTGGATACTCTATTAATCTCTCTGTTAAACCTAAATAGAAAATTTTGAGCATTGACCTCTCTATCACCTACTTGAGCAAGAATATTAGAGTTATAACCTCTAAATATATCACCAACACCCCAAATTGAAAAAGCAAAGACTAATAAAATAATCAAAATTATACCTAATGGGCCGGTGGCATTTTTTCTTAAAAAATCTAACATTTCAAAACTACCTTAATATATTTTTTCAAAATTTTCTGCATAGTGTATCTTTGGATAATAAAAGGCAAGATTTTGCTATAAAGTTTATTAACTAATTTAATATAAATTGATATTATGGGATTTATTTTGTAGATAATTTAGATGGTAAAAAATAAAAATTTATTAATTGCTGGTAATTGGAAGATGAATGGCTTGAAAGAGAATCTTTCAATGATCTCTTCTCTTACAAAATATATTAAGAAAAAAAATTTTAAAAATTCAGAAATATTAATTTGTCCTCCCAATACCCTGATAGATTCTTTTTCTAGTTTTTCAAAGCGATCAAATCTAATGATTGGAGCGCAAGATTGTTCAAGCAATGAATCTGGGGCTTATACAGGTGAGGTCTCACCGCTTATGTTAAAAGATATTGGAGCCTGTGCAGTTATTTTAGGTCATTCTGAGAGAAGGGACTACCAGAAGGAATCAAATAAATTAATTCACGATAAAGCAGAAAATGCCTTAAATAATAATTTTTTAACAATCGTATGTATTGGCGAGACGCTTACTCAGAAAAAAAAGGGTAATACCTTAAGAATTATTGGAGAACAGTTAAAAAAGTCCCTTCCAAATAAAATTAAAGCTAATAATCTTGTTGTTGCTTATGAGCCAATATGGGCAATAGGCTCTGGGTTGGTTCCTAGTAATAATGATATCTATAAAGTTCATAACTTTATCTCAAATAAACTCAATTCTCGTTATGGAAATAAAGCTAAAAAAATCAAAATTCTTTATGGTGGATCAGTAAACAAAAAAAATGCATCATCAATTCTATCAATAGACAGTGTTAACGGAGCTCTTGTGGGGGGAGCTAGCCTGAAATTTTCTGATTTCAAAGGTATTTTAGATTTTTGTAATTAAGTTATTAAGAAGTTTGAATTTTTTGCTTTGTTCGTATACAAGCTATATTAAATTTTAAGAGTTTTATTAATATGATAAGTTTTATTCTAGTTATTCACTTAATTGTTGCTATTACCTTAGTTGTTCTTGTTCTACTTCAAAGATCTGAAGGAGGTGGATTGGGTATTGGTGGAACAGGTGATTTTATGTCAAGTCGTTCAGCAGGTAATGTATTAACTAAACTTACATCTATATTTGCCGCAATATTTTTTTCTACAAGTCTTTTGTTAGCTGTTTTATCTAGCGTTAATGAATCTGACTCAATTGTTAATGAAATTGAGGATGTTAGAATTTCTGATAAAATTGATGAAATTAATAACAATAATTTACCAGACTTAAATTAATATCCAACAAGCCTTCCATTAATTAAATATTTTAGCTATATTGTCTTTCCATGACACGATATATTTTTATCACTGGTGGCGTGGCTTCCTCTCTAGGAAAAGGTATAGCTTCAGCTGCTCTTGGCACATTGCTTCAATCTAGAGGTTATTCAGTAAAACTAAGAAAGCTTGATCCCTATCTTAATGTTGATCCGGGTACCATGAGCCCTTATCAGCATGGAGAGGTTTTTGTTACTGAAGATGGAACTGAAACTGACTTAGATCTGGGACATTACGAAAGATTCACAGATGTTAACTCATCTGTTCAAGATAACATAACAACAGGACAGATATACAACAAAGTCATAGAAAGAGAAAGAAGGGGTGATTACCTTGGCGGAACAGTTCAAATTATACCTCATGTTACGGATCAAATTAAAGAATTTATAATTAAAAATAATAAAAATGTTGATTTTTGTTTGTGTGAAATTGGTGGAACTGTTGGCGACATCGAGGGTCTTCCTTTTTTTGAGGCAATCCGTCAGTTGGGAAATGAATTACCTGACAGTAAAACGTGTTTTGTTCATTTAACTCTTGTTCCTTACATTGCTGCAGCAGGTGAGGTTAAGACAAAACCTACACAACATTCGGTTAAAGAATTAAGATCTATAGGTATACAACCAGATGTTCTTGTGTGCAGAAGTGAGAAAGAAATAAGTCACTCAGATATTAAAAAAATTGCAGTTTTTTGCAATGTTTCTGAAAATTCTGTTATTCAGGCAACTGATGTAAATACAATATATGCAACTCCAAAAGTTTACATGAAGAATGGATTTGATACTCAAGTTCTCAAATCTATGAATATTAAAAAGCCAGGAAAAATTAATTTACGAAAATGGAATAAGGTTGTTAATAGTATTAATAATCCAAAAAGAGAGGTAAATATTGCAGTTGTAGGGAAGTATATAGGTTTAAAAGATGCTTATAAATCTCTTACAGAGGCGCTTACCCATGGAGGTATAGCAAATGAGGCTAAGGTCAATATTCATTGGGTTGACTCTGAGGGTATTAAAAATAAATCAAATGCTCGTAAACTTAAATCAATGTCTGGAATTCTCGTTCCTGGAGGATTTGGTGGGCGGGGTGTTGAAGGAAAGATATTAGCAATAAATTATGCTAGAGTTAATAAAATTCCATATTTTGGAATATGCTTTGGTATGCAACTTGCAGTAATAGAGGCTGCAAGAAATATGGCTAATATTAAAAATGCTAATTCTTCTGAGCTCAGTAAAGCAAAAAATTCTGTAATAGGATTGATGACCGAATGGGAAAAAGATAAGAAAAAATTTACCAGAAGTAGTGATAGTGACTATGGAGGAACTATGAGATTAGGATCTTATCCTACTCAAATAGAAAAAGGATCTTTAGTTCATAAAATTTATAAATCTCAAAATATAAAAGAAAGACACAGACATCGTTATGAGGTTAATATTAATTTTAAAAAGGAATTAGAAAAATCAGGCTTAAGATTTACTGGAATGTCTCCAGACGGCTTGCTAACAGAAATTATTGAACTTAAAAATCATCCTTGGTTCGTAGGCGTTCAATTTCATCCTGAACTAAAATCAAGACCATTTAATCCACACCCCTTGTTTGCATCATTTGTAAAAGCCTCTATGAATAATAAAAATTAGATTATATGGTTCGTACTATGTCCAAAAAAATAAATATAGGAAATATTAGCTTATCTAATTCATCTCAAATTTGCGTTATTGCGGGTCTGAATGTTTTAGAAAATCCTCAAATGACTTTTGATGTCGCTTCATATCTTAAAAAAATAACTAAAAATCTAGAAATTCCTTTTATTTTTAAAGCCTCCTTTGATAAAGCAAATAGGTCATCAGTTGAATCCTTTAGAGGTCCAGGACTAAATGAGGGCATTAAAATATTTGAAGAGGTAAGGAAATCTCTCAATGTTCCTATAATAACTGATATTCATGAAATATCTCAAATAGAAAAGATTGCTGAAGTCGTTGATGTTATTCAAATTCCAGCTTTCCTATGCAGGCAAACTGATCTTATTGAAGCTGCATGTAAATCTAACTTACCTCTAAATATAAAAAAAGGGCAATTTCTCTCACCTGGTCAGATGTCTAATATTATAGACAAATGCTCATCTTTTGGAAATGATGATATAATGTTGTGCGAAAGAGGGTCTTCATTTGGTTATAATAATTTAATTGTAGATTTTCTTGGTGTTTCTGAACTAAAAGAAACTCAAAGCCCTGTTATTCTTGATGTAACACATTCACTTCAACTTCCTGGCGGTCAGGGTAACTCTGCAGGTGGAAGATCAAATCAAGCTTTAGATTTGGCTCTATGTGGAGCTGCCATTGGCTTGGCTGGTATTTTTTTAGAAGTACACCCTAATCCTGAAAATGCCCTTTGTGACGGACCTTCTGCAACAAAATTAGATGAAATTGGTAATATTTTACTGAAAGTGAAAGCTTTAGACGACATGGTAAAATCTTTTTAATTATTGAAAATTTCTCTAATTAACCTCTGCCTCTATAAGGAGTAACTTCTTGCTCTGGTATCCATGCTTTTTTGGGTGGAATTTTATTTTGCCAGAAAATATCGATCGGAATTCCCCCTCTTGGATACCAATAACCACCAATTCTAATCCAAACTGGATTTAAAAGCTTGTTAATGGCTTCAACTATTTCAATAGTGGTATTTTCATGAAAAGATCTTGAATCCCTATAACTGTTAAAAAAAAGCTTTAAAGATTTTGATTCAACTATCCATTTATTAGGAATATAATCTATAATTATATGGGCAAAATCGGGTTGTCCAGTGATGGGGCACAAACAAGTAAACTCAGGTTGTATTAAGCGAATAACATAATTTGAACCAACATTATTATTTTTTACTTTGTCTAAAATTTTAATATTAGGACTTGTTGGTTGTTTTGATTTCTTTCCTAGATGTTTCATATTAATTATTTCTCATTTTTATGGATATCCGAATATTTTATGTGCTTGAAGGCTTAATTTCCAGTTATTATTGTGAATACAAAATTTTCTAGCATCAATTATATTATTTTTAACTTCAGGACCATCCATTGGTTGCAGAAGGAAGTTTCTAAAATTTAAATCCTCAAAATCACTAGGCTTAATTTTTTGTTGTGGAAATACTAATTTTAATTCATCGCCATGGTCTTGTTTTAATCTTGAATTTTCTTTTGGACTTACACATATCCAATCAATATTATCTGGAGCTTTAATTGTTCCATTAGTCTCGAGGGCTATCTCAAAACCAATTTTGTGAAGTTCTTCAATTAAAGAATCATTTACTTGAAGAAGAGGTTCTCCTCCAGTTAAAACTATCAGAGGCTTTTGTTTGCCCTTCCATAATGAGATTGCCTTTGAGGCAAGATCTTCAGAGTTTTTAAATTTACCACCATTAACTCCATTGGTTCCTACAAAATCTGTATCACAAAAGTTACATATAGACTTTTCTCTGTCTTTCTCTCTACCTGTCCAAAGATTACAGCCAGAAAACCTACAAAAAACAGCATATTTTCCTGCATTACAGCCTTCTCCCTGTATAGTAAAAAATATTTCTTTAACTGAATACATATTTAAATTTTTAATTTTGGATATTTTTGAGTAAATTCATTCCAACCCTTTGCTCTTAATTCACACGCTGGACAGGAATTACAACCATAACCCCAAGAATATCTTTTTGACCTATCACCCTTATAACAAGTATGAGAGTCTTCAACAGTAATATTAATTAAATCTTCGCCCCCAAGGGTGTATATTAAATCCCAAATTTCCTTTTTTGATTTATACATTAAAGGAGTTTGTATTTTAAAATTTTCATCCATACCTAGGCTTAAGCTTTTCTCCATAGATTGAATGGTATTATTTCTGCAGTCAGGATATCCAGAAAAATCTGTTTCACACATACCCCCAATAATATTTTGAATATTATTTTGGTATGAAATTATTGCAGCGTAATTAAGAAATATTAAATTTCTTCCAGGAACAAATGAGTTTGGAAGTCCGTTTTCCATTATTTCAATATTATCAGAGTTTAAAAGCGAGGATTTTGTAAGATTTTTAATCTCTTTAAGATTTATTATAAAATCATTAGACAACCCTCCATAAAAATCATCTTCAATTAACTTTATATTTTTTAATAATTTTTTTCTGCACTTTAGTTCAATATTATGTCTTTGGCCATAATCAAAGCCAATAGTTTGAACTTCTTTAAATTTTGTTAGCGCCCAAATAAGACAAGCAGATGAATCCTGGCCACCAGAAAAAAGAACTATTGATTTATTTTTATCTAACATTTACCTAAATCATCTATAAAAAATAATATTCATTTAATAGCAATTATGTGAGTATAGAGAAAGAGGTTTTATTTATGGCTATTATTAAAAAAATTACAGGAAGACAAATATATGACAGTAGGGGTAATCCAACTCTAGAGGTTGATATTACCCTTGATGATAATTCATTTGGTCGATCCTCAGTTCCTTCGGGTGCATCAACTGGCGCTTATGAGGCTCATGAATTAAGAGACGGCGGCAATATTCTTTTTGGGCGAGGTGTAACAAAAGCTGTTGATTATATTAATAATGAAATAAATGACTCTTTGGTAGGTTTAAATTCAGAAGACCAACTCTTAATTGATAATTCATTAATTAAACTTGATGGAACTAAGAATAAATCAAGATTAGGCGCAAATGCCATCCTGGGAGTTTCTTTAGCTAACGTAAAGGCTTCCTCTATCTCAAAAAACCTTAATTTATTTGAATATCTAGGTGGCAATAGTGCAAATACTTTACCTGTACCAATGATGAATATCATCAATGGTGGCGCCCATGCAAACAACTCTCTTGATTTTCAAGAATTTATGATTATGCCAATTTCAGCGGAATCTTTTAAAGATGCTATGCGAATTGGATCGGAAATTTTTCATTCACTCAAAGATATTCTATCCGAAATGGGTGAGCCAACCAGCGTAGGTGATGAGGGCGGGTTTGCACCAAATTTTAATTCTCCAGAGGAAAGCCTCTCTTTTTTATGTAAAGCTGTAGAAAAATCTGGATATAAGATTGAAGAAGATATTGTTTTTGCACTAGACTGCGCAGCAACTGAGTTTTATAAGGAAGGTCTTTATCATATGTCGAATATGAAGAAACCAATTGAAACTTCTGAAATGATTGAATATTTAAAAACATTATCAAACTCATATCCTATTTTTTCAATCGAAGACCCTCTCGATGAAGATGATTGGAGCGGTTGGAGCGAATTAAATTCTCAAATTGGTGATAAAATTCAATTAGTTGGCGATGATTTATTTGTAACAAACCCTGAAAGATTTTTAAAGGGAATTGATTTAAAATCAGCTAATTCAATTTTAATTAAAGTTAATCAAATCGGCACTCTTACAGAAACTATGAAGGCAATTGATATTGCAAAAGATAATTCTCATTCATTCATAATTTCTCATAGGTCTGGGGAAACAGAAGATAGCTTTATAGCTGACCTAGCTGTTGGAACTACGTCAGGTCAGATTAAAACAGGGTCATTGTCTCGTTCAGATAGGGTGTCAAAGTATAATCAATTATTAAGAATAGAAGAGTTTTTATCAGATAAAGCAAAATATGCTGGAAAATCTATATTAAAATAATATACATAATGTCCTTGACCAATGGGTATGACTTATGATTCTTTGAATCATGATTCGTTCTAAACAAATATTTAAAAACAATGATTTATACAAGCCCTTTTATAAAAGAATGGGACTATATATTGTGATATCGTTTATTATGGTTTCATTAAATTTTTCTGCTTTATTTCATTTAATAAACAGTGAAAATGGAATTCTTATTTTAAAAGACATAAATTATAAAATAAAAAGAAATCAATATGAACTTGATGTTATAAAGCAAACAAATTTTAATCTTGAAGATAGGATATTAAATTTTTCTAAAGAAAAAGACAATGATTTGATGGATCAGGTAATCAGAGAGTATCTGGGCTACCAATCAAATTCTGAAGTAACGATTGTATATAAAAATAATCAAAGCTAGTTATAGTAAATTATTTCTTTTTTAAATTTATAGTTTATTATTGATTACAATTAAACAACTCATTGGAAAAAAATTGTCAGAAATTAGACATCCTGAAAAAGTTAAAAATAAAGAAACAGCGGTTTTACCTAAGCCGAAGTGGATACGTTCTCGTATTCCAAGTTCTGAAACCTTCAAGACTACTAAAGATATTATAAAGAAGGGAAATGTCGTAACAGTTTGTGAGGAAGCTAATTGCCCTAATCTAGGAGAGTGTTGGTCAAAAAAACACGCAACATTTATGATAATGGGGGATACTTGCACAAGGGCTTGTGCTTTCTGCAACGTTAAAACTGGAAAACCTGAGGCTCTTGATCAATTTGAGCCTTACAGAGTTTCTCAAACAGTAAAAAATCTTGGATTGGATCATGTTGTAATTACTTCGGTTGATAGAGATGATTTAGGTGATGGTGGAGCTCTTCACTTCTCTAAAACAATAGATTTAATTAGACAAGCAACTCCAACTACAACAATTGAAGTGCTAACTCCAGATTTTCTTAGAAAGGGCGGTTCTTTGGAGGTTGTATTAAAATCAAAACCTGACGTTTTTAATCATAATTTGGAA
>TARA_B110000444_G_scaffold255864_1_pt1 | contig 14390 bp, 13 predicted proteins | sample TARA_B110000444 | Tara Oceans TARA_B110000444 (sample SAMEA4398370) | marine metagenome | biome: Polar Biome; feature: [SRF] surface water layer (ENVO:00010504); material: water (ENVO:00002006), including particulate matter (ENVO:01000060) such as... | depth 5 m | reverse complement strand
GTGGCCTGCTTAAGCAAAAGTATGTTAAAAATAACTGTTGATAAAAAATTTTATTTAATTAATTATATGTATTAATTAATACGTTAATTTTTATATTTGTTTTATGAATAATTTTGTTGTTTCAGCACTGAAATATAGACCAAATAATTTTGAAAGCGTAATTGGTCAAAGCTCAATAACAAAAACTTTAGAAAATGCTATTAAACAGAATCAATTACCACAAGCAATATTGTTTTGTGGTCCTAGGGGAGTTGGAAAAACAACTTGTGCGAGAATATTAGCAAAAAAAATAAATGAAAATGAAGAAAAATCGAATGACTTTTCCTTTAATATATTCGAGTTAGATGCTGCATCTAACAACGGAGTAGATGATATTAGAAATCTAATTGATCAGGTTAGAATCCCCCCCCAAACTGGGAAATACAAAGTGTATATTATTGACGAGGTACATATGTTGTCAGGTCAAGCTTTTAATGCCTTTTTAAAAACTTTAGAAGAGCCTCCATCCTATGCAATATTCATTTTAGCAACCACAGAAAAACATAAAGTCATACCAACAATATTATCTAGATGTCAAATTTATGATTTCAAAAAAATAATTACGGATGATATTAAAGTTTATTTAGAAAAAATTGCAAATACAGAGAAAATTAAATTCGAAGAGGAAGCATTATACTTAATTGCAAAAAAAAGTGATGGTGCTTTAAGAGATGCATTATCTATCTTTGATAGATTAGTAAATTTTACAGAGGGAAATATCACAAAAAAATTAGCATTTGATAATTTAAATGTTTTAGATTATGATATCTATTTTGAGGCTTATGAATACTTAATTGATAATGACATAACCAATACTCTTCTGTTGTTAAATACAGTAATTGAAAAAGGGTTTGACGGTCAACATTTTATAGATGGATTTTCTTCTCACCTAAGAGATTTAATGGTTGCTAAAAGTTCCAAAACACATGTTTTACTTGAACAAAACAGTTCATTATCAAAAAAGTATATTGAACAATCCAGCACAAAACCAATAGATTTTATTTTACGAGCTATAGAATTAACTGAAGATTGTAGCTATCGATATAAGTCGAGTAAAAATCAACGCCTCCTAGTTGAAATTTGTTTAATGAAACTTTGTTCAATTTCTCTAATTGAATTAAAAAAAAAAATAGTTATAATTCCAAGTAATTCGATTAGGAATATAGATTCAACTACAGTTGAATTAAATGAGACTAAAAAAGATGAATCAAAAAATTTAGATAATTTATCTAAAAAAGAAAAAATCGAAGAAATTATAATTAAAACTGAAAAAGAGAAAGTTATTTCAGGTTTATCTATTTCCAGTTTAAAAATCAAAAAAAATATTGAAAAAAACAAAAAACAAAATAGAGAAATAGAAAATTTTACTGAATTATTTAGTGAAGATGATTTAAAAAAAGAATGGAAGGAATATTATACTAAATTAATAGAAGATGGAAAGAAAAATCTAGCAAGTATTTTACAAATAGATGAACCTACAATTAAAAATAAAAATGAAATTCATTTTGTTCTATCCAATAATACAAATAAAATTGAGTTAGAAAAAAATAAATTTGTTTTAGTTAAATTTTTAAGAGAAAAACTCAAAAACAGTAAAATTGAACTAATTATTAAAGTAAATAAAGAAAAAGAGAAAAAATTTATCTATTCTAATTTAGAGAAATTTGAGAAACTAAAATCTATAAATCCAAGTGTAGAAAAATTGAGAAAAGAATTTAAATTAGGGCTATAAGTTATTTAAAAGTTCAAAAACCATTCCATCAGCCAACCCAATTTTAGGAACTTCAATTTGATTTACATTTGTTGAGTTTAGTAAGAACTGATATATTTTTCCCGCAGGAACTATAACGTCTAATCTATCTGGATTAAGTTTCAATATTAATGTTTTATCAATATCTGACATTTTTTCAAGTTTCGAAATTGTTGAATTAAGTTTTTTTATTGATAATGGTGATCCAATTTCGATTTCAGAAATTTTATAAATTTTATTGATGTTGCCTCCTAAACCAACTACCCTAATTTTTTTATATCCCCTAAGGTTATTTGTTATCCAAAAACGGAAAGATTCCCAAGTTTTTTCGCTTACAAGCTCATTAATTAATCTTACACCACCAATTTTAAATGATTTAGATTTTAAAATTTTTCCATTTTTAAATATTGTCAATTCCGTACTTCCTCCTCCAACATCAATAAAACAAAATGTATCTAGATTATTTTTATTATTAAATATTTTATCTTTTGTTATCAAAGCACCTTCTTTTTTACCATCAATAATCTTAATTGAAATACCAGTTTTACTTTTAACCTTGCTAATAATTTCTAAACCATTTGAAGAACTTCTTAAAGCAGAAGTAGCATAAGCTAAATATTTTTCTACTTTTTGAACTTTCATTAACAACTTAAAAGAAATCATGGTGTCAATTAATCTTGAAATATTTTCATCAATAATTCTTCCTTTAGTAAAAGCATCTTGACCTAGCCTAATTGGAACTCGAATTAAAGCATTTTTTGTAGTTTCAGTTGGATAATTATCTCTAATTATAACATTAGATATTAGTAATCTTATAGCATTTGATCCAATGTCAATTGTGGCTAGTTTTTTAATTTCTTTAAATCTGTTCAACTTACTTTAGATAATAATTATAGATTTCGTCTTGGGATCTAAAATACGGCTTAGAATTTCTTTTATGTTTATTAATTTTAGGATGATTAACAAGCCTGGATTTTACATTATCATTCCAATACATGTTAAAAATATCTAGGATTTCTTTTTTTAATTTTTTGTCAATAATTGGACAAGTTACCTCAACTCTATTTTCTAAACTTCTTGTCATCCAATCAGCTGATGAAATATAAACATTATTCGAATTGTCATTACAAAAAATCATGAATCTAGTATGTTCTAAAAATTTATCAATAATGCTAACAACCTCGATGTTTTCACTCATTTGTAATTCTCTTGGAATCAAACAACAAATACCTCTGACTATCATTTGAATTTTAACGCCTTGTTGACTAGCTTTATAGAGAGATTTTATCATACTGTAGCTCGTAATATTATTTAATTTGATTTTAATCCAAGCTGGTTTTCCAAGTTTTACATGCGCAATCTCTTTGTTAATCATTTTTTTTAAATTCTTTTCTGTATTAATAGGAGAAACTATCAGTTTTTTAAAATTATATTTTTTATAGTTGGCCCCAAAAAAATTAAAAACTAACATCACCTCATCTAAAATCTCATTGTTAGAAGTAAACAATGTCATGTCAGTATAAATCTTTGCAGTTGACTCATTAAAGTTTCCAGTACTTATAAAACCATATTTTTTTAAAACTTTATTTTCTTTTCTTTCAATAATACAAATTTTACTATGAACCTTTAGTTGAGGAGAACCAAAAACTAATTTTATGCCATGAGACTGCATTTCCTTTGCATAATTGATATTAGCAGACTCATCAAACCTTGCTTGAAGTTCAATTTGAACAACAACTTTTTTACCATTTTTAGCAGCATTTATAAGAGCACTTGCAACTTTAGATGATTTTGATAATCTATAAATAGTAATATAAATGTTTTTAACCTTTGGATCAATCGAAGCTTCTAAGAGAAAATTAATTATATAAAGGAATTTATGAAATGGTGCGTGTAAAAGAAAATCTTTATTAGCAATTGATTTAAACATAGTTTTATTTATATCAAATTCTTTAATTTCTAAGGGCTTGATTTGTTTGTATAATAAGTTTTTTTTCTTCAAACTAGGAAAAATCATGTAGTCTCTTCTGTTGTGATATTTCCCACCTGGTATCATACTGTCAGTATCGTTGTCGATTTTCATCTTTTTAACTAAAAAAGACAAACTATCTAAACTTATTTTACTGTCATAGACAAATCTTACGGGATCTCCTGAAGATCTATCATTGACACTTTCCGAAATTTTATCTAAATAACTTTTTGATATATCGTCATCAAAATCTAACTCTGCATCTCTACTAATTTTAATCATGTTGGCTTGAATGACTTTTGGATTAAATAATTTAAAAATTTCTTTTAAATGATATCTAATAAGATCATCAAGCATCATAACATATCGATTCGAATCGTTTGAAGGTAACTCAACAAATCTTTTAAGATTCTTAGGAATATGAATAATTGCATGTTTAATAAGACCTTCATCCAATTCCATCCTGATTAATAGAAATGATAAATTATCTTTAAATTTTGGAATTTTCTTAGATTTATTTAAAACTATTACTCCTAATGAAGGGCTAATATTTTCGTTGAAAAACTCAGTAGCATATTTAGTCTGGTATTTCTTTAAACTATTTTCATTAACAAAAAATATATCTTCAGATTCTAATAACTTTATAATTTGATCTAAAATATTAAAACTTTTCATCTGAAGTTCAATTGCATTTCGGGTAATTTTATTCAGTAATTCTTTAGCAACTTCTTTGCCTTTTTGGTTTTTTTTTCCTGGTTCAACACTAAGAGCACTTCTTTTAACAGTAGCATAGCGGACTTTATAAAATTCATCCAAATTATTAGAGAAAATTCCTAAAAACCTTATTCTTTCTATTAAAGGAACAGATTGGTCTTCAGCCTCTTGTAAAACTCTATGATTAAACTCTAACCAACTAATTTCTCTATTTATAAACTTGTTTGGAAAAGTACTCATTTGAATTCTTTTGGAAAAAAATATTTACAACTACCTGATTCTACATCACTCCACAAAGATACATCAAATTCAAAAATTAACATTCCTGAAGTAGGTACATGAACATTTATAACCTTACCATATTTAATCAACAAGTTATTACAAGAATTATTATGAGAAAATATCATGACAGTATCAAAATCATTGTTTAAATTTTTAATAAATAAATCAACTTTATTTCCATAAAAATCATATAAATCATATGAATTAAAAACTTTTAAATTTTTATAATTAATTAAATTATCTAAAAAAATTTTAGCAGTTTCTAAAGTTCTTTTTGAATTACTTGAAAAAATAGCATCTACATCAATTGAAAAATTATTTAATATTCCAACCATGAGGTTAGCATCATTGTATCCTCTTTTTGATATTGGTCTTTCTAAATCAGAAACATTATTTTCCCAAGAGGATTTAGCATGTCTTATTAAAATTATTTTTTTCATGGCGACAATCTTACATGATTCCAAATATTATTGTCTTTTTTGTATAATATTCTATCATGTAATCTGTTGTCTCTACCTTGCCAAAATTCTATTGAAGAGGGGATTACATTATAACCACCCCAATGTTCAGGTCTTTTTACTATAGATTTATCTAGCTTTAGTTTAGACATTTTATCTTCCAAGAACTTTCTAGATTTTATAATTTCACTTTGATTAGAAACCACCGCTCCTAATTGACTTCCAATTGGTCTACTATTAAAATAACTATCTGAATCTATTTTACTTAGTTTAAAGGCATTTCCATTTATTATAACTTGCTGTTCTGTGCTAGGCCAAAAAAAGGATAAACAAACACTTGGATTTTTATCAATTGATTTACCTTTTCTACTGTTATAATTGGTAAAAAAAATAAAACCTTCATTGGAAAATTTTTTAAGAAGAACAATACGAGTATGAGGAAAATTAGAATCATTTACTGTCGATAATGACATTGCATTTGTTTCTAATTCTTTTTTGTTGGAATCTATATAATTAAACCACTCAGAAAATAATTGAATAGGATTCTGAGGAAGATTTTTTTCATTTAAAGATCCTTTTAAATAAGATTTTCTAAAATCACTTAAATCTTTGGCCATAAAATATTATAAATAACAAAGATAATTAATTTAAAAATTAAAAACTTTACCGTCAGATGCCATTTCTACATTACTAAAAATTTCTTGAGCTTGAGATTTAAAATCATTTAAATTTTTGTATCTAGATGAAAAGTGTCCTAGAATTAATTTTTTTACATTAGCTTGTTTGGCAATCTCAGCAGCTTGTCTTGCAGTAGAATGCTTTGTTTTTTCTGCTAAATTTAAATGTGAATCAAGAAAAGTTGATTCATGATATAAAACATCACAACTTTTAATTAAATCAATTATTTCAGGATAGAAGGAAGTATCACTACAATATGCATAAATAACGTCTTTTGGCTTTGGTTCTGTCAAATCACAATTTTTAATAATTTTACCATCTGAGCCAATTCCATCTTTTCCAATCTTTATACCACTAAATTGTGTTTTATCAACACCAAATTTTAAAGCAACATCTATTAGTAATTTACTTTTATTATTAATTTCCTTAAAAAGGAAACCATTTGTATAAACCCTATGATTTAAAGGGATTGTTTGAACTGAAAACTTTTTTTTATCTAATAATTTAATGGGTTTAGAGTCTTCTAATTCTTTGAAAATTAAATCATAGTTAGTCCAAGAATTTCCTAATTTCAACAATAAAGTAATAGCTTTTTTTATTCCAACGGGCCCGTAAATATTCAATGGTTTGGTTCTTCCTAATAATCGAAAAGTAGATATTAGCCCAGGCAGACCAAAAAAGTGATCACCATGTAAATGTGAAATAAAAACATGTTCAATTAAATTAAATTTAATTCCACATCTTTTTAACTGAATTTGAGTTCCTTCTCCACAATCTATTAAAATATTAGTTCCAGCAATTTCTAGAATCTGAGCGGATGGAAAACGATCTTTACTAGGGGAAGCAGAAAAACAACCTAATATTGTTAGTTTCATAATAAATTTAAATCACGTTCAATTTCTTCTAAATCTATAAAATCTAAGGCTTCTTGAAGAGTAGAAATTAAATTTAAATCAACACAATTATCATTAATACTTTTAGTTAAAAAAACTAAAGATTTATTTTTCTTTTTTTGATTATTTTCAAAGTTTTTAAAAAATAATAAAAAATCTTTTATTTCAATATTTTTTAAATCAATGATAATATTAGTGTTACTGTATTTACTATTATTAATTTCTGATTTTAAAGAAATAATACTGTCTTTTTTGTCTAAAATTATTAAAGTAGAATTTTTTAGTAAATTTATTTTCATTATTAATATAGCTTAGAAGCTAATAAATACATTACTGCCATTCTTATTGCAACTCCATTCTCTACCTGATTAAGTATAATTGCTTGTTCTGAATCAGCCACCTCACTTGTAATCTCAACTCCTCTGTTAATTGGACCAGGGTGCATTATTATAATTTCTTTATTAAGACTATCCAAAATTTGTTTATTAAGACCAAATTGCTGAACATATTCTCTTATTGTAGGAAAATAACTTTCAGACATTCTCTCATTTTGAATTCTTAACATATTAACTGCATCACACCATTTTAATGCTTTATGTAAATCTGTTTCAACTTTTACATTTAAGGATTCAATATATTTTGGAATTAATGATTTTGGTCCACATACTGTAACTTCTGCACCAAGCTTTTGATATGCATAAATGTTAGAAAGTGCGACTCTAGAATGTAGTATATCTCCAACTATTAGTATTTTTTTAGTTTTTAGATCTCCTAATTTTTCTCTAACTGAATATGCATCTAAAAGAGCTTGAGTTGGGTGTTCATGTGTTCCATCTCCAGCATTAATAATACATGAGCTTATATTTTTTGATAAAAATACACTTGCACCCGGGCTTGGATGCCTAATGACAACCATGTCTACTTTCATTGACAAAATATTATTTACAGTGTCAATCAAGGTTTCTCCTTTCGATACAGATGACCAGGACGAAGAGAAATTTACTAAATCTGCTGAAAGTCTTTTCTGAGCTAATTCAAATGAAATTTTAGTTCTAGTACTATTTTCAAAAAACAAATTTGCGATAGTAACATCTCTAAGAGATGGAACTTTTTTAATTTTTCTATTAATTACTTCTTTAAAATAATCAGTTGTTTCAAAAATTAATTTTATGTCTTTTAAATTCAGATACTTTATTCCCAATAAATGATCTACACTTAAATTGCTCATTCTTTATTTTTAAATAAATAAACAGAATCTTCTCCATCATTTTCTTTCCAACTAACTTTTACTTTTTGATTTAATCGAGAATCTACATGAATTCCACAGTAGTCAGGTTGAATTGGTAATTCTCTAGAAAATCTTCTATCAATTAAATTTAATAATTGCACAGCCTTTGGTCTACCATAAGACTGAATAGCATCCAATGCTGCTCGTATACTTCTACCGGAAAAAAGCACATCGTCTATTAAAACAACTGTTTTATTTTCAATTGAAAAATCTAGTTTCGTTTCGTTTGCTTTTAAAACTTTTTTACTTCGTCTAAAATCATCTCTAAAAAAAGTAACATCTAACAAACCTAACTTAATATTACTATATTTTTTATTAAGCATTTCAATTATTCTTTTAGCAAGTATAATTCCTCTTGGCTGAATAGCTATTATAACTGTATCGGAAAAATCATTGTGATCTTCTATTAACTGATGTGAAAGGCGGTAAAGTATTGTAGATATTTGCTTAGCGTTGAGTATTTTTTTTGGAGTCATCACGCTTATTTAGCATTAAAATTAGTGATTTTTTTCTTTTATAAAAGAATTTTAGTTATCAAAAAATGTAAAAATTAATAAATTAAACTAAAATGATACGATTTTTTCAGCCAATTTTAAATAAGTACCATCATATAATTTAGACCTTATCTTGGAAAAAGCTGATAAGGTTTCTTCAATATCATTTAATTCATGATTAGATGTAGGTATTAGTCTTAACAAAATCACACCTTTAGGAACCACAGGATAAACTACAATTGAACAAAAAATAAAATATTTTTCTCTTAACTCTTTAACCATCAACATTGCTTCCTGAACAGTTCCTTTTAAAAAAACTGGTGTAACACAACTTTGTGTTGTACCAAGATCAAATTCCTGATGTTTTAGACCAGATTGTAATGCTTTAACATTTCTCCATAATTTTGTTCTGATTTCGGGTCTAGTTCTAAGCATATCTAATCTTTTCAAAGCTCCAATTACCAACTGTAATTGTAAAGATTTAGCAAAAACTTGAGATCTCATGTTGTACTTAAGAAAATCAATAATCATTGAGTCAGCAGCAATAAATGCTCCTGTACTTGCCATTGATTTTGCAAAAGTTGCAAAATAAACATCAATTTGATCTTGAACACCTTGCTCCTCACCTGCTCCTGCTCCAGTAGCACCAAGTGTACCAAAACCATGAGCATCATCAACAAGTAATCTAAATTTATACTTGGTTTTTAAAGCTGCGATTTCTTTAATTTTACCCTGTTCTCCTCTCATTCCAAAAACTCCTTCGGAAATAACAAGAATACCACCTCCAGTTTTTTCTGCAATTTTTGTAGCTCTGTCCAAGTTTATACAAAGACTATCCATGTCATTATGTAGATAAGTAAATCTTTTTCCTATATGTAATCTAACTCCATCTACAATACATGCATGAGCATCAATGTCATATACAATAACGTCATTTTTAGAAACTAATGAATCAATAGTAGATAAGATTCCTTGATAACCAAAATTAAGCACATAGGCTTTGTCTTTGGAAACAAAATTTGCTAATTCACTTTCTAATTGTTCATGAAACTCAGTGTGGCCAGACATTAATCTAGCTCCCATTGGATATGCAGATCCATATTTTTTTGCTGCTTCTAAATCAACTTCTCTAATTTCTGGATGATTAGCGAGGCCTAAATAATCATTAACACTCCAAGTGATTACTTCTTTACCATTAAAAGTCATTCTATTTCCAATAGGGCCTTCTAATTTTGGAAAAGCGAAATAGCCTTCTGCAATACTAGCATACTTTCCTAATGGACCCTTATTTACTATAATTTTATCAAATAAATCTTTCATTAAATTAGAATAATAAATTAAAATATAAAAATAACCTATTTAATGAATTCTATTGTCTTTTCTAGTTCAGTTTTTTCAGAATCAAAAAAACCTTGATCATACATCCATTTGTCGCTGTATACTTTACTCATATATCTTGAACCGTGATCACAAAAAATCATTACTACATTACTTTTTTTATGAAACATTTTTTGTTTAGACAATTGTTTTACTGCTTGCATTGCTGCACCTGATGTGTAACCGACAAATAAACCTTCTTTTAATGCTATCTCTCTGGCGGAATGGGCACTTTCTTCATCAGTAACTTTTTCAAATAAATCAATTATATCAAAATCAGTAGCTGTTGGTATTAAATTTTTACCTAAACCTTCAATCCTGTATGGATAAATTTCATCCTCATCAAACTCTTTGGTCTCATGGTATTTTTTTAACACTGAGCCGTAAGCATCAACACCAATAATTTTAATATTTGGGTTTTGTTCTTTTAAAAACTTACCTATACCAGAAATAGTTCCACCAGTACCACTACTTGCTATTAAATGAGTAATTTCTCCGCCAGTTTGTTCCCATATTTCCGGACCAGTAGTCATATAATGAGCTTCCGTATTTAAGAAATTAAAATATTGATTTATATAAAAAGAACCTTTTGTTTCCTCATGCAATCTTTTAGCGACTTGATAATATGATCTACTATCGTCTGCTTCTACATGAGCTGGGCAAACATAAACCTTTGCTCCCATAGCTTTAAGCATATCAATTTTATCACGAGATGATTTTGAGGATACTGCTAATATACAGTTGTATCCTTTAATTATACTGACCATGGCGATACTAAAACCAGTATTTCCTGAAGTTGTTTCAATTATGGTTGCTCCAGGTTTTAATAACCCTTTTTTTTCAGCAGTTTCTATAATGTGCAATGCAATTCTGTCTTTATTGGAATGACCAGGGTTAAACGCTTCTACCTTTGCATAATAATTTCCAGGAACATCCTCAACTATTTTATTTAATTTAACAAGAGGAGTCTTTCCAATTAGTTCAAGGACATTGTTGTGAGCTTTTACTTTTCCTTTCATTTATTCTTGATCTTTGTAGTAGACAAATTACTTAAAAAAAGCTGTCTTCACCAAATTTTATAGCTAATTATGAATTTTCTCTAGATCAAACAAAAAAGTATATTCCTTGGCAACTTCTTTCAACGCTTCAAATCTTCCAGAAGCACCACCATGACCAGAATCCATATTCGTATTTAAAAATAATAAATTATTATCTTTTTTCAATTCTCTTAACTTTGCTACCCATTTGGCAGGTTCCCAATACTGGACTTGAGAGTCGTGTAGACCTGTGGTAACTAGCATATTGGGATAATTTAAACCTAAAACATTATCATATGGTGAATACGAAAGAATATAATCAAAATATGTTTTTTCATTAGGATTTCCCCACTCATCATATTCTCCAGTTGTTAATGGAATAGATTCATCCAACATTGTAGTTACAACATCTACAAAAGGTACAGCGGAGATAATCCCATTATATAATTCAGGTGCTAAATTCATAACCGAACCCATTAATAAACCTCCTGCTGATCCGCCATAAGCATAACTTTGCTTAGCATTGGTGTATCCATGAGATATTAAATACTTAGTGCATGAAATGAAATCTTTAAATGTATTTTTCTTATTAAGTAATTTTCCGTTTTCATACCATTCTCTTCCCATATATTCACTTCCTCTTACGTGTGCAATTCCAAATATAAACCCTCTATCCAACATTGATAAACGAGCAATAGAAAAGTAAGGATCAATTGTGCTTCCATAAGAACCATAACCATACAACAAAAGAGGATTTTTACCATTTTTCTTTAATCCTTTTTTATAGACAATAGAAATTGGAATTTTAACACCATCAAATGATTTAGCCCAAACTCTTTCTGAAATATAATTTTCTTTTTTAAAACTAGAATCCAAAACTTCAACGTGCTTTTGAACAGTTTTTTCTTTACTTATCATATTAAAATCAACAACAATTGGGGGATCAGTAAGTGAATTAAATCCATATCTTAAAATATTAGTATCAAAATCAATATTAGTTGTCGTATATAATGAATAAGTTTCCGAACTGACATCTAAAAAATAATTTTCTGAATCATCCCATTTTTTTATGTTTATTCTACTTAATCCATTAAATCTTTCACTAATTACTAAAAAATCTTTAAAAATATCAATTCCCTCAAGAAGCACATCTTCTCTGTGTGCAATAACATCATTCCAATAAATATAATCAGTATTAAAAACAGATGTCTTCATTAATTTGTAATTTTTTGAATTATTAGTATTAGTCATTATATAAAAATCATTTTTATAATGACTAATACTATATTCTAAACCTCTTTTTCTTTTACTAAATAATTTAAAATTTTCCATTGGCTTATCAGCATCCAGAAATTGAAATTCAGTGGTTAAAGTGCTGTATGAAGAAATTATTATATATTCATTGGATTTAGATTTAGAAACACTGGTATAAAAAGTATTGTCTTTTTCATGGAAAACAAGTTGATCTTTACTTGAATTTTCCCCAATAATATGTTTATATATCTTATCATTTCTTAATGTTTTTATATCTTTTTTAGTATAAAACAGTGTTTTATTATCATTAGCCCAAGAAAAATTTCCAGATGAATTGTTAACAGAATCACTTAAAACCTCTCCAGTTTCTAAGTTTTTTATTTTAATTGTGTATAATCTTCTTGAAACTGTATCAATACTAAATGCTGCAAATTTATTATTTGGACTAATTTTAATATTTGATAAATTAAAAAAATCATGATTCATTGCTAGAGTATTGCAATCAAACAATATTTGTTCCTTGGATTCTAAAGATTTTTTTTTTCTAATATAGATAGGATAATCCTTATCTTTTTTAAATTTAGTAAAATACCAATAACCATTTTGAAAGTAAGGAACTGACTGATCATCTTCTTTAATTTTATTTTTAATTTCATTAAAAATCTTCTGCTGAAAATCCTTAGTATGAAAAGTCATTTTTTCATAATAATCATTTTCTTTTTCTAAATAATCTATGACTTCAGAATCATCTCTATTATTCATCCAGAAATAATCATCTACTCTGGTTGAGTCAAATTTTATCAGATTTGTAGGAATTTTTTTTGCAGTGGGTGGAGATATTCTTTTTAAGGGTTGTTTCATTTTTTTATATGGTCAACAAACATAAGACATTGAATTATAATTTTAGAAAAATTAACTAATAATTAAAATTTTAAATCATTTAAAATTTCTATAAATCGATTATGCATTAAATTATTATAATCTAGATGAGTAACTACTCTTAATTTATTGTCTCCCATTGAAATAATTTTTACACCTTTAATATTTAATTTTTTCAAAAATAATTCAGAAGATATTTTTGAATTAATTTCAAAAATAACAATGTTTGTTTCAACAGGCTCCACTTTTTCAATATATGAAAGGTTGCGTAATGTTTTTTCAATTTCTATTGCCTTTTGATGATCTTTGGAAAGTCTTGAAAAATTATTTTCCAAAGCATAAATCCCACAGGCTGCCAAATAACCTACTTGCCTCATTCCACCACCCAAAACCTTTCTAACCCTAATTGCCCTACTTATCAACTCATCTGAACCTATCAATACGGATCCTGCGGGGCAACCTAAACCTTTACTTAAACATACAGAAATGGAATCAAATATTAAACCATAATCCTTAGGATCTTGATTCATTTTAATCAAAGCATTCCAAATTCTTGCGCCATCTAAGTGATATGATAAATTATTGTCTAGACAAGTATTCTTTATCAATTTAAGTTCATTTAAGTCCCAACATGCACCTCCTCCTTTATTTGTAGTATTTTCTATACAAACTAATGAAGTTTTGGGACTATGATAAAAATCAGGAGGATTAATAGCTTTAACTAGTTGATCGTTATTAAACATTCCTCTTTCTCCATCAATTAACTTACAGGAAACTCCACTATTAAAACTAACGCCACCTCCTTCATAATTATAAATATGTGCATATTTATCACATATCAACTGATCTCCAGGGCTAGTATGAAGTTTTATAGCGGTTTGATTGGTCATTGTTCCAGAGGGGAAAAATAATGCCGAATCCATACCAAACATTTTTGCAATTTTATTTTCAAGTTCATTTACAGTCGGATCTTCTTTAAAAACATCATCTCCTACTTTTGCTTCTAACATTGAATTAAGCATTTTTTTAGATGGTTTAGTTACCGTGTCACTAATTAAATTAATATCCATATTCTTTATAGTTTTAATAACAAGATTCGTTGAAATTTGGAGATCCAATGGGAGATCCATCAGGAATTTTTGGACTGTCAAATAATTCAAACAATTCTGGCTTAATATTAAATTTTCTTATAATACTTAAATATTCAGACTTGTACTTATTACTATATTTATTAGATTCTAATAAATCAATAATTCTAGATAGTTCTTTTTTAGCAAT
>TARA_B110000444_G_scaffold134477_1_pt1 | contig 14444 bp, 9 predicted proteins | sample TARA_B110000444 | Tara Oceans TARA_B110000444 (sample SAMEA4398370) | marine metagenome | biome: Polar Biome; feature: [SRF] surface water layer (ENVO:00010504); material: water (ENVO:00002006), including particulate matter (ENVO:01000060) such as... | depth 5 m | reverse complement strand
CAGACCCTGATTCGCCTCTCCGACCAGATAGCCAATTGACTCACCAGACTCACCAAAGTTGAGCAAACAGTTAGTCGCCCCGCGACAGCCCATCTTGTGATTCAAACCCGCCAGCGCTATGTTGTTAGAGTCCCCAATACTTCCATCATCATTCACCTGATTTTTGGGCACCAAAAACAGAGAAATTCCTTTAACACCCGGAGGTGAACCAGGAATTTTTGCCAACACCATATGAATAATATTCTCCGTAATATCCTGCTCGCCACCAGATATCCACATTTTAGTACCGCTAAGGGCGTAGGAGCCATCAGGTTTTGGCTCTGCTTTGGTGCGTATATCTGCAAGCGAAGACCCAGCTTGTGGCTCGGACAAACACATGGTCCCAAACCACTTGCCATCTACAAGATTGGGTAAATATTTAGCCTTGAGTTCGTCAGACCCACAAACATTGAGCATGTTAGTGACGCCCTGAGTCAGAAACAGGTAAATATGGGCAGGATTATTAGCGCACACAAACATTCCGTTGAGCGCTTGGTCCATCATCCATGGCAGCTGTAAACCGCCAATATCCGCATCGTAGGCGGTGGCACACAAACCGGCTTCCTGATAAGCCGCAATAGCCTCTTTGAGCTCCGAGATCGTTTCAACTTGTCCATCGATAAATTGAGGCTCATTCGCGTCTAGCTTAGACGCACAGGTTAAAAACTGGTCTTCAGCAATCGTCTGACAGAGGTCTAACATGGCGTCGAGAGATTCACGATCATAGTCAGCGTAACGCTCTGACTCGAGAATTTTGTCTAACCCTAGGGTTTCATAAAGCACGAAGTCGAGATCTCGACGGTTGACAATCATTGACATGGTTCTTCCTCTTTTGTTTTTTCAATAACGAGTAATGCCCGCTCTCTAGCTGGTATTTTTTACCTCTGCCTATGCACAAGGTCGTGACAGCGTAAGCAGTATATCCAAATACGGGAGGCCATTCGGTTTGGGTTAAGTTTAACAATGTTTGGTTTTTTATACTCATCATTATTTTCCCTTTATAACAATGATTAATATCCCGCACCTGGATACGAATTTTGTTGCGCCCTCTTCTCGTGTCAGTAAACTAACGGGAGAATTTAACTAAAAGACAGAAAATAGTATAGAGGGCAAGAGACTATGATTGCACTGGATCAACTCAACTGTGTTGCTGATATTAGCCGTTACCAAGCAAAAATAAATGGACATCGCACTGCGCAAATCTTTGAAGGCCGTGAAACCACCTACTCAGAGCTTGACCATATGGCTAATCAGGTTGCCAATGGCCTAATAAAAGCGGATTGCGCGCCAGGCACACGCATTGGCTATATTGGCAAAAACAGCGACTACTATTTCGAAGTAATGGCGGGAACCGCAAAAGCTAACGTCGTGATTGCAGGCGTCAATTGGCGGCTAGCAGCGCCCGAAATTGCCTACATCCTGAATAATGCCTGTATCGATATATTATTCGTCGGCGCTGAATTTTATGATGTGATTGCACAAGTGATGCCATCTATTGGTGAAATTCGTCAGTTTATCGCCATTGATGGCGGCCACAATGAATGGCCTGCCTATACAGAGTGGCGTGACGCTCAGGACGCAACTGACCCAATGCTACCCATCGCCTTAGAGGATGACGCATTGCAACTTTATACCAGTGGTACTACCGGCCATCCAAAGGGTGTGCAGTTGACCAATGGCAACTATCTCGATGTTCTCGATCAAGCCGCTAATGGTGGCTGGGGGGACTGGGACGAAGGTGAAGCAAGTATTGTTGCCATGCCTATCTTCCATGTTGCTGGGGTTAACGTGGGCTTAGTGGGCTTAGCGCAAGGACTGACGAATGTTATTCTCAAAGACGTTGACCCTGTGGTTATATTGGATTTGCTCGAGAAATATCGTATCAAGTATGCCTTCTTTGTACCCGCAGTAATTCTATTCATGAACTCTATTCCAGGGGTTCGTGATCGCGATTTCTCCAACCTAGATTTTCTTCTGTATGGCGCCAGTCCTATTTCTGAAGACGTCTTAATGACCGCAAAGGACATTTTTAAATGTGATTTCTGCCAAGTCTATGGTCTTACTGAAACCTGCGGCGCAGGTACTATTTTGCCCCCCGAAGATCATGACCCAGCATTGGGTAAACTTCGTTCCTGTGGCAAGCCACCACCGACTGCCGACGTGCGTATTCTCGGCGAAGACGGACAGACCATGCCTGCTAATGAAGTCGGCGAAATTACTTATCGCTCAAAGAGCCTCATGAAAGGCTACTGGAAGAATGATGAGGCCACCGCCAAGTCTATTCAAAACGGATGGTTTTACACCGGTGATGCCGGCTATCTCGATGAGGACGGCTATCTATACATTCACGACAGAATCAAGGATATGATTGTCTCTGGCGGCGAGAATGTCTACCCCGCTGAAGTAGAGAATGCCCTCTTCGACCATCCGGCGATTGGTGATGTCGCGGTTATTGGTGTACCTGATGAAAAATGGGGCGAGGCTGTGAAAGCGGTTGTCGTGCTAAAGCCTGGAATGAGCGCTACTCAAGAAGAGATTATTGCGCACTCTAGAACCAAAATTGCCGGTTACAAGGTCCCTAAAAGTATAGACTTTACCGACGTTCTCCCTCGAAACCCCACTGGAAAGCTCCTCAAGCGAGAACTTAGAAAGCCCTACTGGGAAGGTAAAGAACGTCAGATCAACTAGCGAGCCATTTTAAAGTTGTATTTATAGAGGACGCCAGGCACTTCCACTGGCTCACCGTCCACAACGCGTGGCACATACCTTAGCGAGCTGGCTGCTTTTAGCGCTGCTTTGCCGAATTTTTGCCCTTTGGGCTTTTCCTCGATTACGATGGGGTTACGCACTAACCCCTCTTTTGACACTGTTAACTCAACCACCGCATAACCCTCTCTACCCCGCTTTTGTGCCTGCAAAGGGTACTCTGGCGTTTTAACAAACAAAGGGACATAGTCCTGATCCTCAGTGTTAACTCTGTCGTATTGCTTTGCCATGATCAGTACGTGTTCTGTGGCTTTGTCTCGCTGCTTCGTACGATCATAAGCCTCTACGAGAAACGCGTGAGCATAACTCGCGATTGAGGGGTTCTTGGTAGCTTCAAGAAAATAGGGAATTGAGGACGCATATTTACCTCGGCTCATTCTGATTTTGCCTAACTGAAAATTTGCTAGAGTCGCTCCCTCAGACTCAGGACCACTCGCCACATTATAAATTTTGAGCGCCTCTTTTGAATAACGAGAACTAAAATCTATGTTGGTAGAGCTACTCATTGCCACCGCCAAGAGCGTTTTTGCATATAGAATAGATTCATCTCCAAAGCTAGTTTTTGCAATGCTTCGGGCTCTTGTGGAATTTCCCTGGTTAATCAAAATACCAATCAATTCAGGAGACACTTCACCATAAATATTCTCATAAAGCTCAAGAGCTTCATTTAAGGTTTGCGTAGTCTTGTTGCTCCTAATCCGCCTTAAAGCTAAACCATAGTTGTAGGTTAGCGCGGCAATATCTTCGCTATCCGGCTCAAAAAGACTTTTTCCAATTTCTAATGATGACTCAGCGCATCTTGCACTCTCAGACCTTTTGCGACTATCTTGCTCGGCGGCTTTAAAACACCGCTGCGCGTCATTAAATAAGATAATATTTTCATTTCTGGACAGCGCATCATCCTGAGCTATAGCTGACAAACCGATGATCGAGGAGCATATTAAAACTAAAGTTCTCATTTTTTACATCCTGTATTTTTTATGCCCTAATAGCGTAACAGAGAAAAACTTGCTGAACACCTGTCCTAAAGGTCAGTTAAACCAGTTTGGAGTAACAAGTTAAAAAGTAAAATTCTTATGTTCGACGTCCCGTAATTTCATTATTGTTGGGCAGTTAAATTTATCCAGTTTAAATTCCATGAGTCGCCAATCGCATTGAGCCTCAAGACTTGATTTCCAGCACTTAGGTCTAAAACCGCTGAGGTAGTCGTCCAAGATTGCCAACCCCCTGTGTCAGAAATACTTTGAGTATCTACCAGAAGGCCATCGACTAAAACCTCAAACCCACTACTCCCTCCTGAGCTCGCCACACGATACTCAAATAAATAGCTTCCTGTGCTGGCCACATCGATCATGTACTCAACCCAATCTCCTGTGCCTATATAACCGATATTCGAACCACCGCCTTCATCAGCGCTATCCTCTACCTCAATGCCATCCATTGCACTGTATTCTTCTGCCTGAATTAAGCCTGGTACTGAATGAGTTATCGGCGACTGCCCATCCTCAACGACTTCCGATGTGCCGGTTAACCCGTCTATCGCCTCATCTAACCAATTCATTCTATTTGTGTACCACGCCTTCATATGGTCAACTTCTTCCTGATAGGTATCGAAATAGACCGGATTGGGCCACACATACATCCCCAGTGTTTGCCACTTGCTGTCATTTTCCTGCTGCGCCCATTGCAATTGCTCGGCATAGGTATCTATTTTATCGAGAATGACACCTTGGTTAGCCCGGAAAAAAGCAAACCGCTCTTTGACCCTGTCGACAAAACCAGGATACTCAAAGAGGCGCTCATACCAAGGGTGATACTTAACCCACCAGCCCTCTGCATAGCGACTGTCGGCATAATCAACATTGCCAAAGGATAAATCGAAGTCCCAAAGCGGACCCATCTTTATTTTTTCACCGGGCATCACATTTAAGAACATACTAGAAAAAGACTTTGAATCTACGTTCTTTGTGATTTCGCTAATAAGATACCAATCAACAAAGCTATCGATGTCGATATACTCTGCATATCCCTCTGCGCCACTAGGGTAAGAAGTAATATTGGATCCACTGGCCGCGCCTCCCTCCCAGTTTGACTCGCCGCTCTGGAAATCGCCATTAGTAACAAGCTCCACTCCATCCGCAGTAAGAACGCTCACATCATCAATCCAGACTTCTCCGCCTTGATCTCCACCCATGTCAAATAAGACACGACTTTGATCATCTCCAAAATCGGTCGTGGTCTGAGTCAATGTAAATGTTTGCCATGCCGTTGTCAGACTTACAGGCTCGCCTACGTTTGTCCAAGGGTCATGGTACAAACCAAGGCCAGCAATCATGGTGCGATCAATCGATGACTTTGCTTTAAACGAAACCCTGTACTCAGAGTTAGGGACTAGCGTCATCGTTTGGCTCAAATTCACATCCCAAACATTATCAGAATTTGTTTCCGAAACGGCAAAGTAAGATGTCATGGTAGTAGAACCCAACATTGCATTTTCAAAATCATTGATCAGCGTCTTAATATAAACATACTCAGTGCTATCAAGATCAAGATTTGGCTCTTTTATGTTAACCAAGAATTTATCAGTGATAACACTCTCAAAGTAAACATCGTCCGGATCTAATCGACTTAGCTGATCAAGTTCAAGTAGATATCCCGTGTCGCCCAGTGGCACTCGATTATCGCTTTCTTCAACCTTTTGGGTAATGTTATAGGTTCCATTATATTCGTCATTAATGTAAACCTCAGCAAACCTCCCTTGAGGGGTCCAATCAAGGTTACTGAGATAACCCATTTCGAAAGACATCTTATTTCGGAGCATGGTTTTATCCGAATACTCTGCCAAAAAAAGCCACTTCTTATCATTAGGCATACCCAGAAATTCAGCCTTATCTGATAGCTTCATTTGGAATGGTTTTTTAGGATGTAACCCCCATGTGGAGTTACCACGACCACGAATTTTCATTTCTACCTGTTCAAGGTCGTCAAAATTTCTCCCACCAAATACAGAGGTATCACCCCGTACGTAGTCATCTTTTGAATCAATGGCAACAGAGTCGTCAGTTTTAAGATACACGATAGGTAAGCCTGTGAACCGAGTAAGATCGACCATGAAATTTTCAACATCGCCATCTGAATTAGTGACTGTATAAGTAACAATATCTGTAAAGTCGTTGACTGTTGTCCCACTTTCCTGAGGAATATCTCCAATAGAAACCAAGCTGCCCTCATATTCGAAGCTCGCCACTAATTGATCTACCGACCCGTTATGCGATGTTCGACCTGAAAATACCTTGCCATTTTGATCCAAAGATAACAGTTCTTCTGACTGGCCGTCATCAAAGGTACCGCTGAGCCCCATCTGACTGAGGCTAGGCGGATCGATATTGGTGATGGTAATAGCAATACTTTGAGTCGTCTCGTCAGTTCCATCACTTGCAACTGCCGTTAACGAGTACGACTGAACGGATTCATAATCAGGCGGCGAAATAAAAGACAGTACACCCGTTGATGAGTCGATATTCACCGAGGATGCGTCATCTCCAGAGACTGAGTAGCTCACGGTGTCGCCATCAGCATCGCTCGCAACAACGCTTCCAATGCTAGTTTGATTCTCCTCTACATCAAATGTTGTGGAAGAAGAAAAGACAGGAGGGTTATTAGCGGGAGGTAGTGATAGATTGGGCTCGGATGGGGTACCGCCTCCGCCGCCTCCACAACCGACAAGCGCAAGAAAAATAAAGGTGGGAATAAAACGCGAAAACATAAAATGGCCCTTAAGGAATTGTTAAACCTATTACTTCACAAAGTGTACTGCAAACACTCGTCGTACACCGGTAATACTCAAAAAACGTTAAAATATTTGGATACCTAATTAGAGGTGGCCATTATCCTAGTGTTGGAGAGAATAAAACAAGGTTTCCCCAAGGATACAAAGATTACTCAGCCGATAGCACTATGTGTTTTCAGCTCATACGCAGCCCCACGTTCTTTCTATGACATCCCTAAGCTACCAGTGATGCCAACACGCTGCGCTGGCCTTCAAAAGGCCGCCGACCATGCATGGTGATAAAATTGTCTACCAGAACGACGTCACCGGCCTGCCAGGAAATATCAAAAGTCAGCTGATCAGCTAGTCTGATTACCACGGCCATATCATCATTACTGATTAACGAGTCATCACCGTAGCAAATAGATTTCTCACTATTATTTCTGGCATCTTGCCAGCCTCTAAATGCCGCTATGAGCTGATTGAAGAACACCTTTCGTCCGTCCCGTAATATTTTTATCGCTGGAAGTATTGGGGTTGTTACACTCAAAGATCCATCAGTCTGCCATTGCCATTGGTAGTTCAGTCGTTCGAGTTTGGTTTCGGCTTCCTCAGCATTCGCTGCACTCAAGGTACTCGCCCAGCTGCGACCTTGGCCCGACTGCAAGTCATTCTCTGCAGGCATAGTCTGAGAATAACGTATGCCCTTTTGCTCGCAGGCTGCAACAAAACTTGGAATTTCAGACTGCAGTCGCTCAAGTAAAACGTCTGACCGACAGATAGGTGTTGCACCGCCAGATGCCGCTGCCTGTTCACAGAAAAAAAATAGTTTTGATGGAAAGACGGGGGTTTGCGCCATTTCATGATGCAGGAAAATAGACACTGAAGGTGGTGCCTCATTAGCGGTAAACACTAATTCCGTCCGGTTATGCCGCACGGCATTGGACAAAGATTCCTCATAGGTAAAACTGGGCCAATCAAACGCGCGAATAAACGCATCAAAGCCCTGGTCGTCGACAACACCAAAGCCACGAAACAAGACGGCTCCATTGATCTCTAACTCTGCCTCGATCTTGGATTTATATTGCTGAATCCAGCGCGCAACGACATTGCTATCCGTATTCGACTGACTAGCATAGACCAGAGGAAATAGACTGTCTGGGTAATGTTGCTGATCTGCTACGCTTATTTTTTCTACGTTTATTAAGCTCATTAAACTATGCTCATCCGTTAGTCATAAATTGAGTGAAAGGTACCGAAGGCAGCCTCACAGAAAACGCCGGGATCATTAAATCTACGATTCTGATTTAATCCTGAGATTGCATCCATCTCTTCATCGGTCAAGGTAAACTCTGACAGCGATAGATTCTCAGTCAAACGCACTAACTTACTGGTCTTGGGTATGACTGCGGTACCGCGTTGCACCCCCCAGCGCAAAACTACCTGGGCCGCGGTTACGCTGGCTCTTTCGGCTGCGGCCGTCACCACGGCCTCAGTGAGCACAGAATCGCCTGCTGTGGCCATATCTATAGACACATACGAAAGTGCCCCCAGCGGTGAGAATGCCGTTACTGCGATGTTATAGGACTGCGCAGTGCGTATAAGCGCTTCTTGGGTCAGGTATGGGTGAGATTCTATCTGCAACATCGCTGGCTTTATTCTCGCGTAGCTCATTAGGTCGTGAAGAAGCACTGCGCTGTAGTTACAAACACCAATTTTTCGCGCCAGTTGGTTCTCAACCAATCCCTCCATGGCCGCCCATGTTTCACTGAGGGGTACCGCATCAGGTTCCATTGCCGGATGTTCATCTTCAGGGTTAAAAATCCACTCTGGAGGATAGCGATCATTAAAGTCTACATACTTAAGCGCAATCGGAAAATGAACAAGATACAAATCAAAATAATCGATACCTAAGTCGGCAAGTGACCTCTCACAGGCCGCTTGCACATGTTCTTGGCGATGGAAGGTATTCCATAACTTGGAGGTAATCCACAAATCTTCACGACAACACACACCATCGGCAATTGCTCTGGCAATACCCTCGCCTACCTGTTTTTCATTGCCGTAATCGGCGGCATTATCTAGATGCCGATAACCAGTCTTTATAGCGTTATAGACGGTATCGGCCACTTCATCAATATCGAGTTTCCACAAACCCAGCCCCACTGCGGGCATGGTTTGACCTGTTACGTTTATTACTTGATTCATGTCTAATCCATCTTATTCAAAATAATCTGCCAAATTGTTTTCGAGCATAAATGCCCTTATGTCCACCGCTTGCTGGGTCTCAATGGATTGCTGGGCTGCGCAGGCCACAATTATTGACCATAGACCCTGAACGACTGTGGCTGCCTCACCTTTTTTGCCATCCAATTGATCAGCAAAGGCCACATGCTCATAGTAAGTGGCGCCATGATGGCCACTCTTTTCTATCTCTCGGGCGTAAGTTACATCAGTCTGCTTAGAAGCTCCCCATTCGCCTTTTTCGAGTGCAATGGTCGCCTTTGATGGTTGTTGCTGATGCACATTGAACAGTTCATTGGCTATCAACCGGCCTCTATCACCAGTTATCACCAGTTCTTCGGTAAAGTCATGACAAAACATATTGAGTGTGAAGTTCGCTCGGACCCCATTGGCATAATCAATAATGACAAAAGCATGATCATCGATGTCTGCAGGTATTCCATCCTTCTGGAAGTCTAAAAAGTTTACTGCTTGGCCACCAGAGGCATAGACTCTCAGCGGCATGGCATTGGCTAACAGATTGATCAAATCAAAGTAGTGGCAGCATTTTTCAACCAGGGTGCCACCGCTATTTTGATTGAACTTATTCCACTGCCCTACCTTGTCTAAAAAAGGTGGCCGATACTCGCTCATACTGATGGTTTTAACAACCCCAACAGACTGGCGCTGCTGCACTTCATAGAAGGCTTCTAGGTATTGCGCTTTGAAGCGGTACTGCAGACCAACTTGGATAAAAGACGGGTAGGCATCATTGGCTTTAACAATGGCGTCTGCATCGGCCAGCGTTGTCGCCATGGGTTTTTCTAAAAAGATGGGTTTACCCGACCGCATTGCCACTTTGAGCACATCAGCATGCGTGTGATTGGGCGTGCAGATCAAAAGGGCATCAACCTCTGGATCACTGCAGGCAGACGCTAAATCAGCATAACGAATAAGCGGTTGTTCACTATAGCCTTTAAAGTTTTTCTCAGCTGAATCCATACTTTGAGGTTGGCTATCGTAGATACCATGTACTCGAGTTCTACCCAACAGAGTAGCCACGTACATATGCTCTTGTCCGATCGTACCCGTGCCAATAACCGCTAATGCGTGGGTGGGCTTTGGAGATTTGTACAAATACTGATCCGCATCGGTAATATGCTGTTGACCCAACGACTTTTCGAAAAAACGTAATCTTTGCTTAGTCACTTATTACTGTCCAAATAATCTATTTTTTTAGGGCTTAGCGATCAGCGGCTATAGTGAGACAAATCGATAGCTGAGTCTACCATCTGTTATCTATTTTCACATGAGGTCCTCGACATTTCTGTCATTTCGGCAAGAATAACCCCGTATGGCTATAAGATTACTAGTCAATGTCTAAACTGGGATAACAGCCTACTTTATAACGTGATTTTGATTTAATATACTCTGATCATCACTGTGAATAATGCACCACAAAAAAGCACTGATCATACAAAACACTTAATAATAAAAGTTAATTCTCAGGAGGAGTCGGTGTGAATATCAACTATGTGCAGATTGCATTATTTGTCAGTGCAATTTTAATAACCAATAATGCTCTCAGTGCTGAACAACTCTATACACGACAGTCTCCAGTCACTCCCGAATTAGCGTTTTCAGGGTCCTATGATGTGGGTGTTAGTACCATTACCGCAGTGGACTATGAGCGCCTAAATACAGGTAATTTTGTAACCAACATTAGGCGACCCTTGGTGCTCGAAGTCTGGTATCCGGCGCAACTTACTGCATCTTCTGGCGCCGGTATATCCAAGGCGACCTATAGAAATGTTACTCGACTACAGCAACCTTTTGAGTTGCAGGGTGAGGCCTATCGAGATGTTACTGCAGTTAGTGAGGGTCAGTTTCCTCTCATTTTTCTTTCTCATGGCTTTACCGGCTACCGAACACAAATGTTTTATTTGGGTGAGCACCTTGCCAGTCACGGCTATGTGGTGGTCGGTATTGATCATAAAGACTCAACCAATGCCGAGGTCTTTGATGACGAAACCAGAGCGTCAGGAGCTATTAGTACTTTTTATAACCGTGCTCGCGACCAGCAATTTGTATTGGATTATTTTACAAGCACTGAACGGCCTTTGCCCATACCCGGCCTAAAGATGCGTTTAGACACTAATAGTGCCGCTATAATCGGGTACTCGATGGGCGGTTTTGGTGCCATTAATACCATGGGTGGCTGCTACGACTTTAAATCAGAGCAACTAAAAAAGATTGGCGTGCCCTCCATAATCGCCACCTTACTGCCCTTTCGTTTAAATTCCTGCTTCGCAGGGCAAGATGAACTTGATCCGCGTTGGAAAGCTCTGCAGGTTTTTGCGCCTTGGGGTGGTGAATTCGATGTTCATGATGCCCAGGCTATGGGGAAAATGACGGTGCCTACGCTCTATGTCGCCGGTGATCAAGACAATACCTCGGGATTTACAAATGGCGTCAAAAAACTCTTCCAGCAAACCGGTTCCAAACATAATTACATGTTGGTGTATGAAAATGCTCGGCATAATATTGCAGGTCATCCCGCACCAGCCATCGCCTTTGATACAGACTTTGAACTCGGGCATTATGTTGAGCCCAGTTGGCATATCGAGACGATAAACAGAGTTAACAAACATATTAGTCTGGCGTTCTTAGATTGTCATGTTAAAAATGTTGCCACTCGCTGTGCGTATCTGCCTGTTCGCGAAAGTATTCAGCAATATCAGAGTGCCAATAGCCAATATAGCAATCCATGGCCGGGCTTCAAACATCTGTGGGGTAGTGGCATTCGGTTCTATCGACAATAATACGGCTATAGTCTAGTCACTTATTCTTGGCACGCTGACAAACAGAGTTTTTTTACTAGGTTTTTTACTACGACAATGCGAAAAAAATTGGTATTAATATCTAACACGTTGGCGAAGATATTCGCGTGTCTTAGCGCGGCATGCTAATGTTCGTGTTTAACTAATGGGGGAAGAGCAGACACTTCCGCTGAGCTCAGACGTCGAAATTCTATATGGCAATAAAACAATTTAGCCCCATGGGATAACTGTCTGGCAGACGTCAGATTAAGTACCCTTAATAAAAAATAATAACTAGGAGTCTCCATTGAGCGAACAAGTCATCCAACTAACCGTATTTTGTGCCGTCCTAAGCGCTATCGCCGTGCTTACCTATATCAAATGTAGGGGCGAAAGCAGTCGTTCGGCAGATTCCAACAAAGAGTATTTTTTGGCAGGTGGTGGACTAACCTGGGTGTTTGTTGCCGGTTCAATTACGCTGACTAATCTTAGCACCGACCAGCTCGTGGGTATGAATGGCAACCAAATGCTGCTACTGGCGCTATGGGAGCTCTCAGGCTTTATGGGGCTTATGATTCTAGCTAAAGTCTTCTTGCCAGTGTACTACCGCAATAATTGCACCACTACCACAGAACTTTTAGAGCGACGCTATAACAGTAAACATGTGCGAGCCCTTGTTTCCTCTATGTTTTTATTCATCAACGTCTTCGTTTTTCAGCCTGCGGTTATCTACACCGGCGCGCTCTTTATGATCTCCATGACAGGCATCCAAGTAGACCTATTAACTATTGCGGCTGCTTTTGCCTTCTTCGGTGCTGCCTATGCCGTGCTTGGCGGACTCAGAGCGGTCGCGGTGTCAGACACCTATGGCGGCGTTCTAGTATTGGCGATGGGCTTACTTGTGGTCGTCCTATCACTGATGGCTATCGACTTTGACTTTAGTGGCATTCCCGCCGAGCGCTTAACGCTCATTGGCGACAGTGCATCACCAATTCCATGGCACACACTGTTGACCGGTATGTTATTTATTCAAATTTTTTATTGGAGTACTAACCAAACAATTACCCAGCGCGCTATGGCCGCACCAACCGTCAAAGAAGCCCAAAAAGGTGTCTATGCCGCGGCCTTTATTCGCGTCGTATTTGTGCCCTCTATGGTGGTAATACCAGGCATAGTGGCCTTTAAGCTCTATGGTGACATTGGCGACCAAGCCTATGGCCGTATTGTTGGCGATCTACTCCCGGGCTGGCTATCCGGCATCTTTGCCGCAGCCATTGCCGCCGCGGTACTGAGTTCGTTTAACAGTATGGTCAACTCCTCGACTGCTATGTATGTCTGTGATCTGCACGAGGCTTATATTGATGATAAGCCCAACCTTCGTGTACTGAGTAGTATCGCTACGGTGATCTTTGTTGTCATAGCGGTGGCTATGGTGCCTATCTATGCGCAATCTGATAGTATCATTAACTTACTTCAAGAACTCTGGGGTCTTATCAGTATGCCAATACTCGCCTGCTTTGCCGTGGGCTTGCTGTTCCGTAATGTCGATTATCGTGCTGCTATAACGGCGGTTATTTCTGGCGTCGTCATGTATGCCTTTTTCATCTGGGTATGGATGCCCCTGCACTACATACACATGATGTTTTTCACCTTCTTGACCTGCGTTGGATTGGCCCTTTTTATCAACCGCTTTATATTGGGTAATAGGGCCGAGTATATCGGTCTGCAAACGGAAGAATTACAACAAACGGCACAATAATTATACTGTTGCCCGGGTTCAGGCATGTCTACACCACAATGGAATGGTCTAACTAATAACCGATAAAATAACAATGGATATCCAACATCATGAGCGAAACCTATACCCCACCCAAGGCCTGGAAATGGGATACAGAAAGCGGCGGCAAATTTGCAGCTATTAATCGCCCTATTGCCGGCGCCACTCATGAAAAAGAACTGCCTGTGGGCAAACATCCGCTGCAGCTTTATTCTCTTGGTACGCCCAATGGGGTCAAGGTTACAGTGCTACTTGAAGAGCTCTTGGAACTAGGTATTGCCGAGGCCGAATATGATGCATGGCTCATTAATATTTCAGATGGGTCACAGTTTGGTGACGGATTTGTGCATATCAACCCTAACTCAAAAATACCTGCGCTGGTAGACCACAGTGGTGACGCACCCACTCGTGTGTTTGAGTCGGGTGCTATTATGCTTTATCTTGCAGAAAAGTTCGGCCATTTTGTGCCCGCAGTGGGTTCACCCCTGCGTGCAGAGTGCCTGTCTTGGCTATTTTGGAATATCGGTAGTGTTCCCTTTTTAGGGGGCGGGTTTGGCCACTTTTATGCCTACGCACCGGAAAAATATGAATACCCCATTAATCGCTATGCGATGGAAGTTAAGCGCCAACTAGATGTGCTAGATCAGCGTCTTGCCGATAATCAGTACCTCTGTGGTGATGAATATACCATCGCCGACATGGTCAACGTCGCTTGGTATGGCGCACTCGTATCAGGCGTGCTCTATGAGGCCGGGGAATTTCTTGAGGTGTCCAGCTATAGCAATGTTATTCGCTGGGCACAAAACATTCAGCAACGTCCCGCCGTAAAACGTGGCCAACGGGTTAACCGCGTTTGGGGTGCCGAGGAAAAGCAGTTGGCAGAGCGACATAGTGCTAGTGACTTTGATGCCCCACCCACTGGCACATAGAATAGCCACCGAGGTACCACTTGAACTGCTGATTAATGGGGAGACATGTACTCTCTGCGAATCAAATGAAAGACCAGCAGGCTTGCAGGATGCATGATAGGTAACTGTATGCCTGCGTTGGT
>TARA_B110000444_G_scaffold43638_1_pt1 | contig 14482 bp, 9 predicted proteins | sample TARA_B110000444 | Tara Oceans TARA_B110000444 (sample SAMEA4398370) | marine metagenome | biome: Polar Biome; feature: [SRF] surface water layer (ENVO:00010504); material: water (ENVO:00002006), including particulate matter (ENVO:01000060) such as... | depth 5 m | reverse complement strand
TCATTTCCACAAGAACCACAAGTTCCAAAGTTAAGACCAGTTACATCACCAGATCCAACAGTCCAAAGTCTGTTCGCAAAAGAAAAATAATCTGTAACGGGTGTGCAAGACCAGTCGCTTGAAGCTACTCCGGCAGCAACCAAATCTTCACGAACACTGTCCACAACAAATAGATATTCCATATCTTCAGGTTGTGCCTCTTCAAAAGAAAGATTAAAGGTCCAAGTTCCGTTTGAATTTTTAACTGCTTCTGGACCTCCTAAATCGCTCCATGCCCAAAAAGGACCGGTTAATCGAACAGAGGTAGCTTCTGCACATGGATTTACTGTAATGTCAAAAGAAACAGCTCCATAAGTACAAGTTCCATCATCTTGGTTAGCACTTGGGTTATAATTATTCGCTTCTTCATCGGTACAACCTAAAATAGGTCCTGTTGCAAAAGCTATGTCGTCAAAATAGTAGGTAGAGTTTGCTGAACCATCGCCAACAGTCCCTGGATTAAAGATGATAACTACTTTGGTGTATGTATCTGAAGGTTGATCCCCTAAATCAAATAACATTTCGTGCCATTCGTTAGCCACTGTAATGGTTTCTATTAACTCAACGTTAACACCAGATTCACTATCTAGTTTAAATAGTAAAGGAATGTCTACTTTTGGAGAGTGAACTTTAATTGAAATTACATTTCCAGAGCTAAAGTCAATTGGTTCGGTAGGGATAAACATTCCAGCATAAGCTGTATTCGCATTTCTTACAAGCTCTACAACATTAGCACTTGTATTAATTCCGCTTGAATTTGGATTTGATAAAACTTGCGACGCACCACCTTCAAAGTCTACAAAAGTATAGTCCGAACCTTCGAAAGTCAAAGGTAAACTTATCCCAAATAAACAACTAGCATCGTCTTGAGTTGCGTTAGGATTGTAATTATTTGCGGATAAATCTGTACACCCAAAAACAACAATATCTTCACAGGTACTACATGTACTGTATGTGTTTGAAACATTACCAGAGCCTAATACCCAAAGTCTATTTGCATAAGTAGATGAATCAGTCACAGGAGTGCAAGACCAATCATCAGCTGCAGTATTTCCTGGGATTAAGTTTTCCTGAAAACCGTCTACAATCAAAAGGTATTCCATATCTACAGTAGGGGCAGGATTGAGTGTAAATTCCCAGAGACCATCTCCAATACTAATCGCTTCAGGACCAGAAGAAAGGTTCCATCCCCAAAAAGGACCGGTTAACCTAACAGAAGTAGCATCACTACAAACCTCCGTGGTTATCGTTAACTGAGCAAACATGCTGTTTACACTTAAAAATACTAGCGCAAAGAATAGATTTTTTTTCATGATCGTTTATTTTAATTGGTACTTATTCAAGGGTTATGATAATTGAGTTTTCAGGTTTGTCTAACAATTCTTTAAAATTGTCTAGTACAACATTATTTTCGGTTGATGAATTTGAAACACTGATTTTACTGCCGTTTACAGCAATGTCTTTGATGGTATATGAGCCGTAATCTAAATGGTTTTTATTCACAAAAACCACGTTTATATTTCTTCCTGAAAATATGGTCGAGATTTCTGAAATTCCTTCTTCATTAAAATAATCAATTGAGAGTTTAGGTTCAATACACAGAGCTCCATACTTACCTTTTACACCAAAAATTTGCGTAATTAAGGTAAGCATAAACCATGAAGATGAACCAGTAAGGTATGCGTAAGCTCCTTTGTTTTGATTGTCAAAATACGAAGGTATACCCGGGAAAATTTTAGCAGTTTCTGTATGGTTTGCGATTTCATACACCTCCTGCATAATTTCATTCCCTTGGGCAACTAATCCTTGGTTATAAAGCCCATAAGCCAGCATAATGTTTTGCTGCACCCACTTACTGCCGTGTTCTTTATGACCGTATACAAAACCAGTTATTCTACCAATATTTAAGTCTATGTTCTTAAACTCTGAGGTCAAACGAATACCAGGACTGTTGTCGTCTTTTAAAATTTTCTTGATAGACTCATAAACTTCGGCAGACATCACTTTATCAGTAATGTTGCAAATAATTGGAATTACTTGGGAGGTAAGATCCATCACGACACCGTCTTCCTTTTGACCACCAATTTTATTCTCAACATTGTCGTAATGTCCGTTAAAAAATCGATTGCCCTCATTGGTTGTAACGATTTCATTTTCTAAAATATGATTTGATATGTGAAGAGATTTAGCTTCTAAATCAGCAACAATATCATCAATTAACAAACTCGTTTTCTTGCCTGATACAGTATGTTCTACACTTTCAAAATAATTTTTAAGATGCGCTCTTTTTACTTCAGGGCTTTGGTAATCTACTTTTTGTTGACCTGGAAGGTTGTCTAAAAGCATGGTTACTTCTTCTAAAAGAGTAATGTGAGTTGATCCATTTTTCTTTAATTCCTTAAGAATAGCGGAGAGTACTAAGAAATTATTTGCATAAAAATTATAAAAACAAACACTACCTCCGTTTTCACGAGCCATGTCATAAGTATCGTTCCAATCTGCTCCTTCTAACAACAGCACGTTTTTGTTATTTACGTTGTAAAATGAGGTGAGCTGTTGTATAATTAGGTGCTCTAAAATAGAAGCAGTGTATGTTGCTCCATTGGATTGTCTTTGGAAGTGGCCCTGAGCCATTTGAAACTTGTTGTCAATTTTTTTACTCCGCTCAACAAACCTATCTTTCCAATAGGTAATTTCCTTGTCTAAAATACTAAAGTCACCCGTTTGGTTTAAATAAAAGTTTAAAACAAATACAGGCCAAGCACCATGATCACACCAAGTACGTGGTATATTATTACGATCGGCCTTAAACTCACCCGGTTTTTCGCCTATAATAGTAGCATTAGAGCCGTCTACACGAATTCCTTTAAAGCAATTCACAATCTCTTCATGCGCACTAATTGGATCAACTAAAAATATAGACAGCAAGTCTTGCCATAAATCTCTCCAACCTCTACCACCTCTTCCGTATCCGTAATCAGGAAGGAAGGAGTTTCCAAATATTTGTCTACATTTTACTTGGTATTCAATCCATTTAACCCAATTGTCAAAATGATTGTTTCCAGTACTTATCTGAACACTGTTGAGTTTTTCATTCCAAAAATCAAGTGTATTTTGAAGGGATTCATCTACAGAACTCACCTTAGAATACTTTGCTCTCCAAACATCAAGATCGTTTAAATCATTCGTAATACCGTGAAGTATTATGAACTCCGCTTTTTCTCCTGCTTGAAGAGTTACTTCTTTAAATTTAAAACCAGCAATGGCCTCTTTACCGTGTCGCTCAGTTTCAGTTAATTCAGGAGGAGTAAGGTTTTTGTAAATTGCTTCAGGATTGTCTAGCGTTCCACCTTCGCCAATAAAATCATGTAATCTTATCCAAATTTTTTCTGGCTTGAGAGCGTTTCCGTCAAAAGCTAAAGACACATAGTTGGTCTCGTTAATAGAATGACTACTTTCATCGTGGACAATTTTTGGCTTAACACGAACACCATAATCTTCGATATAGTTTTCTTGAAACATGGTTGTCACTTGCCTGTGGTCTCTCACGTTATCTGCCGAACGACCAAAAAGAGGAAGAGCGTAATAAGGGTCAAAAGTTTGTTGGGTTTCACCTGTATTGGTAACCGTGATTTTTAAAACCTCAACAAAGTCCTTACCCTCTGGAATAAATATTGTTATTTTTGTTTCTAAAGAAGTTTCTTCTTGCTTTCTTTTGGTACTAAAGGCTCCAATACTTGCTTCAATAGAAGATGTATCTTTTAAACCATTCCATTTGTGCGTCTTCTGAAACGCACTCTGACCAGAAGCAGACCAAGGATTCTGACCTTTTGCTTTTACCCAAAAGTTTCTACTGGAAAGCGTTCTGTGAATCTCTTCGGTTACAGTTGGAGTAGTTAAATAGTGATGAAAATCCTTACAAACATCACCTTTTAAATCAGGAGTAACAAAGGATTTCATCCCAGCCGTATTCATAAGAGGGAAATATAAAATAGGTAAGTGATTGGCGTTTTCAACAAAAAATGAGCCGTCATTTTTTTTATCAAATTTCCAATCAAGCCCCACCTTGTCAAGAGTATCTAGCATCCTTATTTTATTAACATTTTTTCTAGTTCTTCTAGAGATTTACCTTTTGTTTCTGGCAGTATTTTTACCATGACAAAAAATCCAATGAATGCAATAATTCCGAATATAAGAAATGTAAGATAATTTCCTAAATTAGACAATTCCCATGGAAATACAAGTTGCACAACAGAACTAATAAAAGAATTTACAAAAGCAATGGATCCTATTGCTAAACCTCTGTATTTTAGTGGGAAAAGTTCAGATAACAATACCCACATTACAGGACCTAATGAGAAAGCAAAACAGGCAATAAAACCGAGTATACCAATTAAAATTAAGGTCGAATCTATATTGGTTGCAGCTTCTAAAATAGCACCATCATTTTTACTAAATATATTAGTCCCAAGAATGCTTTTAATCTCATTTTTAAAATCGACATCATTCGTATAGACTTTATCAACAACAGTAATTAATCTTTTTGAATTTAAAAACTGAAACTGATTAACATCTTTCTCTTTTAATTGATAAGTAGCTTGGTTAAAACCATATGCACATATTAATAGACTAACCGCAATACCTGCTGTTCCAACTAATAACAAAGGCCTTCTACCCATTCTATCTATTAAGTAAATTGCCAAAAAAGTAAATACTACTGAAATTGTACTTAATAAAACACCCGATGAAAAAGCAGCATCGCTACCGATACCAGTTTGTTTAAAAATAGATGTAGCATAAAAATAAACTGCATTAATACCAGTAATTTGTTGTAATACACCAACAATTAAGCCAACGATTAAAATAAATCGTAGGGATGGTTTAAATAAGTCTTTAATTTTTAATTTGGATTTATTCTTATCCGCTGCGCTATTTTCTTCAATGGATTTAATTTCTAAGTCTCCTCTTTCATTTCCATAAATATTTACAAACACTTTTTTAGCTTCTGATATTTGACCTTTTAAATACAACCATCTTGGGCTTTTGGGTACAAAAAATAATAGTGAAAAATATAATAATGCGGGAATTAATTCAATACCCAACATCCATCTCCAAACATTTTCATCGGTAAGAAAAGTACTGTCTAAAGTATTGTATTTGTTAAAGAAGTAATTGCTTAGAAAAGCTGCAAAAAATCCAAAAACAATATTAAGTTGCTGAAGAGAAACTAACTTTCCTCTATTTTCTGCTGTAGAAATTTCGGCAATGTACATTGGAGCTAAAACTAAAGCCGCACCAAACCCAAAACCACCAATCATTCTGGCAATGTAAAGCATTTCATAAGAAACTGCAGTTGCTGAAAATACCGCAGAAACAGCATAAAGAAGTGCTACGATAATTAATAATTTTCTTCTTCCTATATTATCACTTAATCTCCCAGAAAAAAGCATAGAAATCATTGCTGCAAAAGACGGAGAACTTACTACCCATCCAGATTGAATTTCTGTCAAATCAAATTCGGGTCCAGCAAAAGACATTACTCCAGAAATGATTCCTGCATCAAAACCAAAAAGAAAGCCTCCTAAAGCTACAATTAAACTAATTGTGATAATTTGAGAGGTGTTTTTCATGTGAAAGGTATTTAATTTTTATATCTGTAAATGTATATAAAACTTGTGTATTAATAAATGAAAAAAAATGTATATTTGTGTTGATATTACGCTTAATAGTTTATTGGGTTTGAGATTTATTTTTGAGTCTTGTATATTCAGTCTTTTCCGCAGTATGTTTTTACCAGCCTCAAAATTTTATCTATAAACCCAAATGGTTCCGGACAGTTTCGAATCCAGTAATATTTTTTTGTGAACTCTTTTTTTTTCTTAGTTTATCACCTTTAATTTACCTTTAATGAAACAACATAAACAAGCTTTAACCCACCTGAAAGACGCCGATATAATTATATTCGGTGGGCTTGGTGATTTGGCTATTAGGAAAATTTTGCCAGCTCTTTTTTATCGACTACAGGCTGGTCAAATCAATTCAAATTCCAAAATCATTCTTGTTTCTAGAAAAGCAAAAAATCCAAAGGAATTTAAAGACTTTCTAAATGAAAAATTAGTCCATCATTTCCCACAAGTTGATTCATTTACTGAGTTTTTGGATATGTGTTTATATTATCAGGCTGACCTATCCTCAGACACATCCTTAAATGGTCTCTCCTCATTATTGAGAAATACAGAACTTATTGTTCGTGTTTTTTATTATTCTACTTCTTCATCACTTTTTGCTAAAATCACAAAGAATTTATTTACTCAAGGCCTAATCAATGATGAGTCTAGAGTAGTTCTTGAGAAACCTCTTGGTTACGATTCTGTATCCTCTGAATCAATCAATCGCGATATCATATCGCATTTTAAGGAATCTCAGATTTTCAGGATTGATCATTATTTAGGGAAAGAAACAGTTCAAAACTTAATGGTTTTGCGGTTCGCAAATAATATTTATGAAAATGCTTGGAACTCACAGCATATTGAAAATGTAGAGATCACTGTTTTTGAGGAGCTAGGAGTTGGAAGTCGAGGTGATTATTATGACAAATACGGGGCACTTTTAGATATGGTACAAAATCATTTACTTCAGCTTCTTTGCTTGGTCGGAATGGAGCCACCAAGTCTCTTAGATGCTAATACCGTTAGAGATGAAAAATTGAAGGTCTTAAAGTCATTGAGATTATTTAATTCTGAAAATATTAAAACGCATACTTCTCGTGGGCAATATACTCGAGGAAAAGTTAAAGGCCAGTCGGTAAAATCGTATTTAGAGGATATCAGTCATTTTAATTCTGATACCGAGACTTTTGCTTCGGTTCTTGCAAACATTGATAATTGGCGATGGGCTGGTGTTCCTTTTTATCTAAGAACTGGGAAGCGCATGTCCGATAAATATTCTGAAATCGTAATTAATTTTAAAAATGTTCCACATAATATTTTTCCTGATGGTCATGAAATTGTAAACAATAAGTTAATTATAAGTCTTCAGCCAGAAGAACGTATTGAATTGGTTCAAACCGTTAAGATTCCTGGCCCAGGGGGTTATCGTTACAAACCTACCTCATTAGTGCTGGATTACAGTTCTTCATTTACCGACCGTTTTCCCGAGGCATACGAGCGTCTTTTGATTGATGTCATTAGAGGAAATCAAACTTTATTTATGAGAAATGATGAGGTGGAGGCTTCTTGGAAATGGATAGACTCAATAAGTCAAAATTGGAAAAATAGCAAAATCATGAACCATTTATATAATGCAGGAAGTAATGGGCCTGGGGACCATATATTATTAGATGGGCATCATTGGAATAAGTAATTATGAATCTATCAACCCGTATTTTTTTAGATGTTCATCTGCTTGAGGTGAATCTAGTTGAGAGAATTTCTAAGGCCTTAATTAAGGATATTGATCAGAATGGAAAGGCTTACCTTTTGTTGTCTGGAGGAAGTACCCCTATGAATTTATATACTTTGTTGTCAAATGTAGATTTATCTTGGGGAAAAGTATTTGTGGGTCTGGTTGACGAGCGCTTTGTTAGCATTAAAGATTCCTTTAGTAATGAGCGAATGGTTAAGCAAGCTTTGTTGCAAAATTTTGCGACTCGTGCAAATTTTATTGGTTTGGTTTATGATACAAATAATATAGAATTGAATTTAGCTGAATCGATAAAAAGAAACAAACTATTTTTTGATGGTGCTAGTTGTGTTCTCCTTGGTATGGGTGGAGATGGCCATACTGCATCTTTATTTCCCGAGGATATAAAATCTATTCTAGCCTTAAAGTGTGGTGTAACTCCTTCTCTTGTAAATACCAAAGCTCCAAGTGGTCCAATAGACAGAATTACATTTAATAAAGAAACAATATTGAAGTCTAAAACAATTTTATTGTATTTTCGAGGAGACGAAAAAATGCAGGTTTTCTCAAAAGCAAAATTAAAGAAAAATCCAGAGAAGTTTCCTGTGTCCTCATTTATTCACCAAAACCAAAGATTAGTTGAAGTCTTTTGGACGTTTTAATGTTTCTCCCCATGAACAAAACAATTTTAGATGTAACAAAAAGAATTGTTGAAAGAAGTGCATCTTCTCGACATGACTATGTTTCTTTAATGAAGTCCTTGTCTGAAAAAAGCGTGTCTCGTTCGGCTCTTTCTTGTGGTAATTTAGCCCATGCGATGGCAGCTTGTTCAGATGAAGATAAAAGTAGTTTAATCGGAGAGAAAAAGGTTAATATTGGAATAATTACTGCATATAATGATATGCTTTCTGCTCATAAACCCTATGAAGAATATCCTAAGTTAATTAAATCATTTGCCGCTAAATATCATGCAGTTGCTCAAGTAGCAGGTGGTGTTCCCGCTATGTGTGATGGAGTGACTCAAGGCGAAGCCGGCATGGACCTGTCCTTGTTTAGTAGAGATATTATCGCATTGTCTACAGCAATTGGCTTGTCTCACAACATGTTTGAAGCGGCAATGTGTTTGGGTATATGTGACAAGATCGTTCCTGGTGAGTTAATAGGTGCATTAAAGTTCGGGTATATGCCTATTGTATTTGTCCCTGGAGGGCCTATGAAGACAGGTATTTCAAATGAAGATAAGGCAAAAACTAGACAAGATTTTGCCTCTGGAAAAATTGATCGAAAAGGTTTATTGGAATCAGAGTCCAAAGCATACCACTCCTCTGGTACTTGTACTTTTTATGGGACAGCGAATAGCAACCAGATGTTGATGGAAATTATGGGACTCCAGCTTCCAGGTTCTTCTTTTGTCAATCCAGATACTCCTCTTAGAGACGCTTTAACAGAGCATGCCGTCAAGGTCGCTTCAGAAACTACTCAGTTGGGAACCAATTATCGACCTTTGTACGAAATAGTTTCTGAAAAAACTATTGTCAATGGAATTATTGGTCTTCTTTCAACCGGAGGTTCTACCAATCACACACTTCATTTAATTGCAATAGCAAAATCCGCAGGGATTATAATTAATTGGGATGATTTTTCTGACTTGTCCTCAGTTATTCCGTCTTTGGTCAAGATGTATCCGAATGGATCCGCCGATGTTAACTATTTCCAAGCTTGTGGGGGAATGTCTTATTTGATAAAGGAATTGATAAATCACGGTCTCTTACACGCGGATGTTCGTACTATTTTAGGAAAAGGTTTGCATAGTTATACACAAGAACCTTTTCTCAAAGAAGGAGCTTTGGTATGGAGAAAAGGACCAAACTCTTCTTTGGACGAGATGGTGTTGACTTCAGTTGAAAATGCTTTTTCAAAAACAGGTGGTCTTAAAGTTTTGAATGGAAATTTAGGGAATTCGGTTATTAAAGTATCTGCAGTAAAAAAAGAGAACTGGATTGTAAAAGCTCCTGCCTTAATTTTTGAGGACCAGAAAGATCTTCTGGAGGCTTTCAATAGAAAAGAATTAAATAAAGACTTTATCGCTGTGGTCAGATATCAAGGCCCTAAAGTTAAAGGCATGCCCGAACTTCATAGATTAACTCCAATATTAAGTATTCTTCAGAATAATGGATACAAGGTGGCTTTAATTACCGATGGACGAATGTCAGGAGCATCTGGTAAAGTTCCTGCAGCAATTCATTTGGCTCCAGAAGCTATAGATGGTGGAATCTTGTCTAAGTTAAAAGATGGCGATATTTTAATATTAGATGCAGAAAAAGGTGTTCTAGAGTGTATGAATGAAGATTTGATACTGTCTCGACCAAGGGGAATTCCTCCAAAAATTAATCAGGAGGGGAGTGGGAGAGAACTATTTGAAAATTTAAGAAACTTAGTGGGGCCAAGTGATCAAGGTGCTTCAATTTTATTTTAGTATATGGAAAGCCAAAACGGAATTAGAGATTTTCTTAAGAATCACCCAGTTGTTCCTGTAGTCAAACTTGAACAGCTAGATGTGGTAATACCCTTGATTAAATTTCTTGATCATAGCGGCATTAATTGTATTGAAATTACCTTGCGATCAAATTGTGCTTTAGAAGCTATAAAGTTGGCAAAAAAGCATGCCCCATCTTCTTTTAAGATTGGTGTAGGTACCGTCATAAAAAGAGAGCAGCTTTTGGCAGTGATTGATGCACAAGTAGATTTTATTGTACTTCCTGGCTTGAATTGTGAGTTGGTTGAACTTTTACAGCAAACTCAAATTCCATTTTTACCTGGAGCAATTACACCAAGTGAAATAATGGATGCACTTGAATTGGGTTGGGATACACTTAAATTTTTTCCCGCTCATATTGCAGGTGGGCTAGAAGCTATTAAGACTTTTGGACAAGTATTTCCTCAAGTTTATTTTTGTCCAACAGGAGGAATTACAAAAGAAAATCACAGAGATTATTTAGCACTAGAAAATGTCATTTCAGTTGGCGGCTCGTGGGTGCAAAAAGATTTTAGAATCTAATTTTAATACTTGTCTTCATTGAATTGATAAAAAGTTGCAGGTTTTCCTTTTCTGCCTGTTTTATTCATGTGATTTGTCTTTGTAATTACTCCCTCTTTCAAGATTTGTTTCCTAAAGTTTCGCTTGTCCATCTTTTTATTATGAATATTCTCGTGTAGCTTTTGAAGTTGGGGAAGGGTAAAATTCTTTGGCAAAAGAATTGATGACATTTGATGGTTTAGCTCCTTCTTAAGGAAATGAATTGCAGTATTAAGAATTTCATTGTGATCAAAAGTAAGTTCGGGAATATTATGGACACTAGTCCATAAGACCTGATCTGCAAAAGAGCATGGCTCAGGTTTAAAATCTTGAATGTTTATTAAGGATATATAACCCACAGTTATTACTCTTTCTTCAGGATTCTGCCTAAAATTTCGTAACCACAATTGGTCTTTTTTTTGTTTCACTCTATCTGGGTCACTAAAAATAGCAAACTGTTTGAGGAAGATTTTATCAATTGAAGTTAAGCTATTAAGAATACGAGTTGCCGCCGGATCTAATTCTTCATCGTGTTTAATTAGATCTCCAGGAAGAGCTATCTGAATTATCCCATTTATACTAGCTATTTTTGGATTTTCTTTCTTAGTTATAAGAAGTACCTTTAATTCTAGATCAGAATCAAATCCAAAAACTACACAATCTACTGAGATATTTATTTTTGACATAAAAAAAGTATTCGAATCTTAACAATGAATTAATAGATTTATTTCAAACATAAAAGTAGAGCATAAGACATTCAATCGCAAATAAAATGATTTGCTTATTTAAACTTATTTTAAATAAGATATGATTGATTCTATTTTTTAATATTCAAAGTAATGACCTATTATTTTAAAGCTGAATTTTCAAGTATTTTCTGTTCAATTTGGATTAATTCTTTTTTAAATTCTTTTGGACATGCCCCTTTAAATTCAATTTCTATTCCCTTCGAAAGACTCAGTGTTGTTGTGGGTAAGTCTTGCACTTTCATGTTAAAGGACTTACTTTTTTTAAATGTTTTATTAATTGTGTATTGAACATCTACATAATTTTCTTGTGTAATAGACCACTCAAATTGACCAATATTTTCAGTAAATCGTTTCCCATGATATTTAACAGTTCTGTCACTATATAAAGCAATGTTATAAATTGGACAAGTACCATAGCATCCACTTTTCTTCATTTCGAATATTAGTTTAGGTTCGTTGTTATTTTGGTTTCTAATTTGACTGGTTTTGCAGGAGAAAAAAAGCAATATTATAAGCCCAAGTAATTTAGTGAGTCTTTTCATTTTTAGTTCTAATTGTTATCTTTATTTTTATAAAGATAAGACATGCAAATTCATTTTATTGCAATTGGAGGATCCGCTATGCATAATTTAGCATTGGCACTCAAAAATAAAGGAGATAAAGTAACTGGTTCTGACGATGAGATATTTAATCCATCAAAATCTCGGCTGGATTCTGCGGGTCTTTTACCAGAAAAATTTGGTTGGTTTCCATCCAAAATTCATAATGGTTTAGATGCTGTTATTTTGGGAATGCATGCTAGAGAAAACAATGTTGAACTTCTTAAGGCACAATCATTACATTTAAAGATCTATTCTTATCCAGAATATCTTTTTGAGCAGTCTAAGGACAAGGTTAGAGTTGTGATTGGTGGAAGCCACGGAAAAACAACCATAACTTCTATGATTTTGCATGTATTACAAAAGGTTTCTATTAACTGTGATTATATGGTTGGAGCCCAACTGCAGGGCTTTGATACGATGGTTAAGATCACAGAAGCTCCTATCATTATTTTAGAAGGAGACGAGTACTTATCATCTCCCATTGACAGTAGGCCTAAATTCCATCTTTATAAGCCACATATTGCTCTTTTGAGCGGAATTGCATGGGATCATATCAATGTGTTTCCTACGTTTGAATTTTATTTAAAGCAATTTGAGGAATTTATTGAAAAAATAGAAACTGGTGGCTATTTAACTTATTGTGCTGATGACGAAAGTTTGAATGTAATATCTTCAGCTAATCCAGAAATAGAAACAGAACCTTACCAATTACCTGAATTTACTATTGAAGATGGGAAAACCTTCCTTCATTTTAATAATGAGCAAATTGAATTAAAGATTTTTGGTACTCATAATTTGTTAAATATGATGGGTGCTTTAAATATTTGTAGAAAGCTAGGGGTAGAAGAGTCGATTTTTTTTCATGCTATGCATTCATTCAAGGGCGCTTCTCACCGATTAGAAAAAATTGTAGAGCGAGAAGGTTTGATCGTTTACAAAGATTTTGCTCATTCACCATCTAAAGTGCAAGCCACTGTAAAAGCAGTATGTGAGCAATACACAGATAGTAAGGTTATTGCGATTTTAGAGCTACACACATTTAGTAGTTTAAGCCAAACCTTTTTGACAGAATATAAAAATTCTATGAATGGTCCTGATATTTCTTATGTTTACTTTAATCCGCAAACTTTAATAAACAAAAATATATCTGATTTTTCTAAAGAACTAGTTCATAACTCTTTTGATAGAAAAGACTTAATCGTATTTACTGATAATCAAATGTGTTTTTCTTCTGTGCAATCAGAACTAAGCTCAAAGACAGTAGTTTTGCTTATGAGTTCAGGGGATTTTGGAGGTTTGGTTCTTGAAGATTTTTCCAGAAATCTATAAGTAGTCTTTAATTTTTTCAAGCTCCAGAGATCTGGACCCTTTCACTAGTATAAATGTGCTTGAAATAATATTATCTTTAAGATAATCAATCAATTCATCTTTTTTTGCAAATGAAACAAAGTCTGTTTTATTGAGTCTATGTAATGTTTCCCCAATTAAGATTACATTTTTTATGCCTGATTTTAAGCAAAGTTGAATTAAATTTATATGCTCTTTGTCTGCTTCAATTCCTAATTCAAACATATCTCCAATAATCATTGCTTTTTTAGGATGTGATATTTTACTTAAGTTGGCAATGGCATTTTCTATACTCATAGGGTTTGAATTGTAGGCGTCTAATAGGATAGTGTTTTTTTTTGATTGAATAATTTGTGATCGGTTGTTGGAAGGGATGTAATTTTCAATTGCTTCCTTTATATTTTTCATTTCTACTCCAAAATTTAGACCAACTGCAATCGATAAAGCTATATTTTCAAAGTTGAAATCTCCAATTAACCTACTTTGAATCTTTTCTGTTCCCACCATCACTTTGCAATATGGTTGTGCCTCGATCAGTTCTATTTTAAAGGTGCTAGAATTCAATTCTCCATAGCTAATCTTGGGATAAATTTCAGGTATTTTAGAAAGAAGAAGGCTTTGGTTGTCTTTAATAAAGATGGGTAAGTTTTTTTTTATAAGGTATTTGTAAAGTTCTGTTTTAGTTCTTAAAACTCCGTCAAGAGATCTAAATCCTTCTAGGTGAGCTTTTCCTACATTAGTAATGACTCCAATATTGGGTTGTGCAATATGACAGAGAAAATCAATATCACCAATTTGGCTTGCTCCCATCTCTATAATGGCAAATTCATCTTCATGATCTATAGACAATAGACTTAATGGTACGCCAATTTGATTATTTAAATTTCCTCTTGTTGCTTTGGTTCTGAATTTATTTTTTAGAACTTTTTGGCATAGTTCCTTGCTTGTTGTTTTGCCGTTTGTTCCTGTAATTGCAAGCAGTGTACAATTCAATTTTGATCGATGGTGTTTTGCAAGCTCTTGTAGAGATTCCAGAACATCATTTACCATAATATATCTATGGTCTAAAGAACATTCTTTGTTGTCTACAATGGCAAATGCAGCTCCGCATTCCAGAGCTTTAGAAGCAAATTTATTTCCATCATAATTAGGTCCCTTAAGTGCAAAGAATATACAGTCTTCTTTAATTTGTCTAGTATCTATTGAGATTACAGGGTGACGTAGGAAGATATTATAGAGCTTTTCAACCATTAGCTCGGGTAATTTGA
>TARA_B110000444_G_scaffold261548_1_pt1 | contig 14501 bp, 9 predicted proteins | sample TARA_B110000444 | Tara Oceans TARA_B110000444 (sample SAMEA4398370) | marine metagenome | biome: Polar Biome; feature: [SRF] surface water layer (ENVO:00010504); material: water (ENVO:00002006), including particulate matter (ENVO:01000060) such as... | depth 5 m | reverse complement strand
AGGCCGCCAATTTCATCTTCAGGTAAGGTTTGAGCACATTCAACAGTGAGTTCCGTAGTTCGGTCTCCTGTTGTGAGCAACGCTTTGCCTTTTTTCGGAGAAAGCCATTTTGCAACTTGTTCTGGGTTCCCAACAGTCGCCGAAAGGCCAATACGTTGGACAGAATGACCTGAGAGAGCCTCAAGTCGCTCCAAACCAACAGACAATTGCCATCCTCGTTCACTCGCGGCTAAATCGTGAACTTCGTCAATGATGACTGCTTGAACCCGTTTCAAAAGTTCTCGTAGATTCTTACCTGTGAACATCAATTGAAATGTTTCAGGTGTAGTAATCAGCAGGTCTGGTGGATTACGTACTTGTCGTGTTCGTTCACTTTGTTTGGTATCTCCGTGCCGTAACCCGACTTTCAACCCGACTGCTTCAGAAATTTCAGTGAGTCGACGATCAACGTCTCTGTTTAACGCTCGAAGAGGAGTGATATAGAGAATCGACAATGGTTTCCATTCTTCAACTAAACACCGATGTAACATAGGAAGTACAGCAGAGAGGGTCTTTCCTGAACCAGTTGGGGCAACAATAATTCTGTCGCCTCCCTCACACAACTCTGGTAAGGTTGTTTTTTGGACAGGTGTTGGTTTCCACCCCTTTGAATGGAGTGCTGCAGCCAATCGCGGCTCAAGGTTGGAAAATACATCAGACATACTCTCCCCACCCCTATGGAGTAGGGGTCTCGTCGACCTCTTTTGAGTATTTGCAGTACACCGCGAATGAAGTAGAAGTGTCAATCGTCGTCTTCATAGTCGTCATCATCGTCTTCGTCTTCGTCCTCTTCCCACTCTTCTTCCTCAGAGAAAACCCCTTCTCCGTGGTCGATGGTCGTACGTGCTGCAATCGATGCAACACCGATGAGGACAAGGATTGAACTGATAATAAAAATCCACGCAAGTGGACTCTCTCGTGGAGAATCAAACCATCCAAAGTATTGACCATAGGCAATATCAATCGAATGCTCAGCGCTGTTATCATCATCATTCACTTCGACAATGAGGTTGTCGTAATCGACAACGACGCGAACACGGTCAACATCTTCAGCAGCCCATGTTGTGCTCACTTTGACAATTTCATCTCCATCTATTCCAGCAACACCAACTGTGTCGAAAGGCATTTCGTCGTTACCTGAATAGAAAGCGACCTTGAACAATGCAGGTGTTGAACCTCCAATGTTAATCACTTCAGCATTGATGACGATGTTTGAACCAGGTGCAATGTGATCATCTGAAAGTGAAATTGATTTCACTCGAAGTTCTGGGCCAACAGCTCCCAATCGAATCCATTGGCGTTCAAAGTCAGTGTCATCAACAGCAAGTTCAGGAATTGGACTTGCTTCAGAATTTGAGACAACAGGGAATTGATTTCCTGCAGCGTCATAACCGGTGACATAGAAGCCTACGAAATCTCCAGATTGTGGTGTAATTCGTCCGTTGTCAGTTAAATCAACAGCTCCGGTCCAAATGACGTTCTGGCCATCTTGTTGCATTCCAAGCAACGTTGAACCAGCACCAATTGTTACTGTTCGGGTCGCATCTCGCATAACCCAATGCACCATCTGACTCGAACCAGTGAGGTCGGCATCTTCAGTTCCATGGAATTCGACTGGGACATAACTGAGGTCATTGTTTGCCGAAATATCGATGATATTGAGAGGAGATATTCGTCGAACTACACGAGGTGCAGCATCATCGACAACAACTTGTAATGTGGTAGAAACCAATGTTCCAGTCATGTCTTCTCCTCTTCCTGGGATATTGGTGATGGAGATGAGACAAGTTCGGGTTGGAGATGATTGAAGGGTTGTAGCAGAGGATAAGGGGACTTCAACAGAGAACTCTCCGGAAGAACTGATCGAACCATCGCTCCACATCTTTTCACCATCGAACACTTCGATAAGAATACCTACATCCCGAGGTGCAGCGACTGTGCTGCCTTCATAGACGACACGGCCAGTAAATGCCAAACGGTCGTCCTTTCGTACACGACTTCCATCGGCTACAATCCCAGTTCTTGGCTCAGATACATCTTCTACGAAGTATTCTGTCGGCGAGAGCATCAAATCATTTTCGACTCGGAAGGTATGTTCAAGTAACAAGATTTGTGAATCATCCATCGAACCTCTTTCTTTGAACACTAAGGCAACATCGCCCATTTCTTCATCTGGCCAATCCCAGCCGATGACAAATTCAAACGTAACAATAATCCAAGGGAGTCCTGATTCATTCGTCGTTTCTTGCATGGTACTCGATGTCATCAAGGTGATGAAATCACTTTCAGACCAAAACGTATTGTTCATTCCAGAATATGAAATGCGTTGTGCATCCCGCATGGGATTCGGCCCTTCGAAATCAAACACCAAGGAAATGTGTTCAAAGTCAATAGCGGTGTTTGCATCAATGAAACCAAGAGTGATGACTTGCTTCATGCCAGCGAAAACCGGTCCATCATCGACATGTCCGAACCATTCTAATCCAGTGAATACAGCTGTCGAATCTTTGCGAGTACGGAATGTAGCATCATCGTAAAGGAAGCCTGGTCCAGATTGGAATTCTAGAACGATACCATCTTCATCCATATGCGTGTAATGCAATGGATTACCTGCTTGGTCTCCTCCAGTCCAGTAGTAAGATACACGTCCCATATTCGGGTTTCGAGTATGGTCAATCGTAGTGATGAACCACTTGTTCTTTGCTTCGGTTGTGTTGTAAACTGTTTTGCTCACATATTCTTCTGGGTCTGCCTCACCATTGCGGTTGAGGTCATGGTCTGCTTCAACCCAATACATCAATTCAAGAGCCATTGGATGGCCAACATCATCGTTGACTAAGACCTTGACCTCTTGGACTTGGCTTGCTGCTTCATAGCCATCATCAACCGGTAGGAAATCATTACGGTGAGGTGATGTAGCATCGACCAAGAAAGTACGTTGCCAGTCAAGATTTGGCTGCATAACATGCGTTGGTTCCTTTTCGTTATAGGTTTGAATTTCGTAGGTTAAACCAGATTCGACATCAATATCTGGAAGGTCAACTGAGATGAAGAAACTACCATTGTTGTTGGTCGTATCTCGTGCAGTACTTTCGACCCAGCCATTACGTGATACTCGGACATCGAACGCGCTGTCTCTTGGAGCATCTTCGGTGTTTTGGAACCACATTGCACCTTGGAAATGAAGTGTTTCACCTGCGGCAACCCACGAATTTGTGGGGACATCATCCATAATCAATGCGCCATCATTGTCGCGAACTTTCAACCATCCAAGTCCAAAGGTGCGGTTGACTTCCAATCCAGTAACACTCGTAAGGTCGAGTGGTGAATATCCTGCTGAGCCAGAGTTATCTAAACATCCGGTTCTGAATCGGACGTTACTTTGGTCAGGGAATTCTGAAGTTACATGGAAGATCCAATGAATTTCGAGAATTCCATTGTTTTCAGACGACCATGAACTTATGTCCAGTTCGATGTAATCTTCCGGATCATTCGGTTGAGGGAAGACATCTCCATTTTGCCAATAAAAAGTCGGGTTCTTCGCAATGGAATTTGTCACAAGTGTAAGTGTTGCTTCGGTCATGGCGGAGGCATCTTCGCCGATGATGTGCCGAGTTACTACTTCGTAAGGAGCCAACCGTTCATGGAGGATTTCGCCTTCGGGTATATCGATGTCAAGATTGACCGTGTTCATGGTGTAGGTGACTGCGAAAGATTCGAGAATTAAGATTCCCGAGGATGCAGCGACCAAATCAATAGAAATGTTACTGAAACCAGTACCAGTATCTGGAATCGCATCGTTAAAACGTTTGAGTAGATTGTTGCTCCCACTCGTCTGATGCGTAATGGTCAACGGCCCGAGCAATGCACCATCTTGTGATGCACGCGACCAGCCTGATTTTCCATCAATGTTGATTCCTGGTTGAGTTGGAGCATTCGAATGTTGGGCAATAGAAATGTTCGATATGGAGGGTGTTGCACCAGAATTAGAAGTTCCGAGTACAACACGCATGCAGAGATAGTACCCCGTCCCAGTCACTGATTTGGTTTGATTTGATTGAGTGAACGTCAAAACTCCAGCACTACCGGGTGTACATGTGCTCGAAGTTGTGTATCCAAAGTAGACACGAATCGAAGTACTCGGAGGCAAGACTTCATCCCATGTAATCGTTGCAGCAACGACATTCTTTATTCCAGAACCTACATACTGGTAGGTATACATATTCGCTGAAGAAACATAAGAGGTGATGTATTGAATGCCAACTGCATCGAGGATTGGTGCTTTATTCGTGGTTCCATTGAGGCTTGCTCGCCAGACGAACGTTGTACTGGTTTGAGCAAAATTAACAGTTTGCCCAGCATTCACGTGCCTCCAAGTCGTACCTCCATCGTTGGAAATGTCCACATCGATACTGGTTCCAGTAGGCATGTATCCAAGGATGCTGCTGATCTTCAAGGTATCAATTGCCTTCGAAGTGGTGAACGAAGTCCCCATAATTGTTGCACTTGTGGAAGAGTGGCTCCGTTCATCATACAAAGCTCCGTCTCCAAAGTTGTTGATTTTGTGGCGTGTACTCGTGCTGCAATAGGTTGTGCTGTAGTAGTGGCAAGAGAAACTAAATTGCCCAAGTTCCGATTCAACCATTCCATAATGGCCACCTTCTGGGACAGGCACTTCACCCATATGTTCGATGAAGTTTCCATTCATAGTGAAAAAGTGATGGTATGAGTCGTAGGTATAACCGACTCCACTTACGTATTGCTGGTCATATTCGTTGTAGATAATCGTCGGCATGTTGACAATCATTCCAGCCCCATAACGGGAGACTGTTGAGCCGGTGGCTAAGGTCCATGTGCCCTGGATTGACGATGGAGAACTCTTGCTGACTTCGTTGAGGTAATGTGCGTTTGCTGAATAGGAATACGTTGCGACATACAGTTTGCCAGTCGCATCATCGATGTCGACTCCAGTGACGTAATTACTGCTGTACTGCCATGAACTGTCACATCGCCACGACTTTGCAGTCCCTGTTGTGATAATGGACCATTTTGTCATGTAATAGCTGGTATAATGGGCGGTGTAAACTGTACTTCCATCAACGGTGGCATCGACCATATTGTAGTATTGAGACGTACTGCAACCGTTGGTACTGAGTGAGGCTGTACCAATATAGGCCCCAGTCGTCGAGTTAATTCGAAGAATTGTTGGGGTATTGTACAAACTCGAAGATGAATATTTCATGATGTGGTATTCGTAGTCAACCAAGACAACTACGCCGATGTAGCCCCATGATGCGCTTGTACTGACTGTTGATTGTGAGAATTTTTTCGTTAGGCCGGTGTATCCTTGATCGACTAAAGAAACGAATTGGCCGGTGGTGTTTTGATGAGCGCCGATTTTTGATTGAACCTGTGAAGTACGACCAAAATCAATTGATTGAAGAGACGGGTTGCCTTTGAGTGACATCGTCTGTGAAGCAACATCCACATTTGAACGACTTCCTGATGTGAACGGTGAAGGTGCAGAGCCAGACCAGAGGCCGTCGCCCGCTCCGCCGAAATGTGAATTTGTCGTGAAATTGGTATACGATGTTGAACTTGCCTCCCCTTTCAAGTTAAATTGCGCTGCGGTGACTTCTGCTCCGAATGGAATCGTAAGATAACCGGCTGTGCCATTGCCGGTACCAGCAAAGGTGTGACTGTAGGAAGAAGTACCGTCCGAAAACTGAGTCTCAACCGTTGCACTGGATGCCATTGGTCCGAATAACGATACTGTGAATATGAGAATTAAAAAGATTGCTTTTTGCATTTAAATCACCGTTGTCCCTCAATGGGCCTTTGGCCCACACGCTGCAAAGCATTTGAACTTCGCCCCGTCAGGTCACTCATCCAAGCGATAGGAAAAAGAAGGCCAGCGTCCCTGCTACCACTGAGGGGAGAAGCATATGGGTCTAATTTCAAACTGGTGGAAAAAACAACACGGGCGGCAATTAGGCATCACTGCGACGCTTTCAGGTGCTCTAGGAATCCTTCTTGGCATCTCTGCATATCAATTACTTTTCCTTCAAAACCATGTCTCATTGGGCGACTTCACTGGTCACTCGATAGGTTTAGCAGTTTTTTCATCACTCGCTCTGTTAATTGTGCTCCCAGAATTTCTTTCATTGCGTGGTCATGTCAGCACTCTTGAAGAACTCCAATCGATTGATTCGACCTCTGAACTTCGTCGACGTAAAGAAGAAGGGAATGAAGCAGCAGATGTCTTAGGCGCAGGGCATGCAGTTTCATGGACAGCATTCCTTGAAAGCAAAGGACTTCGACGGTGAACTTGAGGGGAGAAGGCGTGAGTGACAGTGACCCGCTCAAGACTCTGTTCCGAGAACTTCTTCTTGCTGCCGGTATGATCGGTCTGCTGATTTTAGCATTGTATGCACATACTGGTTCCATGCCACCTTTAGTGGTCGTTGAATCCTCGTCAATGATTCATGATATCGATGGAGAAGTCGGTAGTATCGACGCAGGCGATTTAGTTTTAGTTCATAATCAAGAGTTTGATACTATCGTTACCTTTGCTGAAGCCACCGACCCTGATAATTCAAAATATGGATATTCACAACACGGGCTTGGAGGGGATGTCATCATTTACAAGAAGAATGGTGAGGCAGGAACCCCGATTATTCATCGAGCAATTATGGAGGTGGTTCCGAATGAAATCATTACACCGGACCGAAGTGCGCCTTCGAACGCGTCGGACAGTGAACGTTGCCCTGAAGGCGGAACATTCGACGCGGAGTCCTATGATGGAGAAGGTGTTCTCGGCGTTTGTGTCTTGACCTGGGATGTTCCGGGTACCGATGTTCGAAATGTGGAGACAGTCACCGTTCACTTTGATGGTATTCAGGCTGGATTTTACGATTGCAATCGTCCAGTACATGCCAATGTAGAGACCCATTTGGTTGTCTGGCAATGGCAACCACGGCACGCAGGTATCCTTACTCTTGGAGATAACAACAATTGTTCAGTCGATCAAGGGTCACAAGCAGTGAACGGTTCTTCAGGCGTACACAGTGCATCTGGCACGGTGGGTCCAATTCGAGCTTCTTGGCTCATTGGAGTTGGTGGTGGAGAAATACCTTGGCTTGGAACGGTTAAACTGATGGTCAGCGGAGAAGGAACTCCCGGGACAATGTATGTTCCAAGTTCGTCATTTTTGATTTTATTCACTTTGGTGGGGGGTGTTCTTGTTTTACCCATGGTTCTTGAACCAGCGGTTCGCAGATTCATGTCCAAAGCACCTGAATTCGAGCAAGCAATGTCCGAACATAAGAAGAAAAAGCCCGGTCGCAAAATTTTGGAAGACGATTCAGCGGGGGATGGTCTAAATGCGCCCGATTATGAATCAGAATAATTATTCTTGAATCGCTTCTTCCAGTGTCAATTCACCACATGCAACTTCATATGCTACATTTGAGGAAATTGTTTTTCTTCCGTTACTTCTTTTTCGACTTTGTCTTTGAATTTCTCTGATTTCACCTATAGTCGGTTGAATTTCTCTGAACTCCCAGACATGTTCTCCAGAAAGTAGCGCGATTCTTATCGCTGAAATGACATGGTTGTGGCGAAGTAAACCCCGTGAGGTTTTGGCTTCATTCACTATTTCGACCTTAAGTTGGTGAGTGAGGCAATCGTTAATGATTTGATCACGACTCAACGGAGCCCCATCGCCAATTCGTATGACCATTCGTTTAAATTCAAGAGCGGATGAGATTCCAATTATTTGTGCTGCAATATTTTCGATACGTTCAAACTGTGCAACACCTAAAACGACGCCATCGGCTAACCAAGCAATACCTGGGCGTGGACCGGGGTCGACCCCAAAGCAAAGTTGGTGTACTTCTGTGATGCCTCTCTGAAGGCGTACTGCATTGTCGACCGCCGCTTTGACAGAGACACTTGACGCTGCAATTGGTTTTCCTTCATCGCGGTATGTAGCGACCTCAATGTCATTGCCAAACCAAATCATATCCTGTTCCGGAAGTACAGCATCATGTTCGAGAAGAATAAACCTCAGTCCTCGACTTTTGAGTTCAGTCATTAGCCGAAAAGCCAATTTGAAGTCGATGGTGCGAATTGCGAGGCGAGGCACAATGGAAAGTGTATGTTCCGCGATTAACTATCCTTCCGCTCTTACGGGCTTGATTTGGGGTTGTCGTAAACCTTGATTGTTGTGGGACTTCTACCGAAGTCATCAAGAACGATTGACGGTGATGAAGGGTTGTGTCGAGCCAGTATGAGCGGGAATTGAGACAGGTTCTTGCTGGAGTTCCAAAAGGTGTTGAAGCGGTCATTCGTTCTTGTAATCCTCTTGAGAAGCAAAAGATGCGTCAGGTGTTACAACGCCCTTTCTTAGTGGTACGAGCCGCAGGTTCTGGAATGGAAGGTACCGGTGATTTACTCGCTTTACGCGGAGATTTATGTTTTCCTATTGAAGTGAAATCGACCCGTCCGAAGAAACTCTACCTCTCTGGTCGAACCAAACTTCAGTACGAAGCGATGGTCACTGAAGGTGAACGATGTAATTTGATGCCGCTCTACGCACACCGACAAAAAGGAATGCGAGGTGATTCATGGCGTATTTTCAGAGTCGAAACCAGTAATCTTTCAGGCAGACTTCGCCAACTGGAAAAATCAATTCCACCATTCCCTACCACGAGAAACGGTTCTGTCTACCTCAATTGGGAAGATGGCATGCCACTGCATGCCTTTATCGCCTTAGTCTGCTCTTCTGCTGGTGCTGAGAATCATGCTTTACACAACTTAGAGGTTCGAACACTTCGAACGAATGTTTTTGCAAAACCCCTCCCGACAACACAACTTGAAGACATTCTTCCCGCACAGACCATCTCCGAAAAACCACTCGATGTTCTGGCAGAACTAGCGCGACGTCGTTCTTAATCAGAAATAAGGTATGACGAGTACGAACAATAGCATGATCAAAAGAACAACTGATGACAGGCTCGATGCTTTGTTTGAAACATGGTCAATCCACATTGGATGGAGGTTCCATAATTTTGTTTTCTTTCCAATCCTTTTCACTCGATTAAGCGTACCTTTAATCCAATCTTTGAACAAATGACCGCCATCAAACGGTACCATCGGAATGAGGTTGGTAAATCCGAGTAGAATATTCACCCACATCAGCCAAAAGAAAAAATTAACGAAGAACAGCAGCCCACTCAGCCCGAGTGTGTCTCCAAGTATACCGTCAGTTGGTGTAAGCATGGCCTCCTCTACAGGATACATCGAAACACCTTGAAGTTCAAACGGAATGATCATCATGTTGACGATATGAACCGGAGTATAGGCTACCTGGAAAAGAACGCCTCCGTCAAAGCGAGGTGAAAAAGGTCCCGCAAGTCGGTCGATTCCTTCAGTTCCTTCACTGATTCCTTCTACGCCGACAAAAGCATCTCCTTGCTTTATTCCAATCGTCTCGAGATTGGAAGGGCTCCAGCCGAGTTGAATATAGTAATCGTACTTGTCAGAAAGTAGGAGTTCAATACTTTCCAATGACCCATTTTCGTGTTTGACATCGACAATGATGGTGTCGTTTGCTTGGTAATTTTGAAGGATCGATTGAAACCCTTCAACGCCATCCACTTCTTTGCCATCAATCTGAAGAATAGTGTCCCATGGTTGCATTCCAGCATCATCAGCACCCGCATCCTTGATGACACCGCGTACGTGAGGGTTGTCAGAAGTTGAAGTGAAATTAGCTGCGAGTCCTCCTAAAAGCATCAAACAAATGAATGCTGCAAATAAATTGGTGGCAGGCCCTGCGGCAAACATTCGCATACGCTCCTTTCGAGGCGCTTTGTGCAATTCTTGGTATTGAGGTTCAGCAAATGCACCAAGTGGGAGTGGGCCTAATTGGAGAAGTCCAAACGAACGAATACGCATACCATGCGCTCGAGCCAGTAATCCGTGTCCAAATTCATGTATGACTAATGCGATGATGAATGCCATCGCTCCCCAGCCCAATGGAATCATTGGATTTATCCCTGGTATGGCTACAAGTTCACTGGCTGTGGGTGGACTTGCAGTTGGAGGATTGAGCAGGCTCGTGACGAAAGCCAGTATCATCAAGAGAGCGACTAAAAACATGGAAAAGAGGCAAACCCATAGAGCGACTTCTCCATAGATTCTCCAAAACCGACGTGGTCGTGCGATACGGTCAAGTGTTTTCAGACCCCAATTGCTCCGTACCATCAACACGACACCAAAGACTCGTGTGGCGTTCCAGCGGTCAAGTGTGCCATTTCGTTCCCAAACACGTAGCATAAGATACCATGCCAAGATGAGGATGAGCACGACTTTCCAGTCGGCTTCAACTGAACCCCATGCACCATCCATGGTTGGGGCAAACGGTCCTTCTCCTTGAATCTTGACAGGTCCTCTCTCAACAAAGTTGATGATGGTTCGCCAAAACCCACTGCCATGGACTCCTATCGAGCGGCGCTGGAACAATGGTGTGAAAAGGAATGGGGCCAGTCTCCGGAAGCCATTTGCGAATGGTGTGCAGATGAAGATATTGTTCAGGTATTTATGCGCCTCAAACAAAGTGTACTTATTGCCGACTTTGTCGTCGAAGACGATGGCTCTTTGACTTGTAAAGAACATCTTCAAGTCCCTCAAGATCGCTGGAACCCCGGTTCAATACAAGCCATTCGAACCGCAGATGGTCGTGTCCGCTTCCGTCATCGGAACTTGGAAATTCACCTTGCAGCTCGACTACGTGCCCCTGAATGGGGGCAGGCCATGCTCGAAGAATGGTTGATGGGTCAACGTGGAGAGGTGCTCCGACCTAAAGACCGAACACAGCGTATCGCATCCATTAATCGCGCTAAAATGAGCATAGAGCGGAATTTAAATCATTCAAATCTCGATGCCGTTCGAATGGATTTTCTAGCAACCACGGTATCTTTGCAATCAATAGAGAATAAATTGAATTCTCGAACTCGTTCCGACGAATCAGAGTGAATCAATTGAGTTTCACTTTGTAGCGGTCTCTTCCATTGGCATACATCGTGATTGTTCCCGATGAAGAAACACAAACTGCGATTCCTTCCACCAGTTGAGATATTGCACGAGCAGCCAAATGACGTCCACCTTCACCGGCTTTTGGAGTAATGCCAGCGGGAACCTGAATGTATCGTCCAGCATCACTTGCCACACCATCACGGTTGAACAAAATGGCTCCGTCAAGCCAAGCAAATTCTGCTAAAGTCTCATGATTCGCATCATCCAATACACTTCGCTTTTCCGAAGGGTGACCTTTGAATGGATTCAAAACAAGCGCAGTTGAATGCTTCCTCAATGCCGGTAGTGGACCAATGGCGAACAACGCTCCAATTGAGTGCCCCTCTCTCCCTCTTGATCCAATATGGCGGGCAAGTTTCATGACTTTCGTGAGGACTCCCAAATCAATATGGAAATCCTGTGCCAAGGACGCAAAACGATTTGAATTCAAGGTTGATGTGTCGATGACAAAAACTCCATCAATCGGTTCTGCTAAGACAACCAACATTCGTTCACCACTGGAAAGATTCCCTTCACCAATCGCTTGCAGTACCAAATCATGCATGTGTGTGAGGACGCTCAACCCTTGTGAGGTAAGGTTTTCTTCGAGTAAAGAACATGCAATGCCACTTTCAGTCAATGATTCAACCACACGGTTTTGGCTTGAAAGAACGGTTAATTGAAGATCAGAAGGTAATACTTCTACAACTAATTTCACTTTCCGTACACTGTTTGCAAGCATCAAGACCGATTGAAAGGAGCGTCTGTCATTCGACAGAGTGGTCGTGACCATCGCAGCGAGGTCGACCATGGAATGAGCCTCAAGCAGAAGTTGAGTCGATTCCAGGCAATTGGTCTTCAGTTTCTCTGTACACAGTTCTCATGTTCGAGATGAAGTTCTTTTCCTTTACGACAATAGTATATTCTGAAAATCCAGGGTCTTCATGCCCATCAAGCTTACCGAGGATGATTTCCAAGGTGAGTCGAGCTCCTTCACGGTGCGGATATGCGAAAATACCCATTGAAAGAGGTGGCGAAATGATCGACGTAACATCTTTCATTTCTGCGAGTGTAGCAAAGAGGTTGTCATAGGTTTCTGGAAGTAAATCCCGTCGAGCCTCATCTTGGTTCGGACGGCGACAGTCAGGGCCTACAACGTGGATGATGTGTTTGTAATTGGCTGCAAGTTCAAAGGGCTCAGTGACGACATTCTTGGTGACTGCACAAGGTGGAGCGTTGATTTTCCGCATATCGAGGCAGATATTCCGAGTCACTTGTGTGAGTTCAGGGCCGGCTTTGCCATGGATGAGAGCATCCAAACCTTCACGGCCAGAGAGTCGGTTGTTCGCAGGTGTGATTAAGACATCACCGCTATGATTCCATACATCGCCACCGACGACTCGAAGAATACCCCATTTGCATGTTCGTGCCATATAGAGTTCGGCCATCAACCATCGAAGAGGGGCCACCTTACTTATCAAGTTCGCCATTTCGGGATGAAAATGCCTTCAAATCGAGAATTTAGAACATCTTCTTTCAAAGCCGAGAGCCATCTACGCTTCACTTCATGGCGGTATTGCTAAACCCTATCGATGTTAGCCGAAATTCATGGACAGAAGGAGGTCAAGTCTTCTTTTAACATTTATTTTTGTTTTGAGTAGTCTTGGCACTCCATTTCTTGATGGTCTTACCCAAGATTCATCTGAACATACTTTCACTGAGCAAGCAGCGTTAAGCGAACTCTTTGCAGGTTTTTCCAGCGAAGATGAGGCTGACTTTTGGAATCAAACTCCATGGTCTTCCCGTGCTCAACCCGAAGGTTTTGATTTTCTTACCGTTTACGATTATTCAGATGTTGGCATACTGATCAATAATAATTCAGAAGCGAGTAAAACCATTGGCTGGACGTTTGTCAATGCTAGAAACATTTCCGATGAAAACATCTTCTTTTTCAACGATTCAGATACACCAACCAAAGAAACCATCAACAGAAATGAATTTGATGTTTATTTTGCAGGCCCTTTCTTAGAAATGCTGTCGAATCGTTCTTCAGTTACCGAACTCAACTATTTGGTTTCTACCAAAGGAATCCCACTTCGTATAAATGGCGGGAATGATAAGGCCAGTTTTGATCAAGAATTTTCTTTACTCGGTGGTACCTATAATTCAAGCATAGGTTCGGATTATTGGATAGACCATGGATATGGTCCGCTTGCTGGAAGTGGGATGAAAGCCTTTTCTCGAGATATCTACGGCTTTTTTCTCGTGACAAGGTTGACAGGATATACGGTTGAAACAGCGCTTGGGTTAATTGAAAAAGCAAATAACAGCCTCGGCCAACGCGGTATTTTTGCTTTGGATTTAGCAACGAACCGTAACGATTCGGGTTACAAATTCTGGAACGATGACCTCTATACAACCGAAGCAGAACTGAATGGCAGTATGGGGCTGCCAACCATTTTTGACCAAACTTCGGAATTCTTAACGAATATTTCCAATGTGATGGGTTATGCATCATGGGGTTCAAATGACGGGAACTGGGACTATAATTGGCTTCCAAATGCCGGATTCAATACGCAAGACAGCTCGTATTCAAGCGGAGCACAATATTGGAATGCCACTTTGCCAAATCTCTCGTCAGGTGATTCGTTTAATTGGACGACCCAAACAGAAATAAAACGCGATGGGGCATCAGCTATCGAAGCATCAATATCGGCAGTATGTACTCAAGAATCTGGAAATGGTACTTCAGGGATTCTGGCGGAGTTTTTCGATAACGCAGGAATAAGTTTCAATGCCGCTTCCATGCCTACACTCATCGATCGGGTTCCCGATCATGTGCGGCTTGAGAGTTCCTTTCAAAATCCATCTTCTTCTCAGGCCTATCCTGGTTTGGATAACCGATTCCAAAACGATTGGGGCGCTCGATTTAGTGGTTTAATTGATGTGCCAGAAACAGGTAATTGGACTTTTTATCTTACCTCAGATGATGGTTCAGAATTATGGTTTGGCGGACAGAGTTTCGTTACCAATTACGGCTCGCATGGAATGAGAGAACGTTCAAACTCTGCTCAATTTGATGCCGGTAAGCATGATTTCAAAATTGAATTCTTCCAAGGAGGTGGACCACATGGATTGGAACTTTCATGGTCTGGACCAAATCAAAGTAAAGCCCCAGTGCCTCCTTCAGTCTTCTCATTAGCCGATACGTATATTCCATCGGAAAGCAATTTAATTCACCATTGGGATTTTGAAGAAGCTTCAGGTTCGATTGCTCATGATTCAGTGAATTCAAGTACGAATTTCACTCTCAATAACATGAATTCGACCAATTGGCGTACATGCGTTGATGGCTCATGCCTATGGTATGACGGCGTTGATGA
>TARA_B110000444_G_scaffold11697_1_pt1 | contig 14528 bp, 16 predicted proteins | sample TARA_B110000444 | Tara Oceans TARA_B110000444 (sample SAMEA4398370) | marine metagenome | biome: Polar Biome; feature: [SRF] surface water layer (ENVO:00010504); material: water (ENVO:00002006), including particulate matter (ENVO:01000060) such as... | depth 5 m | reverse complement strand
GTTCTTGCTGTTGCTAATGTAGTCGCTGTATCAGCGTTACCTGTTACGTCACCAGTAAATGTACCAGTAATTGTACCAGCAGCTGTTATGTCTGCACCACTAAATGTTAAAGCAGTTGTACCTGAACTACTAGATTTAAGTTGTAAATTTCCAGCAACATTTACAAAACGAGCAAATTCGTTACCACTATCTTTAAGATATATCTGATTTTCAGAAGCGTCTAAAATAATTGAAGAAGCATCCACAGTAAATGTGGTTGAATTTATTGTGTCAATAGTTGGTGTTGTTAATGTTTTGTTTGTTAAGGTTTGAGAACCTGTTAAAGTAGCAACTGTTGAGTCAATAGAAACAGTTAAAGTATTTGATGAACCAGTAGTATCAATACCAGTACCACCTGCTATATCTAAAGTTTCACTATCTAAATCAATTGATAATGCACCACCTGAATCACCTTGAAAGTCTAGGTCTGAAGCTGTTGACACAGCATCTACATATGCTTTAATAGATTGTTGAGTTGCAAGTTGTGTAGCAGAGTCAGACGCCATATTGTCTTCATCTAATATAGCTGTACCACTAACACCTGTATTTAAAACAGCACTTGTAATTGTTTTGTTAGTTAAAGTCTGTGTAGTACCAGAAAATAAAGTATCTAATTGTGATAATACAACTCTACCTTCAGTTCCACCATCTGATATTAAAATCTGATCAGTAGCAGCAAGTGTTGAACCAGTTAAATCATTTGCAGTATCTATATTAATTACTGCCTCAACTCCTCCAAACTCTAAAGCTGTTCCACCAGAGTTAACTTTTAATACTTGACCAGCTGATCCGATAGATAGTGAAGCTCCAATACCTCCATGATTTAGACCAATGAATTCACCTGATTGGTATTCAGCTAGACCTGTAACATTAGATCCTGTAAATGTTGCTCGTACTGGTGCTTTAATTGACATCTATTATATCTCCGATAACTCAGGCATATGTCCTGGTCTTAATGTTGTTACTGCTGAACCAGCAGCGTTTGTGAATGATAGATAAAAAGAAGGTGCAACTACGTGATCTAAAAAACCATTTATAGTTGTCATGTTCTTATTATTAACCATTGAAATTGATGTTATTGTTGCGTCAGCTTTAATGAAAGGAACTCTACCTTTTGTATTAAAGTCAAATTCATTAACCCATGCAGTACCATTATAGAATAAAACTTGACCAGTAACTAAATCAGTAACAGTTGTATCTGTTAAACTAGCAACACTATCACTTGCAGCAGCTTGTCCACCAACTTCTTTAATTGTACCAGAATCATTAATATAAAATTTTTTAGAAGATGTGTTAATAGCAACTTCACCATCTACAATATCGCTTGTAGTAGGAATTGAAGTTCCTCTTTTTAATTTAATAACTGTCGCCACTATTAATCTCCTAAATTAATTATTAAAATGTTCCACCGTCTATAGCTGTAACTGTAACTACACCACTTGATACTAAAAAGTTAGAAGTGGGAAATGAAGCAACACCCTTATTGGATGCTGTTGCCAATTCAGCAGCAATAGTTAAAGTATCACCTGATTGTGATGTATCAATACCTTCGCCACCTGTTACTGTTAGTGTATCTCCTAAATCAATATCTGTGTTACCACTATCACCTGTAACATTAATGATACTATTTGCTAATTTAGCATTAGTAACATTAGCGTCTGTAATTTTGAGAGTTGTTACTGCGTTGTTAGCAAGTTGATTGGTACCAACTCCTGAAGCCTTAATTTGTAAAGCGTCACCTGATACTTCAATTGATGTATCATCAACAGCAACATTTAAAGTGTTACCAGTTTTTGTTAAAGCGTCACCAGCTGAAATCTGTCCAGCGCCTGAGAACTGACTAAATGTAATATTAGTTGTTCCTAGTGTTGGTGTACCATTATGTGTTGCAACATAACCGTTATCAGCATTTGCTGTACCTTCTTCAACGAAGAAGAATGTACCACCAGTTAATTCAGCAGCTGTGTCAGCGTCAGGACCTCTTGTTAATACAAAAGCGGCCGAACCACTACCAGTAGCCGTTACTGCGTAGATACCATTTTGAACAGCACTTGATTGATTTTTAATTAAAACTCTATCACCTGCAACTACAGCAGCACCATCAATACTTAAAGCACCATTGGCATCAGCTGTTATTGTTCCATTACCATTATTATAAGTTGAAGTCGCAAGAGCGGCTGTTGTAGCAAGTCTTACGGACTCTTTTACATCTAAACCGTTAGCAACACCATCAACGTATGCTTTTGTAGCAGCGTCTTGAGCACCTGACGGATCAGATACATTTGTAATTCTACTTGTGTCAACATCAACAACACCAGAACCTTTTGGACTAATTTTTAAGTCAATGTTTGTATCGCCACCTGAAGTAGCAATCTTAACAGCATTAGTTGAAGCAGAGTTAGTAATTTCTAATTCATTTACAGCAGATGTTTCTGTTTGTAATAAAATTATCTCATTACCGTTTGCGTCAGCAATAAAACCACCATCAACAAATTTAGGTGCTGTAAGTGTTTTATTAGTTAATGTGTCTGTAGTTGAAGTAGTAATAAATCCTGAAGATGAGTTATCGTAGTTTGCTAAATTATTATCTACAACTAAATCAATTGTACCATCAGCGTCTTGGTAAGTTGCTGTAATTAGTGTTTCAGTATTACTACTAAACATTGCGCCTGCAAGGTCTTGTATTCTTTCAGCATTAACTGTAACGTCTCCAGAACTAACTGTAAAGTCTGTTCCATCAAATGTAGCAATACCTTTATTAGTTTCTGTAGCGTCTTCAACAGCAATAGTAACAGCACTTCCTGATATAGAAGTATTAATTCCTTCTCCACCAGTAAATGTTAATGTTTCACTATCTAAATCAATGGCCGCTGTTCCACTATCCGAGGCTATATCTAAATCTTGAGCAGTAAATTGTGCATCTACATATGTTTTAATAGCTTTCGCAGAAGCAAGTGTAGTGTCTGTACCAGCAACTGAACTTAAATCAGTATCTAAAACACCAGAAGCAAAGTCAGCAACTTCAATATTTGATATTGCGTTACCTGTTCCGTTAGCGTCAAACGTTTTGTTTGTTAAAGTGTGTGTTGATGCGTTAGTTAAAACCGAACTATCAATCGCAAAAGTAATTACATTATCACTTACAGTAGTATCAATTCCAGTACCACCAGTAAATGTAATTGTTTCGCCTGTTGAAACTGAATCATTTGAACCACTATCAGCGGCAAGTGATAAAGTAGATACTACAGTACCAAAACTTAAATTTCCTGAACCATCTGTTTTTAAGAATTGTCCATTAGTACCTGCTGCAGCTGGTAATGTTAAAACAACATCACCTACAAGAGCGGCTGGAGACTTTAACAATACTGAATGAGCACCGTTGTTAGTTGCTTCGTTAAATTTAATTCCACCACCAGCAGTTGCACTATTACCAACAAGTAGTTGATCTATTGCGTTATTACTGTCTGTGATGATAGCTGATGAAGCAGTTAATGTTCCATGAGCATGATTAAGTTTATCAGCAAAATACTTACCGCCGATAACATGAATATTAGCGGCTACGCCGTCTGTTTCAGTTCCAGTCCCTATAAAGAGTCTATCTCCATTATTACCTTGTGTACCTGTACCGTATACGTAGGCGAGTTCGCCTTGAGCTAGCTCTGAGGGAGCAGCTGTTCCTGATGATCGTTTTAGTTGTAGAATAGTTGCCATTTGTTAATTCCTTTAGAAGTTGCCACCGCTCAGTCTTAATAATCCTGTATCGGTCTGTATACTATTTTTTGTTATAAATTTATCTGTAGCAGAGTCATATTGAATTAACGCACCATCTTCTAAAGATGTGGCATTCACGTCATTTAACGATTTAAAAGTAGAAGAAGTGCTAACGCTAGGTACTGTAACAGAAACCTGTTTAGGACCAGAAGAATTATTAGAATTTATCTGCGCTCTAAGGCTTGAATTACTTGAACTAATCTTTGCTGTAGCCATTAACTATCTCTCTCTCTCTTTTATAGTGTATATTTATAATAACTATTTATTAAAGATTATAGGGTAATTGATGGACTAACTGTAATAATTCCTTCAATAACTCTAGTAACAGTACTATCAGAAGTCTTTACTATCTCAACGTCATAGACGTATCTAGCGGGAGCTTCAAGTGTGTTAGTCTGATCCGCTGTCAGTTTAAGAGTTACTACACCAGTTGTCGCATCTGTGGCAATAGTAGTTGTAAAAGATATTCTTGTACGAGTGCTAGCATAGCCTTGAGCCAGTTTAGCACTCGCAGAATAACCAGTTAAATCGAAGACATCACCGGTACTCCCAATAACGGTAACGTCTGTTGTGAAAGTTGCTCCCTGATCAATCCTTAGGTTTGCTGTCGCCGCCATCTTTTTTTTCTAATCCTTTTTTAATCTTTTCGTTATAGTAATTAGTCAATACATCAACTTTTTCTATTTCGATCAAGTGTCTTATTTTAGAATTTTGTACTTCTTGTCTAGCAACAATTGTATTTCTTATTTCTAATGGTAAATCACTTGCAATATAGTCTTTACCATCAATTGTTATTTTATCTTCTTTTACTTGTTCAGTCATTATATCCTCACGTTGTTATTATTATGTTATATTTATTAAAGTATTATAGTGCTGCTATTCGTGCTTTAAAGGCTGCGAAGTCTGCGCTTGCTGCCACTTCAGTTTTTAGTGTTGCAAGACTAATAAATGTAGTGTCTGCTGTGTACAACTCAGTAAAGTTCTCATTAATTTTGGTAGCACCTGCTCTTAACGTATCTCCTGATGCGTCATTTGCTGCTGATCCAATATTGATTGTTTGTTTAGCCATTTGTGTCTATTCCTTAGATGTTTCTATATTACTCATATTATATTTATAACCATTTACTAGTATTTATACAGTTTTTTGTGACCTAATTTTAGTATAAATAGTATGAAAAAAGGAGTATCAATGAGTATAGATCAAAAATTTAGGTATACAAATACCGCCTACCCCGATAAGACCTACGAAACTACTGATGAGTTTTTTTCAGATGAAAACTGTGAACCAGATATGATTGTTATGGAAAGACACAATAAGTTATATGCAAAGTATGAAGTTAGGAGAGACACCGAGTTATCAGAAGATAAGAAAAGTGTTATATCAACTATAACGCTTGCTGATGTTGAAGATAAAAGAGAATGGTTAGCAGAAAGATCACATTTACCTAATATAGATAAGAATTTAAAAGAAGAAATACTGTAGTTTTCCATACGTTTCACACTTGACAAATATTGAAAAATATGTTATTATGTGAATAATTATAATTAACAAACTAATGAGGAAAATATGAAGAAATATATAATTACGTTTTTGATGATATTATTAACGAATACATCATTTGCGCAAACTAAAACCACTTTCGTAAATGCGGGTAGTGATACAGGTGGATTTCACCAAGTATTAACAATGATTGCTGACAAGTTAGGTAACTCTAATTTTATTCAAGCAAATAACCCAGTAGTTGCAGGAACACACTTTGATAATAGTAATGTTCTTACTATGTGGTCAACAGAATGGCCAGGAGATGCATCTCTTCCATCTGTAGTTATAGATAAAAATACAATCGTTGCTGTTCAAGCATACGAGACTATTCTTTGTAGTCGTACTTTTAATTCATTATCAGACATGAGTGGTAAAGATATAAAGATTGCAACATGGGGTTCAATCCCATCAGTGAAAAAATTTCTTAATGATTTAGGAAAAAGTAACAATGTAAACTTTGAGATCGTACCTTACGATGGTAGTGGTTCTACGACTAGAGGTTATCTAGGTAAAGATGCAGATACTATCTTTACAATTCAAACTAAACAATCAAAAGTTGAAGCTGACGGAAACTGTTTCGCATTTAGTTCTGAAGGTGATATAGAATATGCGTTTGTTGATATCATTTTAGCTGTTAATCCTGAAAATGGAGCACTAGAAGAATTCAGAAAAGCAGTATCTGAATTATCAATGACAGAAGCGTGGCAGACTGCCTTCGCTGGTTCAGTAACTTATATAATGAATAACGATAACGCAACTTCACTTGTAAATAAAGTTGAAGCTGCTGTTACTTTAAATAGTAACTAAACGTATTCAATACAATTTTGAAGTTCGGTGTTGACGAGATTGAATGTTTTTCTCATTTCATTTTCGTCAGCGCCAGTAATTAGAAAAGAAATTCTAAGCTGTCTATCAGCTGTAACGTGAGTAAACTTTGGTATTGTCTTACCAGGTTTTAACCTATCCATATGATTATTAGTCGCACAAAAATATTTAGATAAGTGACTAATATCTTTATTATTTTTTATTATACCTGGTTTTAATTTAGAGGTAGCCCAGTAAAGGTGTTTATCAAAAGAAAATGATTCATCATTTAAAATTTTTGACATTATCTCATTGTTATGAATAGAGTCCATCTGTTGTAATCCTTGTCCTAGTCTAGGGTTACAATCTATATACTTTATAGTATTTTCCCATTTATAAAAATCAGGTCCAGAAAAAAACATATTCTTTAAATTTAAACTAGTAATAAGTTTATTAAAAAAGTTATCAGCTGTTTCTATAACATCTTTAGGAACATCTTTCGCATCAAAGCTCATCCAGCCATCACCTTTTGTTTCATATGCATACTGACTAATTTGATTGTGACCAAGTGTACCTTTAACCCACATTAAAATTTTAAACTCTTGTTTATCATTTACATAACCATATGGACCCCACAGAGTAGAATCGTCTGGTAATTGTTCTTGAGCCATATGATAGTTATTACGATTATTAAACTCACCATCTGATTTACCTTTTTTATTATTTTCAAAGAATGATGAGTATGATCTAGTAAATTTATCGTAGGATTCAACGTGTAACAAAAAATCTTTTTTATTTTTAAACGATAGATAATTTAATCCACCTGGCTTTGCGCCTGAACCAATAACTGGTTTTATTATAAAAGGTTTATTCTCAAATACATCTAAATGAGTATGATCTGTGGGTATAACACTATGAGGAACGATACTATTAAGACCTATATCAATACACCAGTTATCCATCTTTGATTTATCTGATAAGATATCAGCGGCTTTTTCCGATATATTGGTTATACCCCATTGTTTCTCTAACTTTGCTTGTATGGGTAATAAACTTTCTGATATCGTATAGACTCTGTCATATGGACCTACTATATCATCAAAGTTTTCAGTAACAACATCTACGTTATGTCCATTGGCTGTTAATCCTTTTTTAAGACATTCATATCTGTGCCAACCTCTTGGGTATCCTAATATTAAAATCTTCATAATAAGTTTATTTATATACCTCAAATGTTACCGTGTGTGTATCTGGATTAGATATTTCTATTTTACAATTAAAAGTATCAACTAATCGCTTTCTTAAATAATCTATATCATAAAATGAATAAAAAGCAGAACAAGAGTTTAACTTTAAACTTTCATTTGATGGAGTAAATTTGTCTTGGTTAAATAATTGAATATCATTAACAGTACGCTTTTCTTCTTTCCTAGAAGTGGCAAGTAAATAAGAAATTTTATTATCATCTTCTTTAACCTGAAGTGGAAAACTAGTACCACTTATATCTGTACTATGATATCTATTGTAAATTAATTCTAACATATCAGTTTGGTTTTTATCATGGACATTAAATATAATTTTCTTTTTAGTTCTTTCAATAGCAAATTTTAATGTTTTAATTAAATCGGTATAATCACATGAAATTGCCACATTATAAAAAAATGTATAGTCGTGTTCTTCTATGTTGGGAAACTTTCTATTTGGATCTCCAGTTATATTATAAATCCAATTAAATTTATCATAAAAGTAAAAATTAGAATTTGGATATAAATACTTTCCATAATCTCTTGCTATTGGAACCACATCTAAACAAGAATACTTTGTAATAAAATTATCATCATTATTATATAATAAGTTTCCAGCACTACCACCAATATCTAATACTGAACCAGGCTCTTTAAAATAAGTTAAAAACATATCTTTTACATGCTCAATTGTACTACCTAGTATTTGAGCTTCAGTTTTCTTTAAAGGATATATTTTTCTTACATCATGTAAATCACTAGGTTTACCGTTTCCTTTATAATCTTTAAGAAATTTATTAAAACTAATTTCATTCATATATAAACAATTTATTTTACCCTACCATGATCTAACATTTTTTGAAATAAATCTTTATCAAATTTTAAACACATAACTAATAAAATTATTCCGTCAGTAGTAGAATGAACACTGTGTCTTTTATTACCATTAAAATAAAAAAGAGTACCTTGTTTACCTTTGATAATTTTGTCATCATAAATCCATTTAAAATCTTTATCATTACATCTAACAAACCCAACAAATCTAACTTCATCATAACTATAATCTTCTTTATTAACATCAAAGTGCTCAGGAAAATAACTTCCTCTATCCATTCGTAAGAAGTGACAACGGCCTAACCAAGGTTTCCATGGTTCTAATATTGCTTGTAATGTAGGACAGTTCTTATATACATCTGTTGGTACATTTAAATCATGGTTGTGTATAGTCTCTCCAGTTTGTGTTTCCCAATCTCTTAAACTTGATAAATCTGGTATACCATGAAGACCACCGTCAATACTAGTTACACTTAATCCCCAACGATTATTTGGTTTCTTTTCATTGTAATTATATCTTTTCCAATCTTTCTCAAAAGGTTTTAATTCGTCTAACAACTTATCTCTTTTAAAACCTGGTGTCATTTCAATCCAATCACACATTGTACTTAATCGTACAAGAGCTTTGTCATCATCATTCATATTTCAACCTTTCTTTAATTATGTTATATGGACTATCAAATCCTATTGTAAGTGTAATTCTTTCTTTTTCTGTTTTATTTTTAACAGCATGAAATTGTCTAGTGTTTATTAGATAAACTTCTTCGCCACTTATTTCTTCAATTAGTTCATTAAAGTCATCAACAAATATAATTGAGCTATTAATAAAATCGCCCACAAGTGGAAAATTTAAGGAACATAATTTACTATGGTCTCTATGTGGAGGAAGACCCCCATAATGTGCCTTAGAAAATTTCATTTGACTGAGTGGAGTTTGTGTAACTTTAGATAATGCTTCACTCCAAGAAGTTGTAGGCACTGGAGCCTCATCAACGGGCCATAGTATTCCATACTGATCACAACCTCTATGGTACTTTGCCGCTAAACATGATTTAATAATCTCACTTTTGGGCCATGGAAAATTATATCTTTTACTATACTTCGCTTCACCTATTATGCTCATATTATTATTTATACGTCTTATAAATAGTGGTATAACATTGACTTTTTGTCTTAAATATGATATAATAAGAATTATGAATAAAGTAAATATAGTATGTACAGGCAAACCGGGTGATGGTCTTTTAAGATACAGTTACGAACATTGTTGTGCTCTAAATTCTCTAGGTATTAAAAGTCAATGTGTAATAATACCTAATCCCGATTTCACAAACGAAGACTATATAAAATCTATTACAGATCAATATAAGACTTATCAAAATGTGATCTTTGATGATTACACTCCTTCTAAAAATGAGATTACTTTAGTCTTAGGTAGAAGTATGATAACTTTACCTTACCTAGATAAACACAAATATACTAAAGACCAATTATTAACTTTACATTTACTATTCAGTAATAATGTAATAGCGCTTTATTCAGAAAACCATGTGGAACAATATCCTAAAGCATTAGAATATTTTAAACCTAAAAAGATTTATGATCTATGCGACTTTGACGTATATCCTAATGGGGTTGGAACACAATACGAAAAGATAATTAACTTTGATGAATACAAACCTATAACAAATGATATACAATACAAACATTTATTTTTAGGAACAAACGAAATATACTATAAAGAAATAGAGAAACATATACATAAATATCCAGATCATGGTATTGTGACTTATAATAAGAAGTGGATTAATCCTAAATTAAACAATATATTTGCGCCTATTGAAAACATACTAGGTAAATTTGAAACATATGTTTATACAAAACCAAATTTTGATCCAGCGCCTAGATTGTTTGTTGAGTTTAGATGGTTGAGTAAAAATGTAGATTATGTAAGAGATAAGAACATTGAAGACGGTGGTATTGTATATTGGAATAGACCCCAACCTACGAAAGAGATATATAACAACAATATAAATATACTTGTTGAATTAATAAAAGAATTATGATTTTAAAATACGGAAACCAAACAGTAGATTTTTATACTAAAATACAATCTTTAATAGAGATATCTCCTTATAGGAAAAGAGCGCTTGACCATGTTGATTATGATGATGACGGCATACCAAAACGTGTTGTTGTTTCGTTATCAGGTGGTTGTGATTCAGCATCGGCCTTTTTCTTAACAGCGAAACACTTTCCCGATATAGAAATATATCCTTTAACGTTAAGAGATCAAAATGCTCCTAATGACGCTGATGCGGCCATTGAGATATCTAACTTCATTAAGAAACGTTTTCCTCACTCAAAGATTAATGATATAGAAGTTGGTTCATATAATGATTTGGATCCAAAGACTTATGCTAAAGCAGAACAAACAATTAAAAGTAGAGATGAATATAAAAGTCTTAATGTTGTTCAAATGTCAAAAGTTAATTCAATAGATGATCAAAACAATGCTTATATGAAGATGGTAGGTAAACCTTTGAGACTTGATGGTATGACTGCTAATCCACCTAAAGATGTTAGAATGAGTTTCGCAGATAAAATGAAAAAACATCACCCAACTAGAAACTTTGGACCTTTTGAAGTTGATAGAGTACAAGGAGAAATCAGACGTGACGTACATGACAAGCCAGAGTTACGTTATAATGTGTATCAACCTTTTCTAAATGTAAACAAAAGATTTGTTGCTGGTGTATTCAAAGAAAATAATTTAATGGACGACTTATATCCTATAACAAGATCGTGTGTAGGTGGTCCAAATCAAACAAACAATTTCACGGAATGGTGTTGGCAGTGTTTCTGGTGTTATGAAAAAGATTGGGCATTTAATGAAGTATCTGATAGTTAGTGGCGATAGTAATACGGATCCGTATTTTGATTCTATAAATCACCCCGATATGGACTTTAATTGGAAAAAGTGGCCCGAATTATTAGCAGAAAAGTTAGGCATGCAAGTTATCAATGTAGCCAGGTCTGCTCAAGGTAATGAATATATCTATTCAACTATACGAGATGAAATAATTAAGATAGAGGATAAAAGTCAAATTGGTTTAGTTATTGCTGCTTGGTCACAAGCGATGAGAGGAGATTACAGAGAGGTACCGAACGATTATGATAGTAAAGTTAACCTCCCCACAACAAAACATTATCATTGGAGCCCCTGGAGATCTGTAAGAATTAATACACATGGTAATTTACCAGGATGGGTTCAAAAGTCTTTAGGACATTATTTAGATTTTCAAATACTATGTGAAAGATATAATTTACCTTATGTTCAATTTCAAATGATAGAACTTTTTGAAAATTATTTAGATGGCCACTTTCCTAGTCAAACAGAGATCCATTTTGGAGCGGATCCTAATACTCGAGCTGTATATTCAGGCGATGTTATAAAAGATGAAAAGGTTATATTAAAATCTATACTGGAATGTGAAAAGAAATTAGATACATCTAAATTTATGGGCTGGCCTCCAGTAGAAAAAGAAAGACTTGGAGGATGGAGATTTAAAGATCAACTTGATATATGGTGGGACATAAACTCACCACAGAGAGTATCTGAATTTGATAATCACCCGAATAAATATGGACATATCGCTATTTGCGATAAGATAAATATATTACTAGAAGAATATAAAATTTTAAAGGAATAAAAACTATGAGCGAAGACTACCCAAACTGGCCAGATACCGATATAGAAAATCGTTATGACTTTGAAGATAACGATACCAGAGGAAAAGAACTACCTAAACATATGACCAAAGGTGGTCCTGGAGATAAATCCACTGGTGGTAATGTTAATACTGATTCATGGTTTGTAGAACCATCAAAACAATTTGATTCTTTAGGACGCAAAAAGTTTAGTTATATACCAGATATACTTGACAAAGGAACAATAGCTCAACAAGCAAAAGACAAAGAGATTTTCTTTTGTGATATTCCTTTCACTCAATTGTATATGGAAATAGATGGTAACTATCAACCATGTTGTTTTGGTAAGCCTGATGGTAAACATAATATACTTAATACATCAATGAGAGAATGGATGGTTAATAGTGAAGCTTTAAATGGTATTCGTAAAGAGATGGTTGACCCCAATGAAAAAGAATACAAAAATGTAAACAAATATTGTACAAGGTGTGTCTCTGATGAGAAAAGGTATGGAAAGTCCAGAAGAACTGCTTGTATGAAAATTCATACTAATGATTCCGAGTTTTGGGGAAAGGTAGATAGATCAGCAAAAATGTTTAAGGCAAGTGGTCTATTTGATTTTGATGAAAGAATTATAGAAGTACAATTAAAAGTTTATGGATCAGAATGTAATTTAGATTGTTATATGTGTACTCACCAAAACTCTACTATTCGTCAAAAGGTTGCTAATGAAGGTGTGTGGAATGATGCTGTTTTTGGAAAGTTAAGTGAAGAAAGATTAGATCATTTTAAATGGGTAACTAGAGATAAAACTAATATAATTAAAGAACCAGATGTAAAACTAGATGAACACGGTGATTATGTAATACCTAAACTAAAAGCACAAGTAAAAATTGAAAACAAAAAGTCTATGGTAGATCAAACTTTAGATATGGCACCATACATAAGAAGTATTAAGATTATTGGTGGCGAACCATTAATTATGAAAAAACATTATGAGTTATTAGACAAGTTAATAGAATCAGGTCATGCCAAACATATCTATCTTAAATATCAAACAAACTTAACTGAAACAAAAGGTGGTAAACATAGTATATTTGATTACATACCTAAATTCAAAAGAGTTTCTATGGTAGCTTCTGTTGATGGTATAGGTCAAACTATCGAGTATATGAGAAGAAGATGTCATTGGGATAAAATTAAAGAAAATCTTGCCTTATGTGCCAAATATGATAACGTTGATGCTGACTTTAATGGTTTAGTTTCTTTTCTTAGCGTTATGAGATTTTATGAAGTTATAGATTGGTGTATGACAGAGGGTAAAGATATGATTGACCAAGTAAATTGGGCTATGTTAGAATCACCACCATTGTTAAGAGCAAACAACTTACCACAAAAAATAAAAGATGATCTAATACCAAAATACGAAGGTTGGCCTGATATACAAGAGGCCTTACGTATGCCTGCTGAAGAAGGATTAGATATTCAGGAAGTATTTGATTATTTACTAGACGCCGACAAGTATTACGAAGGCACTAAATGGGAAAAACATTTATTTAAAGTATTCCCAGAATTAGAAGAATATTACATACCAAAACATCAAAGAAATAGATAATGGATAGCTGGCATAAAGATTACTTACTAAACAAAGAAGAATACGTAAAACTTTTTGATACTACTATGCAAAGAGAACAGGAAACTAATGTTGAGTTTTTAGAGAAAAGTCTTATGAAACTAACAGGAAGAAATCATGCTGTTGTTTGTAGTAACGGAACAGACGCCTTACACTTCTCATTAATTAGTTTAGATATCAAACCAGGTGATGAAGTTATTACTACAAACTTCTCTTGGATATCTACAGCGTCATGTATATCAATGGTTGGCGCAACTCCTGTGTTTTGTGATATTGATATATCGTCTTATCACTTGTCACTTGCTAGTATAAAGAATATGTATTCGAATAAAACAAAAGCAATTGTATATCCACATCTATTCGGTAACATGTCAGAAACAAAAGATATAATAGATTTTTGTAAAGAAAAAGATATCGCATTTATAGAAGACGCTGCTCAATCAATAGGTGCTAGTTTGAATGGTGTACATGCTGGTTCGATTGGTGACCTCAGTACATTAAGTTTCAATGCTAATAAAGTTATCTCTGGTATATCTGGTGGTGGAGCTGTATTAACAGACAATAAACTACACGCTGAAACAATTAAAAAATTAAGAAAACATGGTAACAATGAAATGTTAGGTTATAACTCTAAAATGTTATTGATGAATGCTACGTTTATAGATCATAGATTAAAAAAGATAAATGAATATCAAACAAAGAGACAAGCAATTGCTAAAAAGTATGATGAACAATTAAAAGATTATGTGATTATTCAACCAACAACAAATGGTCTTAATCATAACTATCACAAATATGTTATCAGATTACCAAACAGAGAAATTAGAGATGAGTTAAAAGATAAACTTAACGCAAAGGTTCACTACAATAAGCCTTTATCCGAGAATATTATGTATAAAAATATCTATCACAGAACAGATAGTATGTATAACTCTAAAACAACAAGTAA
>TARA_B110000444_G_C18851688_1_pt1 | contig 14537 bp, 8 predicted proteins | sample TARA_B110000444 | Tara Oceans TARA_B110000444 (sample SAMEA4398370) | marine metagenome | biome: Polar Biome; feature: [SRF] surface water layer (ENVO:00010504); material: water (ENVO:00002006), including particulate matter (ENVO:01000060) such as... | depth 5 m | reverse complement strand
GTTACTTAGGGTTACTTAAAGACATCTAAGAGATATAGTTGTAAATGAATAAACTAAAGAATATAGTGTTCTCTTAGTCATCTCTAAGAGTACTTAAAGAGAGAAAATACCCCTTGTCAATAGTCTTTTTATTCTCCCTATACGATCATTGATTTAAGACATTTATAATGAATCATTTACAACAATTACCAAGTGAGGATGTTTTCACTTCCTTTTCGTGTTTTGTAATATGCCTCTGCATACTTTTCTAGCTCCATCTTAAGATCGTCCTCCTTTCGCTCTAGGATGCGTTCTGACGCGTCTTGAGCCATTTGGGCGGCCCAGTATCCAACTGCCATCGCAAGCGCGTCTAAGCGGTCGTCATGCGTCACAGCGCCCCTGTCACGAGTTATACGAGTCATCTGGTAGATCAACTGGTATTTCAACGCGTGGTCTTTAGGATAGCTCTGAGTCGTCTCGTAGTCGTTCTGGATGACCTTCGGGTCAACCACAAGCTTATGGCCTGTCATCACTGGCTCGAGGGTATCGATGATCCTTCGTTCCTTTTGTGTGCTGTGCCTGACTTCCTCAATGGTGCACGGATGGACCTTACGAAGTATTGGTTTTAGTAGTTCAACAAACATACCATCCCCGAAGTTACTCTCTACGACGATCTCATTGACTTTGTGTTCTTTGGCGGTCATCGAAAGGAACTTAAGGGTTTCCTCAGAGTAGCCCCCTTGGACCCCTCCAGCCGCCGTGACATACAGGAATCCATTAAGCATCTTAACGACCGCATAGCCTGTCTCGTCCTTGCCTCGTCCTGACGGGTCGATTGACATGACGCTCCCAGTATACTTAACGTGTTCGCCGAGCACCTTCATCGGTCGATAGAATCTGTCTCCGGTCATCCCTACGTTAGGTATTGAGCCGTCCCACTCGAGCTCTGGGTCCCGAGCCCACACTAGGCGTTCTGGGGCCAGGTCGTTATCAAGGGACATCACGATAAGGTCCGCAAGCTTCAGCGGATACTTTTCGACGTCACTAAGGTTTGAGTCCAACATAAATTGAAGAGCATACCCGGCAGAGCCGTAGGATACTTTACGTTCGGCAAGGTCAACATCAGAGAACCGTAGTGGCTCTGTGGACCTCCCTTTTTGTTCTATATCAACACAACAATCAGCGATGTGCCCATCGTAACGCTTAGTGCTTTGGTCTGGGGTAACATACTGAGCAGGCCAGATCTTTGTCTGGTAGCCCCGCTCGGTCAGCTGTCGGTATATTGTGTCTTCGCATTGTGGTGTTCCTAGAAAGATTATCTTAGCGTCATCAAGTGGCTTAAGGATCGCATCGAACTCTTTGACTTGTTCTCCGAGCTTGTCTCGCATCATTTGAGTCGCCGAGTTGTTTGGCACCTCGACGTCATCAGCAACAATGATGTCAGCGCGAGACCCGGTCAGTTGAGATGTGATACCCAGGGACTTGACGGACGGCGCGTGGGCCGCTGGGGCTGGACCGACGTCGAATGAGATCTTACTGAATCGTTGTTTGTCTTGTGGTATGAGGTGCTTAAGTAGGGGCATCTCATGGATAAGCCTAAGAGTAAAAGTTGAGAAGTCATCTGCTCGAGTTTTTGAAGCAGAGACAACAAGTATATTCTTTGAGGGATCGAGGAGCAGCTGGTGGACAACGTAAGCAGAGCAGATCCAACTCTTTCCAACGCCTCGAAAGCCTTGAATAACTGCTCGCTTGTCTCCGTGCTGCATGTAATCCGCGATCTCATATTGAATTTTAGTAGGGTCAGGTAGGTTAAGTTGCTTCCATACCATGTATAGGAAGTTACGGAAGTCTTTGAGCTGTGTTGCTGTTTGTTTTATATCAGCCATTTCGTGAGCGATTTCTCCTTTTTGATTGAATCCTTAGGTTTGCTCGTGTGTTGTTGTTGGGGTTCCTGTCTTTATGATCAACGTCCTTCCCCTCCAAAGTCTTCCTGCCTACCTTTTTAATCATCAGTCTGCGTGCAGCGTTGCGTCCAGCCCTGCGTTTCTTCTGGGTCGGCTTGGCGTGGTAGGTGTTGTATTCGTTCTTGTAATTTCTAGCCATTGGACGTCATGTCTACGATTCGATCTACATTATCATCATGGAATGGCAGTGCGTTTACCAGTTCGTGTAGTGGGGAGTTATCGGTGGCCACAGCACTCACGTTGTTATCTTTGAGGAACTGACGGACCGTCGATAGGTCTGCGGTTGTTGCCTCTCCTGACTTAACGCGCATCAAGAACTCGTCGATGAGGAGGTCCTGGAGTTCGTATAGTTTATCTGATTTATCCATATTATTTAAGTTCCTTAATGATTTTGATAGCAAGGTAAGTCAGGGTTGCTAGTCCTACACAGATAGCAACAACATCGTTAACACTCTCGAGGGTAAGGGTCCCAAGGAGTCCTGTGAATCCAATGAATGAGGGCATGTATGATGAGTTCATGGTTATCTTGCGGCTCGTTTTGCTGCGATATAACGCTGATATAGCTCTGGGTTTTCTCTAAGAGTCTGGGCCCTTGCTGATAACCTATAAGCCCCAATTAGCTTTCGGATAGATTTTACCCTAGGACTTTCCGAGCCTGTTATATCTTTCATGCTATTGTCCGGCATGTCTTGGTAGCGTTTTGTTTCAAACAACTTCTTGAGTCGTTCTCTTAGGGTTTTCCCTCTGATTTTTTTTGTCCCCATGAGTTCTAGCATCCGGTCATATGATTGTTGTCCGGTCTCTGGGTTGTAGTAGTCTTTCATATTCAGCTCTTCTACGCCTTGCCTTAAGAAGTGTCCAGGCTTCCCAAAGCCCGCCCCTAAGGTTGCAAACTCATAGTCTACAATGTTCTTAGTTGCATCCTTCATATACAGAGGATTAACGATTCCCATTGCTCCTCCTGTTGAATCCATAGTCTCTACTTCTCCAAGGAAGTTACGACGAGGAGGAAGTTTTTCTTCTAAGCCTGGTGTTCTTTTAATCATGTAATCAACAATACTCCTGACTTCTCTGAGTGGTCGGTCTTCTTGGACGTTCATTGTTTGATTAACAAAGTTAGGAACAAATCCCCCTGCGATACTCCCAACAAACCTCTCAGTGTTATTGAGTGGGTCTTTTAGGACTTTGAATAAGTTGTCGATACCTTGCACATATGATTTGTTAGTTACGTTGTTAGATAACGCTAAAGCGAAAGATCCAAAGACCATAGACATGTCTCTTTCGTCAAACTCGTTGTATTTGGTGGCCTCACTTATGTCTGCAATTATTCCAAGGACAGTAGCCATGGGATCAAGACGGTTGTAGCTAACAATCTTGTCTCCAATCTTAATTGAATACTGTTGGTTATCCATCTCCCATGCTTTCCTTTGGTTTTCCTCTCGAGGACCAAACCCACTGATAAACTTATCTGCCCCTTGACTTTGATACATGTAAACAAGTGCAGCGGTTGAAGCCACTGAGGTTGCCATGCGCCCTCGGAGCTCTGCACGCTCTGTAGGCCCTGCCTTAGATAATGTTTCCCGGTAATCTTTGCTAAGCCTTTTAATGCCTTCTAGCGGAAACCCAAAAGGAGACCTTTCAATACCAAACGCAAGTAGGTTGGTTGGTGTTCGGACAAATGGAATAATAGCTGTAAGCCAAGGGTTCTGCACAGTCATGTGAGAAAGTCCCTTAACAATGCTGTTCTCTGAGTCTTGGGTGTGTGTATTGACCTTTGCTATTTGCTCTGCGCGTGCTGCTAGTGCCCCTCGGTTCCCATAGTCAAGCTCAGTGCCATCAGGTAGAATTAAGTTCCTTTGTTTCTTCTGTTCTTGGATATATTTATTAATGAATACATCTGCTTCAGCGAACCTAAGCTTCTGTTTCTTTGCCATTTCCTTAGCAGTCTCAACAAGGTTCTGTTCGTTAAACACTCGGCCAGTCTCAGTAACGTGTGCATCCACTCCTTTATAAACATACTCTCCAAGTTGTTTTCCTGATAAGTTCTTAGCTTTTCCTTTCAGGGCTAACTCGGTCATTACATAGCTTCGGTAAGACAAAGCCTTAAAGAATTCATCACCAGTAATAAGTCCCCTTGAAGGTAATCTAGTTATTGTGCCAATAGTATTAATAGCGGTTCCAAATGCATTCTGTTGGTCAGAGCTAATTGCATGTTGAGCATTTTTAGCGTCATCAAACTGCCTTGAGTTAGGGATACTAATAGCTTCCCCTGACTTTGCGGCCCGCACAGCTAAATCGAACGCATCTGCAATAGCCACCGTATCAAATGCATAGCGAAGGGTTGCGCGTGCAAGCTCTGGGTTGCCTGTGAAGAGTGCTCCTCCTGCCCGCTCAAGTGTTGTCACTGCATATGTGATCGCCGAGCCAATCATGTTGATATTGAAGGTGGATACCCCAGAGAGTAGCGAGTTAATCCAATACTCACGCACAATATCAAACATACGCTTCCCTCGGGATGCCTTAGCGATCTTGTTGAGTCCTCCTTGGATGTCATCAGTGGTCCGAGCAGCAAGAACTAGTTGTAGTAGCTTCTGTTGCCCCATGCTTCCCCTTCGCTCATCTTTATAACGAGCTATGGCCTCCTTACTTTGATTCTCGAGCTGGCTAAGTGACGTATCAAATCTATTCGACTTAACATCTTGGTAGATATATTTTCGTTGAAGCATCAACAGAGAAGGGAACCTTCCATAGAGCCCCCAGATGCGCTGAGTGCCTACCATAAGTTCCATTTGTTGTAACATCTGTGCATACTTCTCATCATAAAGATCAAACATATTCTGATCCCCAGACTGCTTAGCACGCTCGAAGGCATCACTAGCTGCTTTAGCTAGGTCACTTATCTCTTCACCAATCATGTTGTTGAGTAAGCGAATGGCTTGTTGATCCTTCAACATCTCTTCATACTTACCTTCGAGGCCTTCAGCTTTCCCTTCTAGCTCTTTGATGTAACGGGTAAGGTTGTTCTTGTTCCCTCCGAAAGCACTTGTGAGGTCATCTGTGATTTTCTCTAAGCTATCTTTGGGATTCAGTAGCTCTTCTTTGGTTGTCTTTGCGAGCTTGTCACTTTCTTTAAGGACCGACTCTTGCTCTTCTACAAGTGCGCGTGCGACAGTAATAAAATCTTTCTCTTCTGAAATAGTTCTGATGACTCCTTTAAGGGCCGTAAGGCCTCCCCCTGGCCCTTTACCTTTGAGTGCCCGTTTCACGGTAGCCCTCAAAACATCTTCGCTTTCTGTGTCAGTGCGTGGGGCTGGGTCAACTGTCTGCCCTTTATCGTCCATCATTTTCCCAATAGGGACTTCCTCGGCTGCGCTCTTTGCCGTTACTTTCCCTCCTTTAGCTTTTAAGTAGAGGGCTACTTCATCTTGCAGTTCTTCTGGGAGTTGTTTGAAGCTTAATTGTTTGTCTCCTTCTCCAAAGAATGAAACTTCAACATGATCAGGGGAAGTCCGGTTTCCTTCAATATCCTTGATGCTAACAGAGACGCCTGCATCCTGTGCTGCGTCATTAAGGAACTTAGCGTTCCCCACTTGGGTCATTGTGTTTGTTCGTGTTAAGTCTTGTAACTCAACTTCAAACACCTTCTGTGCTGATTTCTTTGATTTGACTTTATATATATTCTCATGGAAAACCTCTCCATCTTTTGTTGCTTGTGCTACAAACTGTCCCTCTTCATTCTTCTCTATTTTGATATCATAGTCATCAATTTTTGCTCTTTGATTAACTAGCTCAATACTAGGTTTTACTTTTGCTTCCCTACCTTCCCGTGCCCCCTTAAGCACACGAAGAAAAGCTTTATCAAGGTTCTCTCTTATATCAATCTTGTCCTGTTTTCCTGCTTTTAATTTATCATAAGCATCAGTGATTTTACCCACAGGAACTCCTTCATATAGCTTAGAATCTTTTACTTTTTCTATAGCAGCTTTCTCTTCAGGCTTTAATTCTACATTGTATTTTACTGCTAATTCTTCTATAGACTTAACACCATTTTTATACATGTTATCAGTCCCTAAAGACACACTTTCAAGGTCTCTGATTTCTGAGTAACCATCTATATCCTCAGGGTCTGCTAAGGGCCTTGTGTCTGTAGGTGTTTCTTCAAGAACCTCAGGCCTTCCTTCTGGCTGTCCCTTACTCCCTGAGATCGGGTCGTTTAGGTCTCCATAATTAAAGTTTAACTGCTGAGCCATGTCCGGGTCGGCCTCAGCTATGGCTTCATCCACTGCATCTTCGGGAGATTTCCCTTCCGCAATCTTCTTGTTACGGTTCTTAATCATCTTAAGGCTTGCAGCAAAGGGCTTTAAGACCGCCATTACTCCTGCCTCTAAGAATAATCCTTCCAAAACATTCTTAAAGCGTCCTTCAATTTCCCCATCATCCCCGGTAGATTGTAAATACTCAGTGACTGGGTTTTGTAGTTCTGGGTATTGATACAGAAGGTTACTTAGCCTTGCTTCTTGTGCATCAAACATTAAGAAATCTGAGGCTACTCCTGCGGCTAATGAGTCTCCATATCTGCGAAGCTTAGTGCTCTTAGCTAGTTTCTTTGCTTCTTTTGCAGACAACCTCCCTCCTTGGGCCAGTCTCTTAGCCACGCTTGGCCCTAAGAACTTACGTGCATTCGCAACTCTCCCTACTTTACCAAGTTGCCCTACTACCGGGACAAATCCTGTAGCGAATTGAGCGATGCCTTCAACAAACCCCCCAACCATTGTGTTAGATGTCCCAAACAGTCTTGTGTCATAATCAGGTAAATTATCCCCAACTGCAAAGTCTACAAAATCATAGAACCCCTTAAAGCCTCCTTCAATACCTCGAATAGGAGCCATAACAGTATCTCCCATTGAAAAGACGTCTGGGTCTTTTTGTTGAAAAGGTTTATCTGCTGATCGTGCTGCTGTCCCTGCAAAGTTTTCTTTGAGCGGAGGGAAGTATAAAGTAGGATCTATAGCCATGTTTGTTGTTGGTGTGTATTAAATTATTTTGATTTATTCTTTTTGGCCTCAATTTTTGGTAGAAGCCCTGTGCCTTTAAACGCTCCGTCGTCTAACAAGGGGTCGCCAGTCGCTAAAGGTTCTGAATCCCGAGGCTCAACAGCGTCAATAAACTGTATTCCTTTTTTCTTAAGAAGGCTGTCAAAGCGCATCATTTGTTTATTTGTTAAGTCTTTACCATAAGGTATATCATATCGGAATTCTGGCTTTGTCTTGAAGGCCCCTCCAGTGTCGTGAACAACAGCCCTTACGTTGCGTAGGGTCTTTGTGGTTCCGGTCTTAGGGTCTTCATAAGGAAGCTCAGGTATAATATACGATTTATTATAAAAAGAAGGACTCCCTGCTAGTGTTATGTATTCAGATGTGCCGTTAGCGTAGTCTTGAACAGTCCGAACTAAAGCTTTCCCATCGGGGCCAGGACGTGATGAGGGGTAACCCCCTTCCATCTTATCTCCTCCTTTTTGAGGGGAATATATCGTAATATTACCTTTAGTTCCTGTTACTTTAGTTTCCACTGAAGGTTCGGGCTTTAAGGGTTCCTCAAGAGGTAATTGTAATTGTTCTTGTCTTTTTTCCACATCCTCCATAGAGGGAACTGTAGGAATCGTAGGAGGCTCGTCAGTGAATTGAGTTTGACCTTTCTTGACTGGTTCAACTATTCCCTTTTCTCTTTCGAGGCTAACGGGTCTAGTTGATGTTGATTGAGTTCCAAGCTCTGGGACACTTGGTTGCTTTATCCCTTTGTATCTATTCTCTAGTTTCTGTTGAGCCGAATGAAGTGCCTCTACAGTTGTTCCTAGTTTATCTGCTATAGGTTTAAGCTCCGACTTATATCCTTTAGGATCATAGTTAAGTTTAATTGTAGCTCTTCCTCCTGTTGCTTCTCCTAAAAGCCCGTTAAAGTATGCAAACTTGTCTGCACCCAAAGATGCTCCCTCAAAAAGATACCCTGTTTCTAAAGCTTGCACAGCTTCCCCGGGGGTAAACCCTGTGATTCTGCGCCCGTTCTTCATTGTGTCTTCTACGAGTTTTAGTGATGTTCGGTGTGTCTCAGTGACCCCTTGCATCAATTTAAAGAATTGAAGCTCCTCTTTTAATCTGTTTTTGACTAGTGGGTTATTAAAATGATTCTTAAAGTGCTCTATAATAATCCCAGCCTTTCTACCTGGCTCACCCTCCTTTTCCCCATCGTAAGCCCCGAGGTCAAACCCGTCTTCGAGAGCTTTGTAAAACGTGTCTACTTGTGCTGTCGTCCTCGTCTCTCCAAACCCCAAGTTATTAATCTCCCCTGCAAGGTTTCCAAACCAATCCCACTCCCCGTCTACTTCTGTAGGAATAGCAGTCCCTGTAAGCTTAACAGATTGTTCTATTGTGTATCTTTTATTACTGTAAGGGTCCCATTGAGATCTAGTGGGATCAGAAACATCTAATCGAGCTTTGTGTGCCTCAATCCTATCGGGGATTTCCGCTAGTCTTTTCTCTTCAGCTACTTTGAGATCTTGGTCTTCTTTAAGTTGGCTCAGTCTATTTTTGTCCTTCTCAAGCATAGCCTTGAGGTTCTCTTGGCTCTCTATTCTAAGTTCTTCACGGCGATTGCTAAATATCTTAGTAAATAGAGTTTGCTTAAATTCTTCATACCCGGTTTCTGGGATAGTCACGGGGGCAAAGTCTTTGTATTCAAATTGAGCACCAGGGAGTGCGCTGGCTATCTTTTCCGATAAAGCTCTTACCTCTCTGTTAAACTTAATCTTGGGGTTTACTAATAGTTGCCTTCCCTTTGGGGTAAGTTGTCTAGCTATTGGACCCCCTTCTAGGTCTTCATCGGCTGGAAACATGAACCTACCGTATTGTTGTAGTAGATAATTATAACCAGGCTTACCCTCAATGTCCGACATGGCCGCACTAAGAATATCTTGGAGATCAGTCTCAAGGTCATCTGAGAACATTGGGGTAGATATATCTCCGGGATCAATTCCTCTAAATAATTCTTTTACATCCTCATCTTGTTTGGTTCCTAGGTAAGCCTCAAGAAGCTCGTAGGACTTCATTAAGGCATCTCTTTCTAGGGTATCTGTGACATCTAGTAATGCTTCTTTCTTACCATCAATCCACTCATTTATCTCTGCCCTAGTCATGTCTGGAGAAGCCATCATTTTATTGGCCTCTGCTTTCGTCTCCCTAAGGGTCTTAGTGGTTAACCTGGTATATTGTCTATCGAGCCTTTGTTCTATTTTAATCTTTTTGTCACTCAGTTCCTCAAGTAACTCATTATAAACAAACCCTTCTTCATCCTCTGAATCTAAAGGCTGGGTTCCTATGGAGATTCCAGCACTGCTTATAGCCTCTACAAATTCTTCCGCATCTGAAATCCCATCAAGAGTAGGAGGGAATGAGTTAAGGGCCATTGCAATGACTGCCCGTTGTTCAGGGCTGTTAAGAGCTCCTGTAGAGGCCCATGCTTCTTTAATCCTCGAAGCCAATACTCCAGGGTCTTCTATTTCTTCTGAATCAATGTTTACTGACCTTACTAATGAGCTTGCTGCTTTAGGAATAACGACCTCGGCTTTGTGAATTCCTGCTGCTTGAGTAGGAAGTGTGACGTTTAATTTATTCCTAACGGGAGCACTAGCTCGCATAAACCCATCAAGAATAAGTCCATCTTTAAATACTCCTTCGTTCTCAGGAAGGGCCTTAAATTCGTCTAAGAGTCCCCCAGTAAACTGGTTGATTTCAACAGGACTCGGTTTGTTTCCAAAGTCTCTTACTCGTTCTTGTATAAACTCTTCTTTTCTCCGTTCAACTAAGCTCTGAAAGTCATCTACAAGGTCAGCCCCAATAAGCTCTTTAGCATACAAGGTGGCCACTGGGTTTGTCTCGTAGTCTTTCCCACGGAACCTAGAGTTAATTTTTTCTTTGGTTGCTAGTTGAGCAGCGTAGGCCTTCTTCTCTTGCTCATCCATCGCAGAGTAATGAAGCCCAACAGTAGTCTTTTGTAATGCTGTCTCTGCCTGTTGAGCTTGCCCGTAAGCCCTGATTGCTGGATTTATCTGCCCTAGCGTTGCTGCTAGTTTCCCTAGAGACGTCTGTGAGGCAGGCACAGGGTCCTGAACTGCCACCGAATACTGCCCTGCCTGAAAGGGTTTCCCTGTGATCGCAGGGGCACTCAAGTTGAATGGCACCTGCTCACGGTCTGGCTTGGTAAATAAATCTCTGCGTTTCATTAAGAAGTAGTTGTTGTGGGAGCTGAAGGAAGTTGACGTGCCTGTAGTTGCTTAGCGTCTGAAAAATTCCCAAGGCTCGTCGTGGCTGCCCCTAGCATTGTCCCAAGGACGTTAGGAGTAGCGATAGGCTTGTTGATGTTTAGGTAGTTCTGTTGTGTTTGAAGTCCAAGGTCACGGGCTCGCATATCGTAAGCTTGGTCAGCCAGGTATTGATTCTGTTGGATCGCATAGTTGTGCTCACCTACCTGCCTCTCTAGGTCTCTCATCTCTGACAAGAAACTAGCAGACTGAAGGCTTATGCCTCCCTCGGCGGCTGACACTTCCTTACGCGCCATGGCCTCCATGCTTGCCCGGTTGGCCGCTGAGACCTCCTGAGCGAGCCTTAGCGACTCCGTGGCTTGTTGTTTACGCATCGCAGATACCTGCTGACTGTATCGAGCATTCTCAGCAATCGTAGCACGTTTCTGAGCCTCGGCTTGCATCGAAGCTTGTTGGCCTTGAGCGCCAATTGTAAGCATTCCCTGAGCAAGTGGCCCAAGGAGCGACATGGCCCCTGCTGCGGTAGCCGCCGTCCCTGTGACTGTCCCACCGAGAAGTGCTGTCCCTACTGCTCCGAATAATGGTAAACACATATTAGTCTATTTTGTTGTAATGATAAATTCGTAAAATGAATGTGACGAGATCTCTACCTCTTGTAGAAACTTAGCGCCACAGAACTTCAGCCAGCGTATGGCTTGTTTGTTGTCTTTAAGGACCACGTTAGAGGTGACCCCAAAGGGCTTGGAAAGGTATTGGACCCAGGCTCGAGATGCCCGGACGAAATGCTTCTTGTGCTTGGTGACATCAGGTGTTCCAAGCATCCAGATATAACCACCATCCTCGGATTTCCCCGAGCCGAACATAGCGAACGGTTCTTTGTCCGGCCCAAGTGCCGTGTAGGTCTTGTAGTCGAGTGACAGTGCCAGGCTAAGTGCTTCCTTAGGGCTATGCCCGAGAATCTCACACTCGAGTGCGTCGTGGAACCTTAAGTTGTCCTTGAGCTTGTTCGCATGGAACATTGTTGCTTGGACAATAGAACAATCACCATAGGTGTGCTTAGGCTCCATATCGACTTGACCGTGTGTGCAGGAAGGTTTCAAACTCAGCGGACTGGAAGTTACTAGGCTTGGTTCCCTCGTTCTCCAGCTTGATCTCTACGTTCTGGCTTGAGGTAAACACGGGGGCCCTAAAGAACCCGTCTTTAAGCTCAGTGCGTAAGGAGCTCCCGGCGCCTGTGAATGACTCAGGGAACTCGTTAGTATATTGTGCTCGTTTATCTGGCGTCACCTTGACCTTATAGTCTGAGGTGCGCGTATGGTAAAGCGATAGATTCTTAATGAACTGCTTGGCCGCAGCGTTGGGTGTGCGTGCTTGTCCTGCTTGTGCCTTAAAGATCTGCTCAGAGAACGTGTAAGAACTGGTGAACTCATAGCCTACCCAAACTGATGTATTGTTGGGCCATACGCCTGTATTGGTCACTGCAAGAGAAGTAACGCCACCTGAAGTAGTAACTGTCACTGGGATCTTTACGCCCCTATCAGTGTATACGGCAATACTAGAGGTAGCTAAGTAGGGACTATAAGATGTGCCTCCAACTACGAATGTGCTAATGTTCTCTCTAAGCGGCCTAGTGCTCCCTGCCGTAAACGTAGGGAACTTCACTTGATCATTGTAAATCATTGCCGGAATCCGCATGTCTAAATGAGTAACATCGTCATCTGGGGAAGTTGTGAGTGTTGTTGTCAATGAACTACCATTTAAAGAATATGCCGCAAGGCCTTCATCTTCCCCATCAAAGTTCAAAGGCATGCTAACTATAGAGGGAATGTTTGTTGTGGGGTTAGCAACAATCAAGTAAAGCGTTGAGTCAATAAACTCAAAGCCTCGTATCTTCATGTTAAAGTCCCACTTGAACCACGAGCTTAAAACCTTCTTGTTCTCACTAAAGAAGTAACGATACATGTAAAGAGACTGGTCTTCGTCTTTGGATAAGATCCCTAGTAGGTTCTCTGAGAGTGACCCAGAGAAGTATGTAATGTCTTTAGGGATATAACGAGGGACTTGCTCAGTGATGTCCGTAGACTCGTAGACGTCAGTAGTCTTGTTTAGTGAAAACTCCCTGATGCCTGTGTTGTTCCCTAAGTCAAATGGGTAATAGATATAAGAACCAACTGACACAGGGTCAGTCTCATTGTTATACTCAAAGTTCGTGATGGGCTTCACTGAGACCGTCTTAGGCGTCAGTAAGTCTTCCCCCTTCAGAACAAACTGACCATTCTTTGAGAACAAGATAAGGTTCTCTTGTGACGCTGACGCTGCGGTGATGTCTGTGACTCGGTCAGACTCAACAATGATGTCAATCGGGTCCGAGTCGAGGAGAGTTGTGACTGTGGTTCGTTCAAAGTTATACTCGAAGATCCCCTTGTCATTTACGCGTCCTAGCCCAGCTTCAGAAAGTATTACGTTACTACCACAGACAAACCCTAAACGATTCTTGAAGAACACACTGTTCTGGATTTTCTTAGCTAGGAATGAAGCAAACGGGTTACTTATGTCATCCCCTACGCTTCGCGGAGCAGTGTTAAGTGGTTGTATCTTGAATTTGTTTAAGTCCGTGTTTGTGATGAATAAAGGAAGAGTATCTATGTCGTAGTTTTGGATAGTCTCTGGAGCTACCGTCTCAACCCACGAGCCTGGTCCGATCTCTTGGTCCTCATCATCTGTCTTAAACTCGACGTAGTAGTCGTCAGCAGACAAGTCACCATCACCACGCACCTTGACCTGGAAGCCGTTCTTGGCGAACAAAGGAAGGTCAGTGATTGCACCTACCTCCTTGTAAACGACTCCTAGTGCTCCGCCTCCAAGTCCGTCCTTGGCTTTAATGTTAAAGTCAGTTTTACCACTTCCTCTTTTGAGGATAATTAAATTTCCTTCTCGAACTAAACTGAACTCAGCATTACCCGTTGACGAGTTAATACCAGGGAACGCAGTGCTGTGTGTAAATCCTACAGGGGTTGAGGCGGATAGGCCTGGATGATGGTTAGAAATTGTAGTTCCTTTTTCAATTACTTCAGTTATTCTGGATGTGTCAGCACTGATAGCTCTATCTGATTTTTCAGAATGAACTCTAATTGATGCCGTTGTTTGATTATTAGAAACATTAATTCCTTCACCAGAAGGAGTCTCTAAGGCAACATTAATTGTAAAAGAAGAACCGATGGTCTCAGCCTTATCAAAGTATAAGAGTGGTCCTGCATTTTCAATTGCTACCGCAGATATTGCCCCAGCGCCTGACGCGGAGTTTGTTGTTACTTTTAAACTTGCGTCAGTTCCTCCTCCTCCAATAAAACCTGAGAGCAGCTTTTTCCCTGCATGAGTAGTCGGGTATGTAAGAATTTTGTATATGTCTCCATTTTTGTAGCCAGTCCCCGCAGATTGCACAGAAGCTCCCGAAAGCCTATAGAGATGACCTAAAGGTTTACCCCCAGATAACTTAGTGTATGTTAAAGCTACCCCAGCCGCCAAGATTGATGAGCTATTATACTCAATATCTAAAGAATACTCTTTTACATAGTCGCCTTGCTTAACAAAGATAAGCGCTTCTTTATCTAACGCATCAGAACGCGATGTATCATCCATTCCTACTATCTTGTTCCTGTTAACAACAAACGTGCCGTCTACCACCGTAGTAGCTCTAAGGACATCTCTAGCAGTTTCGTCACTAGCCGACACGTCAAGGTAAGTGCCAGCAGTTGTGTAGCCTCCTGTATGAACTACACCATCTACCTCAATACTCGCTTCGTCTCCGCTGAGCACATTGTATGCATAGAGCTTAGTGCCATTGTGTAGTAACACGTAGCGCTCAGTTTCACTCCTGTTAATAAAGTGAATAAAGCTATCCCCCGAAAGGGTAAGGTCCGCAGCGCCTAATCTTTGGACGAACCTAGTGCCGTTTCGTTTTGTTAATCCATCAACAACACTACTCATGAAGTTAACCTGTTCGTCGCATTGTCCCGAGAACCGTGTGGCATCGGGCTGCTGGCTAACCCCCTGAATAAGGTTTGGTAATGATGTATTAATTAAAGGCATTATTAGAGTAGATCGTAGTTGCGGTTAATACCAAGGCACGAGGCAACGTCGTAGTTATCAAAGATAGTCCTGTCGGCTCCTTGGCCGTCCATCTCCTCGAGGTTATAGCGGGCTTTAAGTTCATCCCGTAGGATCTGTTGCTCAAGCTCCTGAGACCCGACAGTGCGTGCCTGGAAGACCCTTGAGGCTTT
>TARA_B110000444_G_scaffold192793_1_pt1 | contig 14621 bp, 10 predicted proteins | sample TARA_B110000444 | Tara Oceans TARA_B110000444 (sample SAMEA4398370) | marine metagenome | biome: Polar Biome; feature: [SRF] surface water layer (ENVO:00010504); material: water (ENVO:00002006), including particulate matter (ENVO:01000060) such as... | depth 5 m | reverse complement strand
ACGATTCAAGTATTGCTCTTACAGGTGGTACTGCTGGTGATACACTTCTCGGTACAGATACTCTTGCTTTAGGGGATACAATATCAGGTAATGGTGGTGCTGATACTATCGATGGTAGTTTAGGCGCTGATATCCTAACTGGTGGTGCAGGTGCTGACACATTTGATTATAATGTTGTTGGAGACTCTAACACTGGTACCCTAGATAGTATTACTGATTATTTATCAGGTACTGATGGACTTTCCATAACCCTTGATTATTCAGCTATAACACAGGCAACTACTATTACTGCTGACGTTACTGTTGCTAAAGCTGGTAAAACAGCCGTTCAAGATTCACTTACTGGTGAAAGAGGTCAAACAGTATATGATACAGAAAATCAAGTTCTCTATATCAACTATAATGCTGATAATCTTCTAACTTCTCTTGATTACGCAATTGGTATTAATTCAGGTGCTTCAGCTAAAGATACTGTTGCTGATGCTGATATAACTTGGACACTCACAGGTGGTTCTGGTGCTGATATCATAACTAGTCTTAGTGGTAATGCTGATATTATTACTGGTAATGCTGGCAATGATGTTATTGTTAGTGGTGCCGGTATTCAAACTATTGCTGGTGGTGCTGGTAATGATACCATTACTGCAGGTGCAGGTGCTGATATTATAACTACTGGTGCTGGTACGGATATTCTTAACACAGGTGCAGGTGCTGATATTGTTGATCTTTCCGTTGATGCGGAAGATGATGTAATCAATCTTGGAGCTCTTGAGTTAACTACTGACGGAACTGTAGGTGATAATGATAGTGTTGCAATTGATAAAATTACAAACTTCTTACCTGGTGCCAATAACGACCAAATGACAATTTCTATCTCAGCGCTTGAAGCTATATCAGGTGTTACCGATATTGTTACTGTTGGTCTTGTTACTAATTCCATTGCAGCATCTACTGCAACTGATGTGACTAGTGCGGGTGATGGTGGTGCTGACTTCTCAGCTATAACTACAACTAATATTGGTGTTATTACAACTGTTGCTTCTGCAACAGCTGCTGGTATTGAGGATCTAATTCAAGATTCTGCTACCAATGCTATAATTGGTTCTGGTGCTATGACAGATGGTGAAGCTTACTTACTATTAACCGACAACAACTCAAGTACATTCTTGATGTTAGTTGTCGCAATAGATGGCACTACTGGTAATAATTCAACAATTGCAGCTGATAAAGTAAGTGTTATTGTTCTTGCTGAATTTGTTGGTAGTGTGAATGCTGCATTATTCGTAGATAGTAACTTTGACTTCGTTGCTTAGCACTAAGTCATATAATAAATTAAAAGGAGGACTTCGGTTCTCCTTTTTTTTTACTTGAGTCCCATATGTCAGCAATTGATATTCAATATATTGAAGATAAATTTCATTTAAAAGATTTTAATTCTGCTTTTGAAAGAATTGAATCTTATTTAAAAGATAATCCTCCTAACGGCGAATTGCTTTACTTTAAAGCGTTATGCTTATTAAATTTTGAAAAATATGAAGAGGCCATTAACACTCTGCTTGAATCTATAAAATTAGATCCTTTAAATTTAGAAAAATATAATTCAACAATTTCTACAATATATTCTAAAATTGGATTAATAAGTTTTACATCTAAATTTTTTGATGCTTCTTTAAAAAGCTATAATTTAGCGCTACATTACAATAATAAATCATCTGAAGCTAATTATGGATTAGGAATCTTAGCTCTTGAAAGAAAAGACTTTAATGAAGCTTTAATATATTTCAATTCATCAATTGATTTGAATGAAAATAATTTTTATTCATTATATAAGCTTGGCGTAACTTACTTTTCTTTATCCGATATCAGTAATGCAAAAAAAAATTATTTAGAGGCAATACGTATTAATCCTAAATATATCAAGTCTTATTACTCTTTAGCGCAATTATATTTTATTGATGATGATAGTGCGCTTGGTTTAAGTACTTTACGTGATGCACTTATGATGGATCCTAAAAATACTTTTCTAAGTGTAATGATTTTATCTAAAATGTATGATCTTAAATTATATGATGACTTAAATACATTTTTAGATGTTCACTTTTTTGATGCCAGTATTAAACCCAATTTTTATTATTCTTATAAATTCTTACTTAATAAAATTGATAACAATATCTACAAAGATAATTTTATAAGCAATCCTTTCGATAAAATTATAGTATATGATATTGATCCTTCAGAAAATTCCTTTGTTGAAACTGTTGATAAACTTTCAACTTTAGAATCTTTTGATATATCTCCTGATCTTTCATCAATAAGTTCAAAAGGATTTAATTTTGGAAATAAAAGTATCGTCAAGAAATATTTTCATAAGTTTTCTGCTATTTACTTAAATGATATCAATACGAATGATTCCTATTTTAAAGATATTACAAAAGACTTAAATTTTAATTTAATTCCTAATCTAAATATTATTAAATCATTGAATTCTAATTATATTGATGAATATTCCTCTCATTACTCTTTTTTAAAAGGTGTTTTCTTTTTTTTGGATAAATATAGTCCTGTTAAGAAAAATTTAGAATTAAACTTCACCTTTAAATATATTAATGATGATGATACATGTAATGATAGTTTTACTAAAAATATTGTTTTAGATACATATTGCTTTGTTGTATTTCCAAGCTTCCTTAAATATAAAATAATTAGCAAGAGTAAATTTGATTTAACCTATGGCTATATTGAATTTAATTTATCAACTTAATTTTGTGAGTTTTTATGACGTATAATGGGTTATGGTTTTTTGGTTTATCAGGCTCTGGTAAGACTTTTGCATCTGATTACCTTTCTAATAAAATTAATAATAGCTTTATAATTGATGGCGATAAGGTTAGGGACCTTATTAGTAATGATCTTGATTACAGTTTAGAGTCTAGAATCATACAACTTAATAGAGTTCTAGGTCTGTCTAGTTTAGTTACTCTAAATAATTATTTCCCCATCGTTTCAACTGTTTACATGACAAAGAACATTCAAAAAAATTTAATAAATAATAATTTTTTACTTATAAAAATTGAAAGAACTTTATCTGATGCTAAAAATAATAATCCAACATATTTAGATAATAAAAATGTTGTTGGTATTGATATTTTATATGAAAATTTTTTGTATGAAAAAATTACAAATACTGGCGGAGTTGAATTTTGCAAAATATTAGACAAAATTATCATATAATTCATAACAATCGCTATCTAATTGATTATTCTAACCTTCGTGATGGTTTTTTTAAGAATAATAATAGTTTATTTTCAACTGAAGTAGATTATTTTAATTATGTAAATGATCCTTCTCTTGGCGTCCCGTTTCTTTTGCCTAATAATTTAGATACATTTAGTTATAGTGATGTTTCATTTTTTTCAGTAAGTAAGAAAAATATTGCTCAAAATATTTTTTCTACTAATGATAAAAATTATGTTGGCGTTAAGTTATATACAGAGAATGGAATTAATTTTAATTCGAATGGGGTTCCTAAAGAGGAATACACTCCTTTTATTGATTGGGTAAGTAAAATAAATAATCAATGTAAAGAGGAAGTTAATAAATTAAAATTAAAAGGAAAGACCGTATGTTCTTTTCAAACTAGAAATATTCCACATTTCGGTCATGAGCGAATTATTAAAGAGGGTTTAAAAAGATGTGATTTTGTATTTATAAATCCAATTATAGGATTAAAAAAAGAAGGTGATTTTAAATCAGAAATAGTAGATAAAGCTTTTTCATTTTTAATCGACAATTTTTATGATGAAAGGGTTAAATATTTTCCTGTAATTGCCAACATGTTTTATGCTGGTCCAAGAGAGGCTTGTCACCATTCTACATTAAGAAAAAACCTTGGATTTACTCATTTTATAGTTGGAAGAGATCATGCTGGTGCTGAAGGTATATATAATGGGAATGAGGCAGTTAATTTAGTATCCTCAAAAAATCTCGGTATTAATATTATTGCTATAGAGGGTGCTTTTTATTCCAAAAAAGCTAATAAAGCTGTTATTAAAGGTTTAGATGGAGAACAATATGATGATCTAATTGAGATTTCAGGATCAGACTTTCGTAATTGTTTAATTAAAGGTCAGCTGTACAATTTTTGTAGACCAGAATTACAAAAATACATCAATTCATTAGGTGGGGATATATTTGAATGAAAAAAGAAGATAATTTTACCTTAGCTACAATAGGGCCTCAAACAGCGTCTATTTCTTCTTTGAAGAGCATTTTAACCTTTTCAAATGTTATAAGGCTTAATGGAAGCCATAATAGCATTAAATGGCATAAGGATATTATTTTAAAAGTTAAGAAGATAAGCCCTAACTGTTCTATTCTATTCGATATACCTGGTGTTAAACCAAGAACTTTAAATGAAAAAGAAATAATAATTAAAAATAAACAAATTATAAAGTTTGTTGATAAAACTTACAATGGAAGTAAAAAAGATACGATAGCTTTATCAAACCCTATTCCAAGAATTATTTCTTCGACAAAATATTTTACAATATCTGATGGTCAATATAATTTTGAAATAAAAAAATATGGTAAGGGTTTTATAATAGGTAAATCATTATCAAATTTTATTCTTTATCCTAAAAAAGGCCTAAATATAGAAAGTAGTATTTATAGCGATAAGTTACAATTCGAAGTTTATAAATCCTTTATTAGTAAAACACAAAATATCGGTTATGATGCTGTTGGAGTTAGTTTTATTCAGAATAGTAATATGCTAGATGCTCTTAAGAAATTGTTTCCAAAATTAATTATAGTTGCAAAAATTGAAAATTCAGAAGGTCTAAAGAATCTTAAATCTATATGCCTTTCTTCAGATGCTGTAATGATTGATAGAGGTGATTTATCTGCAGAAATAGGAGATATTAACCTATATTCTTCGGTAAATAAAATTGCAAATGAAATTAAAAAGATTGGAAAGCCTCTAATAATGGCTACTGAAAATCTTGAGTCAATGCAAGTTCGTTCGACACCTACAAAAAGTGAAATAATGTCATTAGGGCATAGTTTATCATTGGGCGCAGATAAAATTATGCTTAGTGAGGAAACTGCGATTTCTTCTAATTGGCTGCAGACTTTGAAATGGCTAAATCGTTTTTTTACAACAGTTTCTATTTTACCTCAAAATCATAAAGATAATACTGATAACAGATTTGATACTGAAATTAGTGATATAATATGGAAAACTATTAAGAATACCAACGATATACCAATTATTGTTTTTTCTAGGAGTGGTGCCGCTATCCAGAAAGCAAAATCTATTAATCCTTCTATACGAATTATTTCTTTTACAGATAATTTACGTACCTTAAAATTAAGCAGGCTATGGTCTAACGTATCCTGTTTTCATTTAAAGAAATTTGATAATTCGAAAGGTAACAACTTTGTTTTTAGTACAATAAAAAAATATAAAAATGAGATCTTTAAAAGTAACAAAAATGCGATAATTCTCTATATTTCAAACCCTAAGCCAGGTTCAAGAGCTAATACTATTACTGTTATCAAAAAAAATGATTTTTAATTTGAATATTTAATATTCAGATTATTTTGTTATCTTTTCTAAAACTTACTCTAATCTAATATTATTTTTTTTCACGAAACTCTATAAAAGAGGAGGTAAATTATTTTTTTTATTTCTTTTAAGATTTTTAATAACTTTCAACATTAGAAGTCTAAGCCCTTTTGTCTGATTAGTAATCCTTTCATCATCTTGTGTAGTTTGCTGAATAATTTTCTTTTCAAAATCAAATGGTTCATTTATTTTTTTTCTTAATTTTTCTAGGCTGTCAGAAAAGTTTTCATTGGAAGTATCTGTATAATTAAAGTTTTCTCTATATGGGTACAAAAGTGGGAGTATTCTCTCTTGATCGCTTTCTGAAAAAAAAATTCCAAGTTTCCTATTTATACTCTCTCTTGAAAATCCTTTTATTTTTGGACTGGATTTTGATTTCCCCCAATAAAAATCATCATTAAAACTTGGTTTCATCATAGTATTTGAAAAATTAATTCCCAACCATTCAGATAGTTTTTTTAGAGTATTTTCTGTTTCTAATTTTATATCTTCTAATCGAATTACTATTTTATCATTGGCATATCTAATTACCTGATCATTATAATAGTTAAGGACAAGTGCGAATTTACCATAATATTTACTATCTTCAATAAAATCATGTTTACTTATAACTTGTTTTTCACCTTCTTTTTTATCTATTCTACACCAGCTTTCTAGTGCTTGAATTGGATCTCTTATTATTTGTAAAAATCTTGTAGCTGGAAAATCTTTTAAAAATTGTGCTGATTCAACAAATGTTGGATTATGGATATGAAAAAAAACTATACCTGGCTTAGTATTTTTTTGTATTGAAGAATCATATGCCAAATGAATTAATTTAAAAAAAGTTGATCTCTCCATAGAATCAAAATTTTCTAAATAAGTTAAAAGATAAGAACCAAATAATTTTTTATCTATTTTAAAAACTATATCTTTTTTTTCACCAAGGTTTGCCAAACCAGATCCGTGTCCGGGAGGACCAGTCATTGGACTCCCTGGAACATCTGATAGAGAGCTTGCATCAAACATTGGCTCATATAATACAAAGAAGTTTTTGATTAAACTTATGCGCCAGTTTTTATCTTGATTTCCCTGATAAAGTTTTGACCAAACATCAGGATGAAAATAGCCTTTTAAAAAAACTCCAGGTATTGTCATAACTTCAGGATGTCCATCCAGAAGTGAATGTAAGAAAATTGAACCAGTTCTGCCGCTATTTTTTACTAAAGCTACAATATTATCCATTTCTGATAATTTTTTATTTAATAAAGTATTTTTTGATATTATTTCATTGGATTGAGTTAAGTTTCTATATAAAAGATCAAATAAGTCATTTAGCTTTGAATATTCACCTATTTTCTGACATGCAAGGCAGGCATTATCGTAAGAAAAAAAAAGTTTTGGATCTAAAGCAATACTTTTTTCGCTATATCTAATAGATTTGTTATATTCACCAGCTTCTAATTCAATTGCTGCTAAATTAGAATAAATGGTCCCTTCTAAATCCTTATTTTTATTTAATTTTAGTGCTTTTAATGTAGATTCTCTAGCCTTTTTTAATTTTCCCAATATTCTATATATTGTTGTTATATTGATGTTTGCAGTAAAATTTTCTGAATCTTTTTTTAAGACATAATTATATTTCTTTAGGGATTCATCATATTTTTTTAAGTCATATAAAGTTATGCCAATATTATTTTTAATATCGATATTCTCTTCTTCTAAATTTTCTGCCTTTTTATAATAAATCAAAGCATCAGAAAATTTACCCAAATTTCGATAAGTATTACCAATATTGAAATATGCTAAAAAATTTTTTGGATCTATTTCTATTGCGCTATTATATTTTTCTATGGCTTCAGCATTATTACCTAATTTTTCGTATACCATAGCCATATTATTATGAGCTACATAATTTTTAGGACTTAAATCTAATGCTTTTTGATAATTAATAAGTGATAGTTTATACTTTTCTATTTTGTCTAGTAATTTTGCATAATTTATATATGTTAGATGAAATTGTCTTAATTTTAAAGATTGTTGATAATGAAACTCAGCTTTATCATTATTATCAACTTTTTCATATGAAGCTGCTATTATATTATGTATTTCATACCTCATATCGTATTTATTCAACGCCTGTAAGCATCTTTTAATTGTTTCCCTAGGCTCATTCTTCTTATAAGATGCAATTAGTTCGTTTAAAGTTATTTGAAATTGTGTATCTTTTTGTTGCACGATTTTTTCCTAGAAAAAATTTTTTTAATTAAAATTATTTATTTTTTATTTTATTAAATTATTATACTTTGACACTATAGTTAAGAATTAATTATTTCATTAATATTATATTTAAGCATTATGAATTTAAAGAATATGAAAAAGCGCAGTAATCAATTTCTTAAAAAACCTTTGGATAATCTTAACTTAGATACTTTACCATCTACAGAAGATAACGCTAGATTCGATAAAAAAAAATTGTTGTTTTTATTATCAGAGAAAAAGTTTGATGATGCTTATAAATTTACTTTAAAAAATATTTTCTCGAATATTGTCGATTATGAACTTTGGTATTTAATGGGTATTTCTTGTAGAGTAAAGAATGATATTTCTTCAGCTTCAGTTTGCCTTAAAAACGGATTAAGCATAAATTCTCAAAGTATAAATCTAATCGTTGCTTATTGTTTAAATTGTGTTGATCAATCTCTTTTTGAAGATTCGCTAACGGCTTTAAAAAATCTTAATGATGACAAAGATTATCCAGAAATTTTTAACGTTTATGCTCTTACCTATAAAGGTCTTAAAGTTAATTCCTTAGCGCTTAATTATTTCATTAAAGTTTTAAGATCTGGTTCGCCTATAGAAAATATTTTTTATAATTATGCTACTTTTTTAAGCTCAATAGGAAAGCATCGAATAGCAATAAAGTATTATAAAAAATTTAATACTTTATTTCCAAATAATATTGACTCCCTTTTTAATACATCTTCTTCTTTTATTTTCTTAAAAAATTTTGTGGATGCAAAAATTATATTGTCTCAAATTTTATCTAAAAATCCTGGTCATTTAAACTCTCTTATGAATATAGCTATTATCCAAACAATGAATATGGAATATCTGAAAGCAAAAATTAGCTATAAAGAAATTCTTAGTTTATCACCTAACAATCTTAGATGTTTAATAGATTATTCTAATGTTTTATTTAAATTAAAAGATTTTAGTGAGGCAATAAGATTTATTAAAAAAGCTCTCTCAATTGATACTTCAAATATAGAAGCGTTGAATATTTTTGCTGCTTCTTTGTATGAATTAAAAAATTATCAGGATTCAATTGTTAAATCATTAAAAGTGCTAGAGCTAGATCCATTAAACTTACATGCTTTAATGAATATTATAAATGCTTATTATTTTTCCAAAGACTGGTTAGCCCTTGATTTATATATGAATAAATTAAGAGAGGTTGATACTTGCAACCCTTTACTTGCTTCTCTAGATCCTCTTTTTAGCTATGATCAAGGTATAATAAATAAATCAAATTTTATAAAAAATCCTTTAGGGTATTTAAAAGAATATAATATTAAAGATTACACAAAGGATTCTGAAGATCTTTTAGATGATTTAATTGATTTTTCAAGAAACTTACCTAGCGAAGAAGATCCTATAGGAAAAACAACTGTTAACGGTTTACAAACACTTCCTATCATTTTTGAGAAGAATAATCTTTGTGTTATTTCTCTCAATGATATTTTAACTAAATGTATTTTTGACTATAAAGACTTCTACAAGGATTATAATGATTTATTTATTCAACGGTGGCCTAAAAAGAACTATTTACAGGGTTGGACTGTTTTTTTAAAAGATCAAGGATTACAAAATTCTCATAATCATCTTTCTGGTTGGTTAAGTGGAGTTATCTACTTGAAAATTCCTCAGGTATGTAGCTATGATAATGGATCTATAAAATTTAGTTTGCATGGTTATGATTATCCTTTTCAAAAAAAATCTATCCCCCATAAAATATTAGAGCCAATCACTGGTTCTATTATACTTTTTCCTTCTTCATTATACCATAGCACAATACCTTTTCGATCGGATGATGAAAGGATATCTTTAGCTTTTGATTTGTTACCTGGAGGGGATCGAAAGAGAATTGGATTCGATAATCTTTAAATTTTTTTTAAAATTCAAGAATTATTAAATTCTTCTCTTATTTGAGATTATTTTTCTCTAAAAGCTTTTCTTTTGAGTTTTGTAACAGGATTAAAGATATAACCTATTACAGTTCTCTTCTGACCAATAATCGAAACGTCAACAGTCATTCCTGATTGGATAGATAATTCATCTTCTAATATTTTTTCGTCTGTTATTTCTACAAGTGCTTTATAATATGACATCTGATCGCTACTCTCGGGAGGGGGTGTGGTACTAGTTGCAGCGACATTTATTACCTTTCCCTCATATGAACCATAAACACCAGGGTCGTAAGCTGAAAAATTTATTCTAGCTATTTGCCCATTTCTAACAAAAGATATATCTTTTGTTAAAACCATAAGTTCTATTATAAGCTTTTCATTTTTAGGGACTATATTAGCTAATAACTGGCCTGCTTGCAGGACCTGACCTTTAGTTGACACATCAACTGAACCAACTATGCCTTCAACTGGTGAACGAACTGTGCTTTGGTCTCTTTTGAATTTTAAAGCCTCTCTTTTTGCAGATAATTGTGACAACCTTCTCTGCGCATCAACAAGGTTTAATTTTTCATCCAATAGTCTCATTTTAGACTCGGCGCCTTCATTAACAAGATCTTCTATAAGTAAAACTCTTTCTTGTCTGGTTTCGACCTCAAGAGCTGTAGATTCGAAACCTTGTTCATTACTAGTATACTCTGCTTCAGAATTCTTAGCATCTATAATAAATAAAACATCACCTTTTTTAACAATATCTCCACGTTTAACTGATATTTCTTCAATAACTCCGCCAAAAACTGCTTGGGCAACTTGAACTTTAGAAGCGGGTGTGACTGTGCCATTAGCTCTTACAACCATATCAATTTTTGCCAATAAACCCCATATAATAGCAATAGAGGTGAATCCAATAATAAACCAAAAAAGTATTGAGGTTTTAGTTATATCTTTATCAGGGATCATATTATCTATACCTTTAGTAAACTTTTCCCTAAAAATTGGAAGTTTCTGAACGTATATTTTCATAAAGTAATCTTGTGTGACTTTAATTAACTTTTTCATTATTTAGCTCTCTTCTTTTTGGCTATTTTGATTGGCTTGAGACTGCTGTACTATTTTTTCTTTTGGTCCATCAGCTACAATCTTACCATCCTGAATAACAATAACTCTATCAACCAACTGCAATAAACTTAGCTTATGAGTAGCAAGTATTAATGTAGTATCTTTATATTCTTTTTGAATAAATTGATTCATTAAGCTTTCAGTTTCACCATCTAAAGAATTCGTAGGTTCATCAAAAATAGCAATAAGGGGTTTTCTTAAAAAAGCCCTAGCTAAAGCAATTTTTTGTCTTTGCCCACCAGATAAATTATTACCACCTTCTTTGAGAACACAGTCATACCCCCCCGGAAGTGAGCTAATAAAGTCGTGAGAATTTGCCATTTTTGCAGCCCTAATTATATCTTCGTTACTACAACCCTCCATTCCCGCAGTTATATTGTCTTGAATTCTCCCTGAAAAAAGTTGAATTGTCTGTGGTACATACGCTATAGCCTTTCTTAATGTTTCAGAATCAATATTGTTTATATCAAAAGAGTCAATTTTTATATTTCCTAACCCTACGCTATGATATCCAACTAAAGCTTTAAGAAAACTTGATTTTCCTCCGCCAACTGGACCAATAATTCCAACTTTTTCACCGTGTGATATTTTTACATTAACGCTATCTAATACTGATTTATCTCCATTTTCATAAGTAAAATTCTGAACTTCAATATTACCCTTATTTAATGCAATTACATTATCATCAGAAAAATTTTCATCTTTAGCTTCAGCTGTCATCAAAGCATCAATTTTTTTAAATGAAGCTAGGGCTGAATTTATTTTAGTTAAAATTCCACCTACAGCTACAAGGGGCGATAATGTTCTTCCTGATAGTATAACGCATGCAACCAAAGCCCCCATCGTTAAATCTGTTGATGCAATTAAAAACACACCAAAGAAAATAATAAAAGTTTGGCTTGAAGCTACGGCTGTTTGAGCAAAAGTAGTTGCAAAGTTTGCAAAAACTTTTGAGATAACCCCAATTTTATTCTGATCTGAAACTGCAGTAAGCCATTTTTTCTTAAGAAAGTTACCTCCTGCAACTGTTCTTATAGTTTCGTGGCCAGTTAGTAACTCTAATAAAACAGATAATTTTCCTTGTTTAGATAAAAGTTCACTATTAGCCATGCCTCTTAGATTTGGTTGGATCAAAAGTGCGCCTCCTATTACAATAGGAGCTATCAGTGTAGGAACCAAAGCCACCCAACCACCTATAAACCAAAGAATAACAATAAAAACTAACATAAATGGAACATCAATAAAGAGAACCATTGATGAGGAAGTAAAGAAATCTCTGAACGTATCAAACTCCCTTACTGTACTTATTGTTGAAGCGCTTGATCCACCTAAAATTTTTTGATCATGCTTTGAAATTTTAGAATAAAGTCTTTCTGCCACAACATCGTCAAGTTTTTGTCCTGCAATATCAATAAAATAAGCTCTAAGCATCTTTAGAATGAAATCAAATATATGAACAATTACCATACCAATTGTAAGTGCAATTAACGAGCTGATAGCTGAATTAGGTACAACTTTGTCATATACAGTCATCACAAAGAAAGCACTCATTAATGCAAAAAAGTTTATAAACAACGATGCTAATAAAATTTGATAATAGATACCTTTGTTATCGATAAGAATTTCACCGAACCAACTTTCTTTATTAAATTTAAACATTTTTTTACCTTAAAGTGATATTTGGAAACGATTTAAAAGTGTTGTATTTAGATGACTATTTTCAAAATCAGAAATTAGTAATTTTTTCTCATTTTCAATAAGTTGTTGAAAAGTATTAATTTCTCTTGAAGCTGCCTCAAGTAATGCTGGTACAGAAAAATCAGAACTTGAAATGCTTTTTAGAAATGTCTCTCTTTGTAGTCTGATATTTTTATAGGAATCTAGTATTTTATTTCTGGCTTGCAATGACCCTGAAGAAGAACCGAATATACTTGCGAGGTTATATTCTCTGTCTCTCTTGCTTTTATCTGCATTAAGTTTGGCCTGCTCAATCCTTGCTTTTGATGCTGATACCTCAGCACTTCCTCTCCCAAAATTAAACAAAGGTAAATTAAAATAAAATCCACCTCGAATATCATTATCATCGCGTTCATTATTATCTATATCATATCTTGTATATCGAGCAGAAAAACCGAATTTTGGCCTATATTGGCTCTTAGTGAGCTCAAGGTCTGTTTGTTTATTTTTAATTGTATTTTTTGCCAATAGTTCATTATAGCTAAATTTAGTTACTTTTGTTTGATTGCTTAACATACTTTTCAGTGTAATAATTGGAAGACCATGCCCTTTATATTCTTTTTTAAAAAATGATCGGTATATTGAACTTGTTTCAATCTTATCTGCTTGAAGCAAGGCAATTTGTGCCGCAATTTGACTTAATCTAACATTTACTATTGCCATTTCACTATTTGATATTATTCCAGCGTCAAATCTCTTTTTTACAATCCCTCGAAATTTTTCTAAATCCTTAAAAAGATCCTCACAATAGTTTGCTATTAATTCTGCACTTGCAGTATTTAAATAAATTTCAGTGGCAGTTAAAATTAATTCTGAAGCAATCCTATTGAGCTCTATTGATGATTTTGAGATTTCTAGTTTTGCTAATTTTACTTTAGAATTAATTGCATTACCTTGGTATAAAGGTTGATCAATAGTTATCTGCGCATCAAAAGCATCGTCTTGCCTTTTTCTTATCCCATTATCAGTGGATATTTGTCTTGATATCGTTCTATCATTAATAATTTGAGCTGTTAGAGTTGGGTATCTTAACCTTGATGCATACTTCCTATTTTCAGTATACTCATTCTTTATTGCTATTGCTTGTCTAAATTCAGGCTGAACTATGATTATTTCTTGAATAATCTTAAGAAATATTTCTTCATTAGCTAAATTTTCTTTTTCTAAAATTGAAAAAGATTTTATATCTTCTGAAATAGCCACAACTGGTATCATTGTGGCTATTAAGAGAGAGACTATAAATTTATTTTTAAAATTTGATAACATTCTTTTTTAACACTTGGTTAACGATTAAGTTGATATTATTTTTTCTTTTTGTTTTCAGATTTTCCATTGGTGCTTACTTTTTTATCAGCATCAGCTGGTTTATTAGTATCAACTGGAGCTAATTTTTCATTAATTTCATTAACAGCATTAACTAATGTGTTTATAACTCCCTCAATTGATCCTTTCGGGATTGAAATTTGACCTGTTTCTTGAACTTCGCCATTTGGCTTTGTGGTTAAAATTCCTACCCTTAATATATCATTTGAAAACGTAACTTGACCAATACCTTCTACTAACATTTTTTACTCCTTTTTTTTATAAGTTTATATAATACTCTAAATGGGTAGATTCTAAATTAATTACAAGGTTGATTATGATATAAATTCAAAAAATAAATATAAATCAATAACTTATGTTATAATTATTTTTTAAAATTATCTTATTCCTGGTGGGCGCGGCTGGGTTTGAACCAGCGACCCCTACGATGTCACCGTAGTGCTCTACCGCTGAGCTACGCGCCCTAAATTCTTAATTAATTTTAAAATAATTTTATTGTATTATCCGATATTATATAGGCCATGTATTTTTATAATGAAAGAACTTAATTAAGCGTATTTAAATAAAGAGGCTGTTTATAATTAACATAAAAAATATATAATAAAATATTAGATTTTAAGTTTAATATATATATATTTGTAAAATGAAGA
>TARA_B110000444_G_scaffold233223_1_pt1 | contig 14650 bp, 12 predicted proteins | sample TARA_B110000444 | Tara Oceans TARA_B110000444 (sample SAMEA4398370) | marine metagenome | biome: Polar Biome; feature: [SRF] surface water layer (ENVO:00010504); material: water (ENVO:00002006), including particulate matter (ENVO:01000060) such as... | depth 5 m | reverse complement strand
GATTCATCTGAATCAAAAGTAAGTGATACAGCAGATAAAATGACTATTCCTATTACAAGCATTTCAATCCAGTTGAAATTTGTAATTTTAGTCTTGGTCACAGAACTCCGAAGTGACTTCTATTGATGGAACTATCTCAATTACCTAGTATTTGGAATAGCATAAAACAACCAAAATGTGTTAGACAAAACTAGACTTTGGGAATGGTGGACGCTGGGGGATTTGAACCCCCGGCCTCTTGGTTGCAAACCAAGCGATCTTCCAACTGATCTAAGCGCCCCTATTCCCTCGGGTAGGCTTCTCCCTTTTGAGGATTCACACGCGGTCAACAGTGGCATCTCTGTCTGGACCAAGGCCTACCGAGGAGATTGTTACTCCAAGTAGTGACTCTAATTTAGTGATGTAATTTTGCGCCGCAGCTGGCAATCCCTTGAATCCGATCTTGTCAGAATTACATTTGCGTGCAATCGCTAACCATTCTTGCAATGTTTGAGATGGGAAACCAGGCATTGTGACATAAATTGGTTCGCATTTTTCGAGATCTATCGCATTTGCAGGCATCTCATTGATTTCAGAATCACCCATCTTGTATCCTACGCAAATTTTGATTTCATCCAATCCGCCAAGAACATCCAACTTTGTTAATGCTAATTCAGTAAACCCATTGATGCGGTTAGCATGACGCATTACAACTGCATCAAACCATCCACATCGGCGTTTACGGCCAGTCGTGGTTCCAAATTCGTGACCTACAGTTCCGAGGTGTTCGCCGTCTTTATCAAATAATTCAGTTGGCATGTGTCCATTCCCAACTCGTGTAATGTAAGCCTTAGTGATACCAATCACGTCATCTACATGTCCAGGGTGTATTCCCGCTCCATGTGTTGAATTGCCTCTTGAAGTGACAGATGATGTGACGAATGGGTATGTGCCTTGGTCAATATCCAGTAGGCAGCCTTGTGCGCCCTCAAGAATAATTCTCTCTCCCATCTTTAGAGCATTATCCAACAGGATTCCAGTGTCGGTAATGGCAGATTCAAATCTCTCGCGTATCCAGCCGATTTGCTCTTCAAGTTCTGCGGCTGTCACTCTTTGACGGCAACCAGCGTTCTCTAGTGAGTCATTTTGTAGGGATGCCATCTCTTCGAAGTCACAGTGTGGTAGGTCTGCAAACCTTAGGCCGATGCGGTTTATTTTATCTGCATAGGCAGGGCCAATTCCTCTTCCAGTGGTCCCTATTTTCTTGTCTTGTCCATCGATATAGGTGTGGTATGGTAGTATGATGTGTGCCCTATTGGAAATGAATAGTCGCTCTCCAGAGGGGTCATTTCCTCCGCCGTCTGCCCAGTCGTTCAATTCACGGTCTAGAACCCAAGGGTCGATTACCATGCCATCTCCGAGGATTAATCCACATTCTTCTCTGGTAATGCCTGAAGGTAAAAGGTGGAACTTGAGCACTCGTTCACCAAGTACTACTGTGTGGCCTGCATTGTTTCCACCTTGGAATCTAGCGACCCAAGATGCGCTTTCTGCAAGCCTATCTACAAGCTTACCTTTACCTTCATCTCCCCATTGAGCACCGAGTACAACTGTGGCTGGCATAGTATTCCCGTTGATTGCGCATAGCATGGGGTGCATGAACTATGCGCCCAACAGTTACGATAAATCCGGCTCAAAACAGCCGATTATTATCGTTAGACGTACTTCCTCGGGTCCAATTAAAGAGGGGCCATATGTCTCTATCCGAATCATAAAAACCACGGGTTTAAATACTCCGGCTGCGCATAACTATTGTTCACAGGGTAAAACGTTGCTATTGCACGCAGTATCGGCTTGAGAAAGCGGGCCTGCCATAGCAATCTTTATAGCCCCGTGGAACTACTACATAACTCGGAGTTGACAAGACATGGTACAAGACGAAACATCCCGCCGCGAATCGGAAGAAAAGAAGAAAATGCAACGTGATAACAAAGCCCGTGGGGGTATAGGTTCATCGCGCCCTCAGCGCCGCTTAGTAAATGGCCACACATCTCCTTGTGATGAGTGCGGGGTGCTAAATTGGGTGACTGACAACTCTCGTGGAGAAGTTTCCTGTGGCGGCTGCGGCATAGTTGCCGAAGAGAATTGTATAGACCCTGGAGCCGAATGGACTAATCACGACAGTACGACAGACCGCTCACGCGTCGGTGCTGCTCCAACTTATACACTAGCCGACAAAGGTCTCAACACTTCGATTGCTAGTAACGATTTGACCTCTGGTGCAGCGGGACGATATGGTATGTCTGCAAAATCTCGCCGTGACTGGCGTCGTCGCCGAACTATCGATGAGCGTTCTAAGTCTCGTCAAAGTCGTTCACGCAACTTGATTAGAGCTAATCAGATGATTAGAGATAAGTCTGGTTTGCCTAGGTCAATGCAAGAAGAAGCGTGCCGCCTATACAAGTTACTGTCACACCAAGGTTTCGTCACGGGTCGTTCAATAGCCGGTGTTACTGCAGCATGTACGTACCACGTGGCTCGCAATGAAGGCGTTCCACGCCAGATTCCAGATGTAGCGGAAACCTTTGAAGTAGCAGAGAAAGAACTTTCTCGCATGATACGCCATATCTCTCGTAGATTCAATATGCACAAGGTTTCATCTCCAACAGAGTACTTTGGACTGTATATTAGTGCTCTAAAACTACCCCCTAACACTCAACTTCAAGTCGACCACCTCTGGTCAGTACTGAACCCCCATGTTCACATCTGGCAAGGTAAGAGACCGACTGGTGTCGCTGCAGCACTGATTTACAAAGCGGCTTCTGAGTCGGGAAATAAGCGCACTCAGGCTGAAATCTGCAAAGTGGCCAAGGTATCTGAAGTCACATTGCGTGGACTACTACGACTTCTGGATGGATTGTTCAATAGTTTAGGCGAATCAGGTCAAAACTGAAGATATGTTCATGTGGGCGCTTCGCCCGCATTGGTATATGAGCCGCCGTACAGATCGTGTTCAGCGTAAAGTCAAGATACCTTCCAGCATTCGCAAGAAAGGTAAATCAAAGAAAGTAGAGAAGCCTGGTGAAACGCCGTGCTGCATTGCAAATTGTGATGGTTTCGCGGACAAACACATGGGTGGACGCTCTCTAAGTCAAGAGAACGGCGTAGAAACCTGGGGCGAAGGCGGTTTCGTTGTTAGAAAGAACCGTGTTCGTGTTTGCAAAAGTTGCTACAAGGTTTGGAAGAAAGACAACAAAGAAGACAAGTCTACCCAATATTGATTCAAGTTCACTTTCACTTTCACTTTGAGGGTCCACGCAATGAATGTGTACCTAAGGCCATCAATTCATTTGTTATGAGACAATTGAGAACAGTGGTCCGGTCCATGGTTACTGCAGAAGGTAGCGTGGTTGCTATGGATGATGCTAGTATCGTATGGAAGCCCAAGAACGGTAGGCAAAAACGAGTCAAAATCGAAGTGCAAGCTAGTGTACTGTTAGGCCTTATTGGACCGAGAGGAATCGTAGATAGAGTTGTAGCCGGCGATGAATATGGCGGGGTCAATTTGATATCTCTTACTACAATGGAAGTTGTTGATAGGTTTGTAGTAGGCAATTCTATGGTGCGTTCATTGTGCTCTTCATCGATTAGCGGAGAAAGTATTCTAGTGGGCTGCGAAGATGGTTCCGTACACATGGTGGGTTGTAATGTTCCAAATCGTGTGGTGAGTCTATTCGAATTAGACGGGCCAGCATCAGCGCTAAGGATTGTCGGGCAAGATCTTCATATTCAGCAAGGGTGGGAGAGGAAGATAGTCAGTTGGACTGGACAAAAATCTCTTGTTTCAGCTTGAAGACTCTTTTTCCAGTAAAGACCACGGAGGGTCTGACACCAGGAAATATGCTGTTCTAGCAGGACGTGGCCAACTTCGAGGCGCTTCACCGTCATTATCTAAGCAAGCTTCTAAGAAGTTGATATGCTGGTTCAATACCTCATCTATTCTGTGATTTCCACGAATAGCAGGACCTCTTGCGGGCACGATACTGCTGGGCGAGAGGTCATGGATAGTCTTCAGCGATGTGACCATTTCAGGTAAACTGCCACCTGGCATATCCCATCTGCTTGGATTATCTGCTCTTGGTAGAATTGCTCCAGTAACTAGTACACCTCGGTCCTTTTCGAAAAAACCCATGCCGTCAGGGCTGTGACCTGGGAGTGAAAGTGCTACTAGTTCTCCATCTCCTAGTTTGAAAGAATCACCTTGAGATAGTGGTTCACATTCTGTACTTGGCATATCGGAATCATACCTATTGGCCCATGTTGAATAAAAATCTCCAGTTTGCATTATCGATACGGCATCGCTATGAATATGAATTGGTATGTTTCCAAATTTTTCCGAAACATGTTTGGCTCCGCCTGCAAATGGGTATCTCTGACTTGTCAACATTATCCTGTCCAGATTCAAATCCTTTCCCAAATGTCCAGTGATGCGCTCGACTTGTAGCATCTGATACCAGGTGGTTCCAGCGTCTACCAATATTGTGGAATCACTTCCTGAGAAGATGACTGCGTTGGCATCATGATGGATACCCGGTAATCGAATGATTCGCACATTGGCCTCCACGGGGTCGTGGTCCTTCAAACAGGCGGTGTTTTCATTACGGGTTTGGATTAAATATAGGAAGTTGGTCGGCGAATCATGGCTCGATTCCCCGAAGCAGAAGCACGTTTGCTTCACCGCAAGATTTGCATGAAGTGCAATGCACGTAATGCAGTTCGTGCAGCAGCATGTCGTAAGTGTGGGTACAAAGGCCTACGTGCAAAGAATATTGAGCGTAAGGGTAGTTGATTATAGCCCTAATAATGGCATTATGTATGCCATTGGTCCACCGAGTAATAGCAACGGAATTAGTGCTGGCCATAAGAATACTAACAATGGGTATTTTCTCGTGACCCATACTCTATCAACTCCATTCTCTTTCAGAATTTCAATCTCTTGAGCTAGTTTTTCTACCGAAGGTGTCCGCCTAGGAGCTCTTGTTCGATGAAGGATTCTCTTTTCCCCACTTGGCATATCCGCAATAGTGGTCAGCAACCAAACATGGCTTCCGAGTACGGTGTCGAGATCCATTCTCTCAGCATGCCAAATTAACTTTAGAGAAGTCTGTCCATCTCTCAAGTTGCGAATTGCCATTATCACTGGCAGTATCAGGAATGCTAAACCTCCCCAAACTAACAAAGCGATCGCTGGAGGCATTGCTATTACTGCTGCATCCATACTGGAACCGAAAATTGTTGGTATACTAGACCAAGTGGGAACTAATATTGCAACCCACATCAATCCTTTACAGTCCGCCCCTCCATGGATAAGTCGCATCCTCCATGCAAGGTCTACCAGTACTAAAGGAATCAATACGGCAAATGTAGACCACCATAGTGTGGCTTCGGTAGTGGCGTCTCCTGCTATAACAATAAGAATCTCTTCGTCAATATGGTTCATCAGTCCTTGAACAATACCTGCAAGACCAATGAGGTACCAAATACTAACTGCAATATCGGTTCGACTTCCTGCTAAGATGTCTTTCATTGTTGGCCTTCCAATAATTGCTGTTGAGGCATAGGCTACCATGCCAGCAGCGGTAGCAAAAACATACCACTCGGCTTCAGCCACTAGTAAATCTAGACACCACAGAAATATCGCCGGTTTTGACCAAGTAATCCAGAACTCATTTGGAACTCTTCGCTCTTTGTGGTCGAGCCACGCTGCGATTCCAAGTGCCGTGAAAAGGACCAAAAATCTAGTCCAACTAATGACTTCTGCAGAATCCATAGACAACGGATAGCGGCAATCACCTTAAAGCCGCCACACTTGAGCACCAATTACACGAGTCTTTGTGTAGGTGTTTCTAATGTCCGACATAGAATCCAAATTAGTACAAATAGCCTCTGTAATCAATCAACTTGATGATCCAAAAGTACCTCGAAATATCCGTACGGGTGCAAAAGATGCTTGCGTACAATGGCTTTTGAATAAAAATAAAGAAATGGATATTCGTATTGCAATTACTCAAGCAAAACTCGAAGAGCTGTACGAAGACCCAAACATCCCTCCAGAGTTTGGAACCCTTATTCTAATGATTAATACAGAGCTAGAGAAAATGCTCAGAGAAACTCTCTGATTATTCTTCTTCAGATTCAGCAATAAGAGTCTCAACCAAGTCATCAAGATGGATTCGTATTTGTTTCGTTATACGTCCTGCCTTTAGTTCTTTGACTAAATTTGAATGATGAGTTGTCCCATTTGCAGCACTTATCACAAAATCAACTTCATCTATTCTAGCACGTCCTCTTTTGAGAATAGTTAATGCTGCAGACCTACCTGCTATTCTAACCACTTCTTGGTCAGAAACTCCCAATGTTTTCTGTAATTCAGATAGCTTGTGGAATTCCCCTGTAGATAGGTTTCCATCTTTCAATGCATCTTGCCATGCTTCTTCTAGGGTTGGTGCTCGCTCTGAAAGCATTATTGCTAGAGGTCTTGTTTCTTCGATGTTTTCAAGTACGATCTTTACAATTACAAACAAAGGTACAGCCAGTACCATTCCTACAATGCCCCATAGCCAGAATGAGAATGCTGTAATCAATAGCAGTACTACTGGTGACAAGTCTAGAGCCCTTCCTGCCCACTTGGTTTCGATGTAATTACCCCACACTTGTTGATTCACTAACAATAGAATTGTCATCGCCAAAAGCCCCAGAGGTTTCAGTAGGATTAGGCCTAGAATTAGTGGAGGTATTGTTGCTATCAGAGACCCAATGTATGGTACATAATTCAGTATGAACGTCATTACAGCCCATACAAACCACAAATCAATACCAAACATGAACATAATAATTGCAGCAATTACAGCACTCCCTATTCCACAACCAGTCTTTACAATGATGTAGGTGTTAATGCCCTCTTCAATTTGGCTTTGTATGATGTCCATTTTCCCAGTTGAACTACCTGGCCATGCTCTTTCGATACGACCTGGTAAAAGATGCGCTTCAAAAATGATAAAGATTAGGAAGAACAGTACGGTTATTCCAGTTGTGATCATTGTTCCAACTTCACTGAATACCGTAGTAATCAAGTCAGTGGCAGAGCCTCCTGAACCGATTCCGATATTCTGTAAATCACCGCCTAAGGAACCACCATCCTGTACAGACTCTTTTATTGCAGGACCAATGAGTGGAACGTTTTTCAATTTCTTCCATTTTTGGTCTAGTTTTTCATTATAATCTTCTTGACGCTCTTCATTCTCTACCAGTCCTTGTGCTTGTGACCAAGCAAAGAAGGCTGCTGAAATGATGACTAAAATAAACATCAGTAGCATTGTCAGGTATGAAAGGAAAACGGGGAAATTATTCTTTGAGAGCCAATCTGCTCCCGGCTTCAAAACGAAATATATGCCTAATGCGATGAAAAATGGTTTCAAAACACTTTCAAGATGAATCATTGCAAGACAAAAGACGGCTAACAATATGGCTCCATGTGAGATTGTAGCAATCCTTCGATGAAATGTATGGTTACTGTTAACCTGAACATTGTCGCCCATACTCTGGGTCAGAACCATCCCTTACTTCACAGTTCACACAGATTAGGAGTATCTGATTTCATTCCCAATTGTAACAGGAATGCGATACACATCATTATTGCACAAAGGTGAAATGCGGTTGCAATAGATAGAATACCAGTTTTCAAAACTGTATAATCCCACACAACTCCACCCGTCAACGGGCCGAGAATTCTCGCGAACGCTGATGCAGATTCTTGCGCCCCCATCACCATTCCCATTTCTTGACCTTCTTCACGTGTTCTTTGAGCAAGTATTGCAGAGAAAGAGGTCTGGAATAATGCATTACCAGTCGATATTAGAATTACTACAGCGCCCATAGTCTGCCAGATGTATTCATGTGATACATACGGAATTAGGAGAAGTCCTAACCCACAGACTACCGTTCCGATTTTCATCAAGAAATTCGAGCCATATCTTTTGGTCAGAGGTCCAATGAGGCCACCTTGAATAATCAGCCCATTAATGCCAATTATTGCGAAAACCCTACCATTTTGAGCTTCGCTGAAATTCAAATCATATTCTGTAAACAATACGAATACTGCATGCATAATTGTGAATCCATAAATGAACATGACAGAGATCATTACCAGCCTACCTAGTTGTGGCATTTTGATAACTTTTCCAATGTCTTTAATCATGTTAGAAACATGTTTTACTGGGTTAAGGCTAATTTTAACATCGGTTGATGCTTGATGGCTTTCAGGTAACTTCTGTATTGCAAAGAAGAATGAGATAGTGGACAACAATGAAGCGATTAAACAGGGTAGTAGGTATGGGTGTGTCTCGAAAACGGTCCCTGCAAACCAGTTCCATTTGTCCGCTGGATTAGAAAACTCTCCTCCGAGAAATGGCCCAATTGTAAAACCAACCCCAAATGCTGCGCCAATTAGTCCCATTCTCTTTGCTAGGTTTGTCTTGTCTGAAATATCTCCAATATATGCCTTAGCGACTGCAATATTGGCATTGAATGCTCCCGCACAGAATCTTGCTACTAGAGCCATAATCAGGCTAGTGGATATTCCAAACACTGTGAAAAATACGGTGTTGCCTACTAGACCGGTTAACAGAACTGGTTTTCGTCCTAAACGGTCTGACAATGAACCCCAAAATGGTGAAAACAAGAACTGAGCCGCAGAATAGCTCATCATCATTAGGCCAACCCAAAGGCCGACTTCCACTACACCTTGTATTGAAGCAAGGTCTTCGATGAAGTAAGTTAGGAATGGAATTACTATTCCAAAGCCAATCATGTCAATCATGACGACAAGAAATAGAATAGGCAGGGCTGAGCCCAATTCTTTGTCATCTTTCATAGGAAGACTTCCTCTCAAGAAAGTTGGCTATTAGGGGCGACTTCTGGAGTTAGACGGTCAATAACTGCTGACAACCTTTCAACCAAACTTGTCTTCTTGTCGCCAACCAGTAATGCGTGTTCCATTACTTCATCCAATGTATCGACTGCAATAACTTCGATGTGTTCATATTGTTTGTCCAATAGTACATCCTGCTCATTTGCACGAGGAATAATCACCGTCTTGATTCCAGACTTTGCAGCGGACTCAATCTTCGCAGTAACTCCACCAATTGGCAGAACCTCTCCTCTAACTGAAAGGCTTCCAGTCATGGCCAGGTCTTGGCGAATTGGGATGTTTTCTAATGCAGAGATAATAGCAGTAGCAATAGTTATCGATGCAGAATCTCCATCTACACCATGCGTGTCTACGAATTGAATGTGTATGTCGTAATCGGAGACGTCCTTACCAGTGAGTTTCTTAATTACTGCACTTACATTCGTAACACTCTCTTTGGCGAGGTCAGAAAGACCGCCGGTTGCATAGACTCTACCGCCACTCGAGTGTGAAGGGGTAACCAATGCCTCTACTGGCAGCATAATTCCACTGAAGTCGGACAAGCCTGAGTCAGCTCCAAGTACGGCTAATCCGTTTACGCGTCCTATACGATTACCGGAATTAACTATCAGAGAATATTCCTGTCTCCTCTCAATCATTCTGTCTGCGACTTGTTGTTCAAGTGGTTTAGCAATATTTCGTGCGGCTAATACGTGTCTTGAGGTGGTTAACTCCGCACCTTCTTCGCAGGCTAAGTCGCCTGCAATTCTAACAAGTCCTCCTAATTCACGAAGGCGAAGAGAAAGTTTGCCTCGTCGTCCTGCACGCCTTTGTGCTTCTCGAAGTATAACAGAAACTCCTGATCTATCGAAGTGAGGTATCTCTCTAGAGGTTCCTAAATCTCTGCGAACTTCTTGGGCGATGAAACGAATCAAACGCCTTCTGTTTGCAGTGGTGTCTGGCATGTATGAGTTCACGTATACTTCGTACCCGTATCCACGAATACGACTTCGCAGTGCAGGATGCATCCCTTGAATCGCATCTAGGTTACCTGCTGCAATCAGAATGAAGTCACAAGGTACCGCTTCGGTCTTGGTTAATGCGCCACTTGAGCGTTCAGAGCGTCCAGATATCGGGAATGCTCTCTCTTGCATTGCTGTAAGAAGGGCCTGCTGCTCTTCGAGTCTTAGGAGATTAATCTCATCGATGTACAATACTCCGCCATGAGCACGGTGGATAGCTCCAGGTTCAACTCGGTCGTGAGCAGGCGTTTCCATTCCCCCACTTTGAAAGGGGTCATGTCTAACATCGCCTAGTAAACTACCAGACAGTGTTGCTGTAGCGTCCACAAATGGAGGAGGGTCACTACTTTGGTGCTTAACTAATACCTTAGGAATTCGACCTTCATCTGCTCCACCCATGCGTGAGCGTAAGAACATGTAACCAAACATCAAGAGCAACATTCCGAATAGTAATGTCAAGAGATCTCCACTCTGAATTGCTACGACTGCTAAGAGGAAAGCGATAGCGACGAAACCAATCATCAGCATCTTCTGACTCTTCTCTTTCTGAATTCTAATTGCTTCTTTTTGGCTCTTAACGATTCTATCGCCTCTACCTGCTGGTACAGTTCGAACCCTTGGCTCATTCTCGTCATCTTCGTTAGGATAACATAGGATATCTTCGAGTTTATCAATCGGTAGCAATTCAGTCATCGACCTAGCCAACATCGATTTACCTGTGCCTGGGTCTCCAATCATCATCATATGGCGCCTTTGCTCAGCAGCCTTTCGAATTACAATTGAGCCAGCATCCTGACCGATTACTTGGTCGACAAGTCTCTCCGGTATTGGAACATCCTCTGTACTTTTGAAATCAACACTACGTACCCATTCATCGACAGGCTCCTGATTGATCTCAATATTGTCTGCAGCTTCAGGGCTCCAAACAGTGACCATTTCCTCCTCTTCTGAGTCAGGTGTTTCGATAACTTCCTCTTCGGTCACGCTCTCTCCTCCTACACGGTCCGCTTTAGCCGTTTGGCTAACACCATGATTCAATCATGCGTCTTACTTTAACCAATCACTGCTGGTATTGGTGGCCGTAATATGCCCACTGTTCCATAGTCCAGCCTGCAGGTAGTCCTTCAGGTGGTAGTGGTAGTGCGCCTGGTGGCACTTGAGTGGCGACTGGTACCGGAGCAGCAACTGGTTGCTGGAATATCTCCTGCGCACCGCCATACATGGAATTAGCAACTGCATCGTTAGCCGGGAGTTCGTTAGCCCAATCTACCATCTTTTTATCAGTACCAACATTACCTCCACGCATGAATAGTAATCCGCCCAATAATGCGATGATAATTACTGCAATCACTGCGCCAATAACGGTCATGTCAAGTCCTGAAGATGATACATCGGAAGCACTGCCTGAGTTTTGCTCAACACATGTAGTGTATTCGCAAGCTTCAGCACGCTCTGCTTCCAACTCAACAAGTTCTGCATTTGCATCTTCGTATTCGGAAGAGCCTTCGTCTAGTCCGTCGATTTCAGTATTCTTGGAAGAAATCATGTCGTCAAGTTCAGCAACGAGTGCATCAACTTGCTCTTCAGTCATTGTTTCAGGTCCAGGCGCATCTTCTTCAGCAGTCCACTTCAGAACACTATCTTTGAATTCGAATTTTTCGCCGTTGGAAGAAATCGCAGTAACCTTAGCCACTGTGACGTAATCCTTCAATCTCAATCCATCATCATCAATTTGTCCGTTCAATGGATCGAAAGTCCATCCTAAACTCTTGGATGTAATGTCATGTTCATGAACTACATTCAAACTACAAACGCCAGTTAATGCGTTACATAGTTGCCATGTTGAAGTTAGTGAAGTGATTGTTACATCGTTCTTGTTGAGGAACATTGTAACTTCAGGTACTTCTCCAATGTAAACATCTGAAACAGTCAGTCTGACATCTGCGTCAGGTCCTTCGCCTACTGATAGAGGCAGGCTGTCAAATACATCTACTACTAATGTGTAGATGTTTGAATCATAGCGGTCCTCTGTCTGGATAGTAACAGTTTGTAATCCCTCATCTTCCCAAATCAGAGTTAGAGTGTTATCAAGGAAGTTAACACGTGCAGCGCCAGGTGTAGGATTGTTTGCTGAAACAATAACTTGGTCGATATCTCCATCAACATCGGTTAGGATTTCATTTAGGAAGATTACCTTCTGAGTTCCTGCCTTCAAACGTAGTCCTTCAAATTCAGACAAGTCAAGACGTGGGGCGTCATTGATTGGATTAATCGCAATGGTGATTAATTGGTCAGAGTATTGTTCACCATCGCTAGCACGAACAGTAATTGTTGTTTCACCATTGATGTCTGCGTCCATTGTTTCATAATTCACAGTAAAGCCTGACAAACCAATGTCTAGAATTTCAGGGTTTGAGTTGTCCACAATTGCTATCATTAAATCTTCAGATGAAGCGATACCTCCGTTGCTATCTGTATCGGATAGGTAAGGTAGCAAGAATAGCGACGAAGCAGAGTTCTCATCTACATACTGCTTCTCAACACCTGCCCATCGTGGCTGACCATTTTCAATCACGTTGAACAATAATGTACCAAAGGCTGTGTCTGTTCCGTCATTAACTGAAACTTCGATTCCAGATGCTGTCGGTTGTCCATTTACGAATCGAATATTCTCGAAGTAGACTTCAATTTCTTCAGTGGCTGGATGCCATGCAATGAAGTTTGGACTTGTGCTAGTAATTACTAGATCTCCTAAATCAGTTTCTGCATCGTTAACATTGTTAATTATCGAAACCTTGGTTGATGATTGTACCTTTACAGTAGGTACAGGTTCAGATGTAATTACAGGTAGTGCATTCTTCAAGTCAAATGCATCCTCTGTAACTTGCCATTCACTGACTTGCATACGGGAGTCGATGGAACGTGCACGGATATCGTAACTTCCGGCCCCCATGTTCATATCGGGCTTGACAAGATATTGTCGGTGTTCGTTAGAAGTGCCTTCTTGGTAAACTAATCCATCATCAACGATCAACTCTCCGCCCATCCACTGGTCCATGCCCGAAGATGAAACTTCTACATCAAAAGTGAAGAACGACGTGTTTACATCAACAGCATCATTGAAAGAAGTCTTGGCTTCGATTAGGAAATTATTTCCTCTCTCGATTTGGTTGTCGCCTATGACTTGAGCCTTGCGTGCTACTGGAACTAAATCGTGAGCTACAATTTCAGTGGCTTCATTGTTGGTGCTTGACTTGTCTGCAACCAAATTCGAGACTTCAACTCCGAATGTTGTCTGGTAAGCACTATTTGGTAGGCTGGTAGTATCGATCTGGCCGGAGAAGGATTGTGTGTCTCCAGAGTTAGCAAAAGATGCTAGAGAGTTAGTAGAGCCAACGTAAGTCTTGGTATTACCTGCTTTGTAGAAGAAGCGTACATCTCCTCCCTCAGAATAAGCATCAACGCCGTTGTTGACAATTGTTGCATCTAGATTCAGAACATCTCCGTTAATGTATCCACCATTCGGTGCACCTGGGTTATCGAGGGTGAATGTCTTGACTCCCAAATCGATTGTAGGTGCCATGTTAGAATCACCGGCAGATAGCACATTACGGTGCGATGTGTGGTCTCCATCGAGAAGTGCAGCAACTGTAAGGAAGTTGTCGGCTGAACTAATTCCGCTTACTGCTCTTGCGGTTGAAATTGGTACTGTCCAAGTGTTGGTCACTGGCGTACCTGCTGTTAGTGTGAATGTCTCGAATCCGCTGTTTCCGTTGTTGAGTAGCCACTTTTTCCACAAATTTGGTGGATGGTCTGAGCCACCACCTGCTGAGTACGGTTCGTATCCCTTTTCTTCAGCTACTGCTGCGTAAAGGTACACGTTTTTTGTTCCCGTACCACTGTATACAGCGGTGATTTCGATATCCATGTTATTGCCGTTTTCGGATTGAGTTACAGATAATGCGTAATCGTTTGCGTTTTGCATGTTTCCACCATTTTGGTAGTAACTGTCGTATGACTGCCCGCCTACTGTGTAGTATGTGCCGGATGGTGCATCGCCAAAGACTGTAACTGGGATTCCGCCGGTGTATCCTGGAGCGTTTTGGATGTGGGATCTGCGATTGATTGGCGAATCAGCTGGCCATCCTGATGTTTGAGATTCCCAAAATGATACGAAAGTAAAGTCAGAAGATTGGGTCCCTCCTCCTCCGTTAGTGTTGTACAAATTTTTCAAATTATTTGTAGCAGTTATACAAGGTCCGCACCAATGTGCGCCCATGTACTCTGCGAAAACAGGGTACCCGGGACTTGTGGCTTCCATTTCAACAGGCGTATCTGCCAGTTCTATTGTTGCATTTTCGTCTTGTGCAATCAATCCACCAAAGGAAGCAGAGATGCTTAAAAGCATTAATGCTACTATAGAATATGCATACATACGCGTGGTCTTCATATTTATTGGTTGAATAACATAGTATTTGAAACTGTGCTGCTGCCGTCCCTCCCCCCTATGGGGGGGATTTACAGTCATCATGCGAATCGTTCTTGGTATATTCCTCCTCGGATAGCCATGGCAGAGTATGCGGCCCTGATGGAAAATGAGGGGCGGATTCATATTGTTGAATTGAAAGATGAGGTCGTTAAGCACAAAGGTCTGGGTGTGCTAAATATCGTGACACTACTC
>TARA_B110000444_G_scaffold261340_1_pt1 | contig 14675 bp, 17 predicted proteins | sample TARA_B110000444 | Tara Oceans TARA_B110000444 (sample SAMEA4398370) | marine metagenome | biome: Polar Biome; feature: [SRF] surface water layer (ENVO:00010504); material: water (ENVO:00002006), including particulate matter (ENVO:01000060) such as... | depth 5 m | reverse complement strand
GTTATACATATAGAAACAAACCACCTTTTTCTAAAGTTTATTTAACCGGATTAGTTCGTGATCCAAAAGGGCAAAAAATGTCTAAGCAACTCGGTAATTCTCCAGATGCATTAGAATTGATAAGCGAATATGGTGCCGATGCTGTAAGAGTTGGTCTTATGCTTAGTTCTGCAGCTGGAAATGATTTATTATTCGATAAAGGTCTGTGTAATCAGGGTAAAAACTTTGTTAATAAAATATGGAATGCTTATCGGTTAATCGATGGATGGATAGTAGACCCAAAAATTGATCAGCCAATTTCTTCAAAAGATGCGATAGAATGTTTTGAAAACAAATTCAACAAAGCCTTAGAATCTATTAATGACAACTTTGATAAATATAGAATTTCAGATGCTCTTATGACTGTTTATAAGTTGATTTGGGATGATTTTTGTTCTTGGTTATTGGAAGCTGTGAAGCCAGAATATGGATTATCTATCGATCCAAAATCAATAAATCAGATTAAAAATAGTTTCCAAGAAATTTTAAAATTAACACATCCTTTCATACCTTTTGTTTCGGAGGAGATCTGGCATTTTATGTCACCAAGAAGTGATACAGAATCATTAGTAATTAGTAAGTGGCCAATTCAAAATAAATATAACAATTCAGTTCTCGTAAATTACGAGCAGTTAAGAGAAATTGTTACATCAGTTAGGAACTTTCGAAAAGAAAATTCTTTAAACCAAAAGACTTTGTTAAGTCTTTTTCATTACAAATCAGACTCACTTAAATATAAAGAAGTAATTTCTAAACTAGCTAAATTGGATAAAATTGAGTTTTCTCAAGAAAAACAAACAAATAAGGGAGGTGTCTTTATTGTTGGTACTGACGAGTTTTTCATTCCTATTGAAATAAAGATTGATCTGAAAAAAGAATCTGCTAAAATAAAGGATGAACTAACTCACTTAGAAGGGTTTTTAATTTCATTAAATAAAAAATTATCAAATTCTAATTTTATTCAAAATGCCCCAATTAACGTAATAGAACTTGAAAGAAAAAAAGTTGAAGACTCAAAGGAAAAAATTAAAAATATTAAAAAAAGACTGCAAAGTTTCAAATAATGTCGATATCCCATTTTCATCAAATAACTTACAATGTCTTTAATTTTCTTTTAATAGGCACCTATTTAATAGAAGATATAATAGTTTTTGCCCCTTTTGCAGTTTGATTTAAAACTACCTCTATAGGAGTATCAATAGGGAGAAATAAATCTACTCTAGATCCAAACTTTATAAATCCAGCATCGTCTCCCTGTTTTACTTCACTACCGACCTTGGCATAATTTACTATTCGCCTAGCTAATGCACCAGCAACTTGTCTGTATAGAACTTCTCCAAATTCAGTATTTTTGATTACAATAGTAGTTCTTTCATTTTCTTCGGAAGATTTGGGATGCCATGCAAATAGATATTTTCCAGGATGATATTTGCTATAAGTAACTTTTCCACTTAGCGGATATCTCGTTATATGAACATTTAATGGAGACATAAAAATGGAAACTTGCATTCGATTGTCCTTAAAATACTCTTTCTCACAAACAGACTCAATTACCACTACTTTTCCATCAACAGGAGAAAGTATTTTTTTTATATCTCTAGTAATAACTCTTTTAGGATTTCTGAAAAACTGTAAAATTAGTATTAATAATAATCCTGAAAATAGTTGAATTAAAGTTTTAAGTGACTGATTAATTATATTATATTCTGCAAAAATTGTAAGTGAAACAGCTAATATAAAAAAAAATGTTATTGTTAAATATCCTTCTTTGTGAAACATTAAATCTGATTTAAAACATAAAAACTCCAAGGAGCAATAAAAATAATACTATCCATTCTGTCATAAAATCCTCCATGTCCGGGTAATATATTCCCTGAATCTTTAACTCCTTTATCACGCTTAATTCTTGACTGAACTAAGTCACCCAAGGTTGCTAAAATAGGAATTATAAAAGAAAAAACAACAACTTGAATATAATTTACCCCTACCTCAAATTTATAAAATATAATAGCTATTAGACTGGTAAAAACTAGTCCACCCCAAAAACCCTCCCACGATTTATTTGGAGAAACTTTTGGGATCATCTTAGTTTTTCCAAATTTTTTCCCAAATAAATATGCGAAAGAATTATTTGTCCAGTTTAAAGTAAAAATAAACATCAATAGTTTTGGGTTATAATCCCCTTTTGAAAATGGTATTACGATTATAAAAAAACAACTAAATACCAGGTAGCCATATGTTAAAAAAGTTGAAACGATTTTTCTTTTGTATCTCCCTACGAATAACCATCTCAACATCAAAATTTGAGAAATGATAGTAATTATCAATATAATTGAAATTGTTTCAGAGGGATTTCTACTTTCTAAAAAATAAAAATACATAAACCCTAGTAAGAAATATGGTATTATGTTTTTCAAATTTAAAAGTTTTTGGTATTCAAAAATTGCTAAACATGAAAAACAAAACATTATGATAGAGAATAATTTAATATCATAAAAAAGTGAGCTCAGTATAATTGAAACATAGCAAATACCAGTAAATGATCGAATAATCATATTATTTATTTTTCACTCTTCAAGTAGTAAATAAATATTTTTAGAACTGTTTCCTTGAGATAAAAAATCAGACTCTTTATCTAAGTTTTTTGCATTTAAAGTCGTGATGTTAGAGGGTAAATTTTTTGAATAAGAAGCTTTGAGTCTACTCATTCCATCACTAACATCTTGTGCGAATTGAACGACTTTAGCTTTTACTATAATATTTTCTGGAAACTCAGTTAGACTTAAGTTTTTGATTTGATTACTTGAAATCATTATTCCTCCAGTTTTTGCAATAAGGAACTCACAATTTATTAAGGCTACTTTTTTTTCTTTTATCTCGGAAGTATCATTTATTTTTAAATTAAAATACTTTCCTAAACTTTTATCTAATAAAAAAACATCAGAATTAATCCAATTGTTTTCACTGAGTATGTTTTGAAAAAAATTCTCACAATCTGAATGAGATTCAGAAAATAAAAAACGACCTCCTTTTTCTGTAAAATTATGAGCGAATACTATTTCAACTGGTTCCTTTTTTTCTGGCATGAAAGGACTTTTGGACGTCATACTTTCTTGGGTAACTTTTTTTTTACCAAAAAGATTGTTCCAAAAACTCACAATTCACAAATGTTTTATAATTAATTTCTAACCTTTTAATTTAGATTTTACCTCGGTTTCGTCTTCGTTATAAGGACGTTTTCCTAATATTTTTACTAAATCTTCCTTAAAGATAACTTCTTTTTCTAAAAGACGTTCTGCCAGAGCAACCAATTTATCCTTATTTGATGCAAGTAAGTCACAAGCTCTTAGGTACTGTTTTTCGATTAATTTTGATATTTCGTTATCAATTGTCTTTGCTGTTTCTTCAGAATATGGTTTTGTAAAGTTATACTCAGATTGTCCAGATGAATCATAATATGTAATATTTCCAATAGTATCATTTAAACCGTAAACTGAAACCATTGCTCTAGCTTGACGGGTGACTTTTTCTAAATCACTTAGAGCACCGGTTGAAATTTTATTAAACATTACTTTTTCGGCAGCTCTACCTCCTAGTGTAGCGCACATTTCATCGAGCATTTGCTCTGTTCTAACAATCATTCTTTCTTCTGGTAAATACCAAGCAGCTCCAAGTGATTGTCCACGAGGAACTATAGTAACTTTAACCAAAGGAGCAGCAAATTTAAGAAACCAACTTACAGCGGCATGACCAGCTTCATGATATGCAATTGTTTTTTTCTCTTCTTTTGTTATTATTTTATTCTTTTTTTCTAAACCACCCACTATTCTATCTACCGCATCTAAAAAATCTTGTTTACCAACAGATTTTTTATTTTTTCTTGCCGCAATAAGAGCAGCTTCATTACAAACATTAGCAATATCTGCACCTGAAAAACCAGGAGTTTGTTTAGCTAAAAAGTCAAAATCTAAAGATTTGATTGTTTTTAATGGTTTCAAATGAACTTTAAAAATCTCTCTCCTTTCATTAAGATCTGGGAGATCAACATAAATTTGACGATCAAAACGTCCTGCTCTCATTAGAGCTTTATCTAAAACATCTGCTCTGTTTGTTGCAGCTAAAACGATCACATTTGAATTAGTTCCAAATCCATCCATTTCAGTTAATAATTGATTTAGAGTGTTTTCTCTTTCATCGTTCGACCCTGTAAAATTGCTTTTTCCTCTTGCTCTTCCAATAGCATCAATTTCATCTATAAAAATTATTGCCGGAGATTTATCTTTTGCTTGTTTAAATAAATCCCTAACTCTTGAGGCTCCTACTCCAACAAACATCTCAACAAAATCTGATCCAGAAAGAGAGAAAAATGGAACTTTTGCTTCACCGGCAACAGCCTTGGCTAAAAGTGTTTTTCCAGTACCTGGCATCCCAACTAATAGTGCTCCTTTCGGTATTTTGCCTCCTAATGCAGTATATTTTTCTGGATGTTTTAAAAAATCTACTATTTCTTGAACCTCCTCTTTCGCTCCTTCTAGTCCGGCAACGTCTTTAAATGTTGTTTTAACATCTGAATTCTGATCGAAGAGTTTAGCTTTTGATTTACCTATATTAAAAATTTGACTACCTGCTCCACCAGCGCCTCCACCAGACATTCTTCGCATTAAAAATATCCAAACACCAATAATTATTATTATTGGTAGAAATCCTATAATGACATCCAACCACTTGTTTTCAACAGTATTAAATTCATATTTAAAGATGATTCCTTTTTCCTCAGCTTTTTCTAATTTTCTTTGAAAAAGTTCAAGATTACCAACTTCAAATTGGTAGTGGGGGCCTTTTATGTTTTCTTGACCTAAAAAGTTTTTAGATTTCACCCTTTGATGTTCAGCTTTAGACAAAACATCTTCTTTTAAAGAAATCTGAGCTAAATTTTTATTAATTACAACTACCTCTTTTATATCTCCTGCATTAAGATATTTTTCAAATTCACTAGTATTAGTTTTACCTATATTTTTAAAATTTGAATTACCTCCAAAGAAACTCATTCCCAACAAAACAGTTATTACTATTCCATATATCCAGTATATGTTAATTTTAGGCTTTTGAGTTTTTTTATCTTTTTTTTCCATAATTATTAATAGTTTGAGTCGATTTGCGTAGAATTTGCATCTCCCCAAAGATTTTCTAGGTCATAACGATCTCTAATCTGTTTTTGAAATACATGAACAACAACATCAATATAATCAATTAAAACCCATTCTGAATTTTTCTCACCTTCTGTATGATAAGGTTTTTCTTTAAGATTTTTACTTACAGTTTTTTGCACGGAGTTCACAATCGCATTGACATGTGTATTTGATGTACCGTTACAAATTATAAAATAACTACAAACCGTATTTTGGATTTCACGTAAATCCAATAGATTAATTTCTACTCCTTTCACTTCTTCTATCCCTCCAATAATTTTTGAAATAAGAGAATCTGGATTTGGCACATCTTTAATCATTTAAATATCTATTTTTATGCAAATATGTAATTTATTAAATTCTGAACTTTTGTTTACTTTAAACTTACGCAAACTTGATGCCACTAGTTCAACAAATAAAGAATTAAAGTATTTGTTAAAATCTAAGAAATTAGATTCAGGAGATGCTATATGGACTATGAATCAAAAAGAAGGAGTTGGGCAACATGGATCTGTATGGAAAAGCGAGCCTAATTGTCATCTTGCTTTTAGCTTATATGGAATATTTGAAAATTTAAACCCCAAATGGGCTTTTACCCTCAACTGTGCTTCTTCAATAGCTGTATTAAAGACCCTAGAATATTTTAATGTACCAGATCTGTCAATTAAATGGCCAAACGACATATTGTCAGGAAATAAAAAAATATCTGGAATATTGGCAGAGAACCAAATACAGAAAAATAAAATAAGTTCAATTATTGGAATTGGGATAAATCTTTTCGAAAAATCATTTTTAGAATTACCTAACGCTACAAGTGTTTACATTGAAACACGAAAAATGGTACCTATTGATATTTTTATTAAAAAATTATCAGAAAATTTATTAAATTTTATTAAAATTTGTGATGATTCATCTGTAAAATTCTTGAGTAATATATATAATAAAAAACTATTTTTTCTATCAAAAAATATGTGGTTCAAAAATGATAATAAAGTCTTTAAGGCCAAAATAAATAAAGTTTATCTTAATGGTTTATTGGAATTGAAATTAGAAAACAGTAGGCTTAAAACTTTTCAGTCAAAACAGATCAAATGGATTTATTAAAATCCCATTTTTCGGGAGATTTCCTCCAAGAAGTTAACTTTGATAAGGAATTAGAGTTAATCAATTTCTGATTTAATGCTTCTTTTATAAGAGAGTTGTAATCACTTAAAGTATTTAAATGAATTTTTGAATCTTTAAAATTTTCATCAGCAACTTTAAAACCATAAGTGAAAAGACCTAACATTCCTAAAACATTTGCACCCTCATTTCTCAATGCTTCAACTGCATTTAAGCTACTCTTACCAGTAGAAATTAAATCTTCAATTACAACTACATTTGAGTTGTCAGCCATGTAGCCTTCAATTTGATTTTTTTTACCATGCTTTTTTTGTTCTGGTCTAACATATATAAAGGGTAAATCTAATTTTTGAGCTACTAACATTCCAATCCCTATTGCACCAGTTGCTACCCCAGCTATAATAAAATCTTTGTTTTTATAAATAGTTTTAGCTTGAAAAGCCAATTGATTGCCTAGAAAATTTCTTACTTTCGGATAAGATAATGATATTCGATTGTCACAATAGATTGGAGATTTCCAACCGCTCGCCCATGAAAATGGATTTTCAGGACTCAATTTAATTGCATTAATTTGTAAAAGATATTTTGCAGTTTTTACGGAAGTTTGTTTATCCAAAATCATATACAAATGTATAAAGTTTTTTTAAATCATAAGCCACTTATTTTGACAACATCCATTGTTGAAAATGACGATTCAACACCTCTGATTTATTCAAAATTTTCTAACTATTCAGTAATAATTAAAGCATTAAAATCAAAAAAAACTAAATGTATTTATTATTACAATTCAGATTCAGAAAAACTAATTAAGCACCTTCATAAACATTTCCCTCCAATTGAAGCTGCTGGTGGATTAGTTAAAAATGATAAAAATCAATTTTTAGTGATATATAGAAATGGAAAGTGGGATTTACCAAAAGGTCACCTTGAAAAAAAAGAAATGATTGTTGATGGTGCTTTGAGAGAGGTAATTGAAGAGACTGGAGTTCGTGATTTGGTTTCAAAATCTATTTTACCAACAACATATCATTTATATAAAAAAAATGGAGAATACAGTTTAAAAAAAACATATTGGTTCTTAATGAGCTCCAACTACAAAGGAAATTTAAATCCTCAAATTAAAGAAAATATTGAAAAAGCAGTTTGGAAAAATAAAACTGAAATTAAGGAATCAATGAAAAATATGTACTCTAATATTGAAATGCTTTTTAATTTTTATTTTGAAGATAATTTAACCGGTGATGGAACAAAAGATTTGTAATCTCCATTATTTTTAATAATATCCCTAACTATACTACTGCTTATAAATGAAGTTTTAGAAGAGGTTAATAAAAATACGGTTTCTATGCCTGACAGCTTTCTGTTCGTATGAGCTATTGCTTTTTCAAATTCAAAATCTGCAGGATTTCTTAATCCTCTAAGAATAAAGCCAGCTTCAATTGATTTGCAATATTTAATTGTTAACCCTCCATAAGATTGAACCTTAATTTTCTTGTATTTATTAAAAACATTTTTAAGGAAAGCTGTTCGTTCTTCTATTGAAAACATATATTTTTTATCAGTATTTATTCCAACTCCAATTATAATTTCATCAAAAAGTGGAAGAGCTCGAAGGATTATATCTTCATGGCCGTTTGTTATAGGATCAAAGGATCCAGGGAAAAGAGCACGTTTCATTAATTTTTTTATTAAAATTATGAATTTTTAATGATTGCTTGATCTAATAAGTCCTCAAATAATTCATGAAGCATAATACCAGCTGCTTTACATTGTTTTGGAATAATACTTTCACTTGTTAATCCGGGTACAGTATTTATTTCTAGTAAGTGAGGTGTGTTACCTATAAAAATAAATTCACTTCGACAGATACCTTTTAAATTTAATTTATTGTAAAGTAAGACAGCCATTTCATAAACTTTTTTCAACATTTCATCTGAAATATTTGCAGGTGTTATTTCTTGAGCTTTACCTTGATATTTAGCCTCATAATCAAAAAAATCATTTTCAGAAATTATTTCAGTAATTGGAAGACAAATTATATCATTTTTCTTTTTATAAACTCCAACAGAGACCTCTTTTCCTTTTAATTCTGATTCAATTATAATTTGACTATCTTCTTTGAATGCATTTGTGATACCAGCTTTAAGATCATCTATATTGGTTATTCTGTATATTCCAAAACTACTACCTGCTCTACTTGCTTTAACAAAACACGGAAGACCAACTTTTTCAATGATATTCTCTTCTTTAAAATGATCTCCCTCATTGAGATGAAATGATTTAGCAGTTGGAATATTATATTTTTTGACTTCGGAAAGACAATCTCTTTTATTGTATGTTAAAGCGGCTGAAGTATAATTGCAACTAGTATGTGGAATTTTTTTAGCATCAAGTATAGCTGCTAATTGACCATCTTCTCCGGGTGATCCATGTAAAGCATTAAAAATAACATCAAAGTTATATTCAACTTCATTGAGTTTATATGAAAGGTTTTTTCTAGAAATAGATAATTTTTCAGTTTCAGATATTTTTAAATACCAATCCTTAAAATCAATGATTAAAAGAAAAACATTCCAACCTGCTTTTTTTAAAGTTTTTAAAACTAATTCTCCACTTTTCAAAGAGATATTTCTTTCTGAACCATACCCTCCACATGCAATTCCAATAATGCTTTTACTTTTTTCTAACATTATTACAAAGGTAATAGATTTAATAGCATTGCAAAAGTGTTATATTTGTTACAAATTTGAGTATAGTGTATTTAAAATTTTTCACTTCTAAAACTTTTTTTATTCTTATAATAAAAGCAGCTTTTTTTTTAATATTTTTCATTATTATAATTTTGAAAGCATTAGAATTAACAACCTATCATGATAATTATGAGTTGGTCCCTGATATTTCTGGATTTGAATTAAATGAAGCAATTAAGATACTTGGTGAAAATAATTTAAGATATGAAGTGGTTGATTCTACAAAATTTAACCCAAAAATTCTTCCTTATGCCGTCATAGAGTTATTTCCTGTTGCATTAAGTGAAGTTAAAAAAGATAGAAAAATTTATTTAACATTAAACCCTTCAGGATATCGCAAAATAAGTGTTCCAAATATTATTCAGATTACCCTTCGAAATGCTGAATCTAAGCTAAAGGCAGTTGGGCTTCAAGTTGGAGAAATAACTTATATAAATAACATTGGTAAAGATATGGTTTTAGAAATTAGATATCAAGGAAAAGTAATTACATCAGGATCTGTGATTCCTAAAACCTCAAAGATAGATTTAACTCTAGGGAATGGTAAAAGATGGTGAAAATTGATCCAATTCCTAACGACGATAGTTTGTATGAGCATTTCAATTTCATAGCTGATAAAGGACAAGAACCCCTTCGTGTCGACAAATTCTTAATGAATAGAATTGAAAATTCAACTAGAAATAAAATACAACTAGCTGCTAAGTCAGGAAGTATATTTGTTAATGGATCTATTATAAAATCAAATTACAAAGTAAAAGGTGATGATAATATTCAAGTTTTATTTAAACATCCCCCTCATGAAAACCTTCTCATACCTGAAAATATACCTTTAGAGATTCAGTACGAAGACGATTATTTTATAATTATTAATAAACCTCCGGGAATGGTGGTTCATCCTGGACATGGAAATTACTCGGGGACTATGATTAATGCTCTTTTATATAGGTTTAAAAAATTACCTGTCAATAGCAATTATAGACCGGGTCTTGTTCATAGAATTGATAAAGATACTTCAGGGCTCTTAGTTGTTGCGAAAACAGAATCATCAATGACCTTTTTGGCGAAACAATTTTATGATAAAACTACAACCAGAGAATATATTGCTTTGGTTTGGGGTAATGTCAAAATGGATGAAGGTAAGATAGAAGGAAATATTGGACGTAATCCGAAAAATCGTTTGCAAATGAAAGTTTTTCCTGAAAATGATTTCGGGAAGAATGCAATTACTCACTACAAGGTTGTGAAACGATTTGGATATGTAACTCTTGTTAGTTGTAGACTTGAAACTGGGAGGACTCATCAGATTAGAGTTCACATGAAGCATATTGGGCATACTATTTTTAACGACGAAAGATATGGTGGAAATCAAATCTTAAAAGGAACGAGTTTTACAAAATACAAGCAATTTGTTGATAATTGTTTTAAAATTATTCCACGACAAGCTCTTCATGCGAAAAACTTGGGATTTATTCATCCTAAAAAAAATGATTATGTTTCATTTGTTTCTGAACTTCCTGAAGATTTTAATAATGTCATAATTAAATGGGAAAAGTACTCTAAAAACTCTCAAAACTAATATGTATTTAAATTTTGGTTAATTATTTTTGTAATAAATCTATTATTTTTGATTAAGCTTTAATTAATTCTTTTTTATGAAAATATTTATTTCTCCAGCAAAATCCCTAAATCTAAATTCTGACTTTCCAAATATTCAAGAATCTCAACCATATTTTTTAGATGAAGCCAATACGCTTAATAGAATATTAAAGAAACAAACTGTTAGTGAATTAAGTGATTTAATGAACGTATCACAAAAGTTAAGTCAACTGAATTGGGAGCGTAATCAAAATTTTAAAATTCCTTTTACAATTAAAAATTCTCGACCTGCTATTTTTACATTTAATGGAGATGTTTATGCGGGATTAGACCCTAATTCATTATCAAAACAAAGCCTTGATACTCTTCAAAGTAAAATAAGAATATTATCAGGTCTCTATGGGGTTTTACGGCCATTTGATCTTATTCAACCCTATCGATTGGAGATGGGTACATCTCTAAAAAATAAAAATAACGATAATTTGTACGAATTTTGGAAAGAAAAAATCACTAAATATATTATTGAAGATATTGGAAGTAATAACGTTTTAGTTGATTTGGCCAGTAAAGAATATTCATCTGTTATTGATTTTAATTTAATTAAAAACCCCGTTATAGCTCCGGTATTTAAAGATTTTAAGAATGGAAATTTAAAAATAATTTCCTTTTATGCCAAAAAGGCAAGAGGATTAATGTCCAGATTTTTGGTAGAAAAAAATGCTAATTCACTTAAAGATATTTTAAAATTTTCTTTAGATGGATATTCTTATAGCGAAGAAGAAACGATGGATGAAAACTCTCCTGTTTTCACTCGTTGAAAACCATATTTTTTAAATCATGATTAATGCCAAGTAAAAATTTGTTTTTATAATAATCAATGAATTCCGGGGTCATATTTTTTGAACCTAAAACATTTTTTTTGATAAATAGCTTTCTAAAATTCAATTCCAATAAATTTCTTAGAATATTTTTTGATATTGGACTGTAGGAATAATGCCAAGGTTCGTGTTTGAAACCAGTTCTATTCAAATTGTTCGTGTAAACTAGAAAAAAACCAAATTTCTCAGAATTGTCATCCATCCAATTTTTAAGTTTTTCATAAGGACCGTTATTATAAAACTTCTCAGGTAATAAAACATCACCTTTAGGTTCAAAATTATCATCAATAATATCTATATCAGTTCCCCAATGATGTCTAGAAGTTCCAGGAATTGTGGAATATTCAATAATTTTTGTAATATTATCATTTGCTGTAAGCCCCATGGAGTTATTTTTTCTAAACTTTCGATTCCATATTTTTCTCTGTTGATTAAAAGATCGAAAACTTGAAACTATTTTTATCCTAATGCTGTCTTTTAGTGCTGCTGTTTTCATTAATTCAAAAGATTTTGACACCTCAGGAAGTAGCTGATAATTTTGGTTTTTTATCATATACTTTTCAATCTGACCTGTCAACTGATCATGGGTAAAATGATTTTTGTTTTGTCCAAAACAAAAAGATAAACCAATAAAAAATAAAACATATTTTTTCATGAAAAACAATTAAAGTTAATTAAACGCAAATATAGAACCTTATTGGAATCAATACAGATGAAGGAGCTCTTAACCAAAACAAATTTATATCTTTGTAGTAATGCGGGAGTAGCTCAGTTGGTAGAGCGTCAGCCTTCCAAGCTGAATGTCGCCGGTTCGAACCCGGTCTCCCGCTCAACGTATTCTAATTATAACTTTGATTGATGAAATATATTTTTATTCATATATTTTTATTTGCTAGTTTTATTTCTACTGCCCAGCAAAGGAGACTTATTAACGGCAAACTTTTATATAGAAATAATAATGTAATTGCTGCAAATGTTATTAACAATTCTTCTCAATTTAACACTATAACTGACAGTAATGGTGAGTTTCAAATAGATGTTAGTGAGGGGGATGAAATTATTTTTTCATCTGTAGAATTTAAAATCAAAAGTATTACAATAACTGAAAAAATATTAAACAAAAATAGATTGGTCGTTAATATCACTGAAAGAGTAAACATCCTTGATGAAATTGTAATAAGTCCAGAAAATGTAGAAAAATTTTTAGATCTTAAAGAAGAAGAGTTTATGGGCTTTGACTACATAAGAGATAAATCTACAAAACTCGATAATACTATATTAAGGCAAGGACAATTGTACAATGGAATCGATTTTATTAATGTTGCTAAATTAATATCTAAATTAATTTCAAACACCTCCGAAGAACAGAAAAAAAAGCTTTTACCAAGTAAAGTATTACCTTTTGTTTTTGAAGATAGTTTTTTTATCGATGAACTCGGATTAGGCAGTGAGGAAATATCTGATTTTTTGAATTACTTGGACAAAGAATTAACTTCGGATGTATTGCTTCAAAAATCCAAACAATTTTTATTAATTGATTACTTATATGGAGAGGTAGAAGATTATAAAAATAAGCAATAAATGATTCGTTTTATATTCTTATTTTTTTTCGTAGTGATTCTTAATGCTCAAGTTAAAAAAAAATCCTCTCTATTAAAGGGAAGAGTAACTTCAAATGATTCAACATCAATATCCTCAATTCACATAATAAATAAAACTAGAGGAAGTGCTACAATCACAGATCAGGTTGGTTATTTTCAAATTTTTAGCTCAACTAGAGATACAATTATAATTTCAGCAATCCAATTTAGCATTAAAATCGTAGTAGTAAATGATGAAATGCTTGAGAGTGAAGAGATTTTAATTCCTTTAGAAAAATTTGTAAATAAGCTATCTGAAGTTATTGTAAGACCCCATAATTTGTCTGGAGATTTATTTAAAGATTTTGAAAATTCAGGGGTAAAACCTATTAATTTTTATAATAGAGGTATTCCTGGTTTTACAGGTACAAGAAAAGAAAAAATAGTAACTAAAAAACAATTAATAATCTCAGCACTTCTATTTCCATTAACTGGATCAATTCCAATTGATCCAATATATAAGCATATATCTGGCTATTATAAGGTCCTTAAAAAAAAACGAAAACTTGACGTTGAGTTTGATATTATTGAAAATTTAATCAAGTTTTATGGTCTAGATTATTTTATTGAAACTTTTGATGTTTCGGAGGACGAAGTTTATGAATTTGTTTCTGGAACATATATCAACTATCCTATAAGGGAAACTTTTAATAGAAATGAGCACAATAAGGTGATGAAATATTTTGAGCAAAATAAATTAAGAGTTTTAAATAACATTAGATAACTATGTCTTTAAATACTACTTCTTTGATAAATATTTTTATTTTATCCCTATCATTACATACTCAATACGACGATTTTGAAATTAAACTTCACGACTATTTTGTTTCTAACACAGAAGTTGATTACATAAATGAAAAAAAATTACTTCAAATTACGATTAGAGTCTTTACTGATGATATTGAAGAAATGATTCGAGATAGGAATAGTAAATTAAAAATTGATCCTGATTCTGATTCAGAAAAAATAAATCAAATTTTAAATCAATACTTCAAAGAAAATCTAAAAATATTTATAAATAATAAGTTAATTATTTTTGACTTTATCGGCAAAGAATATAAAAATGATTTGACACAAATTTATTATGAATCTTCAATAGTTGAAACCATTAATAATATAACTTTTGAGAATCGCATTCTATGTGATTATTTTGATTCTCAGCAGAATATAGTTCATTTTAAAAGTGAAAAATTTAGAAAAAGCTTTGTGCTAAATAAAAACAATTCAAAGGCAATTTTCGGATTAGAATAATTAAATAAAATGATTATATTCAGGGTAATATTTAAAAAATGATGAAAAAATATATTTATAATTTTATCTCAATATTATTTTTGGGATTATTTGTTAATGCACAAGAAAATAGTATTTCAAACTCAAAATCAGGTCACACTAATAATAATAAATTCAAACAGCTGTATGAAGAGTTCTCGACTCCAAATAGATATAGGACAGCTTCAGGAG
>TARA_B110000444_G_scaffold42635_1_pt1 | contig 14684 bp, 12 predicted proteins | sample TARA_B110000444 | Tara Oceans TARA_B110000444 (sample SAMEA4398370) | marine metagenome | biome: Polar Biome; feature: [SRF] surface water layer (ENVO:00010504); material: water (ENVO:00002006), including particulate matter (ENVO:01000060) such as... | depth 5 m | reverse complement strand
ATTTTCATCTCGAAGAAATTCTCCGCACATTAGCACAGGTATGTAATATTATCTCTTATCTGAGATTAAATACCGCATAAGCTGATTTAGTATTTCAATATTTATTTAAACAACAGAATATTTTAATTGTTAAAAATTTTTCTGGGGCAAAATATTTATACGAATGCGTATTTAACGGAATAGGATATTTAGAGCGTGAAAAATGTCATTAATAAAAACAGTTTGATGGATGTTTGATTTATCTGTCTGACAATCTTCAATATTAATAGTTATTTTAGAAAAAAAAGCCCGTCTTTAGCTGAGCATTTTTTAAAATTTCATATTATTCCGAGATGATAACTTTCAACACTTTTTCTATATTTTTTTGTTTTACTGAGACAAAATAAATACCTGCTTTTAGACCAAATAACATTTCGTTAAGCAAAAAATTATTTTCTCCTACTTTGGATTTAAGTACTTCATTACCAATTATAGCTCCAAAAATATTTGTCATTTTTACTTGAACATCCTCTGTATTTGCACTTTCAAATTTTATTGATGCAGAACCTCTAGAAGGATTTGGGTATACATTTATTTCATAGATTTCGTTCTGTTCAATAGAAAGTTGACTAGACTCAGTTATTATAAAATTATCTAAATACATCCAATTTCCTTCTTGCCCAGCAAATTCAATTTTTAATGAAACACTGCTTTCTCCTACAAAGCTATTAAGGCTGACATTAAATGTTTCCCAATGACTGTCATTTGGAACAAAGTCAAAGAAGCTATTTCCACCTCCATTAGTAATCAATTGCTCTGTATCTTTGTCAAATCTTTTTGTCCATGTTCTTCCGCAATCATCACTTACATAAATAATTAAATTATCTAAAGAATTTCCATTCTTTTTAGCGTAAGCTAGATCAAAGTATAGTCGCACAGGCGGATTTGAATTGCTAAGATCAACACTAGGTGTAATCACAACATGTTTTTCTGCTTCTTGAGTGAATTCTGAACTTCTGATGCGAAAAGATGCATTATTTTGGCCATTGTCAATAGCAGTAAAACTAGAGCTAGAAGCAGCCGTATTTCTTTGCCAAGAGGGATCAACTGTTTCATATATAAGCCAGTTCAAATTTGGATTATTTTCGAAAACAGGAAAACTACTCACTTCGAAATTTTGAAAATAAGGTGCAGGCGTATTTATATTGTCATCTGATACAGAAATGAAGGACTCTTTAGTTAAAGCACTTTCTCCGAAATCATTAATAGCATTTAAGCTAACAGAATATATACCCGGATTTTGATAGCTGACGGTTGGGTTTTGATCTGAGGAACTAGAAGGTGACCCACCCAAAAAGGTCCATTCATAACTAACACTTTCATCGATAAGTGTATTGTAAACCTCCGATTCAAAATTGAAACCATCGCCTACACAACCAAATGTGAAATTAGAACTAAATTCTGTGATTGGAGCGCAGACATCAGACATATAATTGTCATTTGTTCCTGTAGCAATTAAGTTTTCGTCTGTAGTTAAATTATTTCTGAACTGATTAATTGCGCTCCGCATTCGAGTTCCTTGATTAATAGAAAACATGTTCATACAGTTGTCATCAACATAATCCATGTAATTCATAAACATTTCACCATTAGTTCCGAGACCACAATAATCACTACCCACATGCCATGGGTAGTTGTTTGTACAAACATTGTAATTTGGTTCAAGCGATATAGGTGTATCACTTACATAATCACTTCCACAATCACTATCTCCCCATATATGTACTAAATTTAGCCAGTGACCAGCTTCATGAGTAAGCGTTCTTCCGACAGAACTAGAAGCGGTTCCAATAGAACCACAATAATCATGACGAATAACCACACCATCGGTATCTGCATCAGTCCATAGCTGGTCTGGGAACTGAGCAAACCCAAGTACAATATTTCCAGGCTCTGCACTAAAGCTATCTATAGTTCTTACCACCCAAATATTTAGATAATGCTCTGGGTCCCATTGAATCAGTTCTTTGACATTATTTCGGGCATTCACTGTGAGAGAAGAAAAAGTTCGAGTGACTCCTTGGCTACAATTACCTTGGGGATCAATTTGAGCAAGTCTAAATTCTATTTGTGCATCTCCACCCAGAGAAGCAAAATATTCAGGTGTATTAGTTGTGTCTGGGTTAAGTCGAGCAAAATCTTCATTTAATACTCGCATTTGATCTTCAACTTGTTCTAAAGAAATATTTTCAGTTCCACCTTGGTGGATTATATGAAAAACAACAGGCACCACATAATGATTGGTGTTTTTAATTCCCCTTGCGGTATTTTCTAGTTGAAGTTTATTAAAGTTTTTCAATCTTTTTTCAAGTAATTCCGCAGCTTGAGGATTGTCTTTATTTAGATCGTGACGATGTTCCATGGATCCACACCAATTTTGTGCATTTAGACTATTCATGAAAAGGATGAATAATAGAGCTAAAACAGAATATTTTTTCATAATAAATTTAAATAACGGATTTATGACTACGTTTTTCGTTAGCAATTATAATAAATAGATTTTTAATCTATCAAAGATAGACATAATAACTAATTCATAACAATTCACATGATTTGAGTTATTTTTTTTCTAGGCTTTACTATTTTTAAATTTGTTTACATTTACGACAATGAAAAACAAAAGGAAAAAGTCTAAGAAATCCCCTAATTTATCGGCTTTAAAAAAAAATATAACTGAACTCTGTAATAGTGCGATTAAACCTATGGGGTCTAAAGAAATATGCCGAATTCTTCATGTGGATGATAAAATTACAAAGCACCAAGTCTTGTTTATTATAAAAAACTTGTTGGCTGATGGTTCAATAAAAGAAGTTTCCCATGGTCTCTATGGCTCTCAAGAGCCGCCTATCTATTTCGAAGGAAAAATAGACAAAACTCCTTCAGGTGCTGGTTATGTTATTTGCGAATCATTAGACTCAGACATATATATATCTTCTAGAAATGCCGGGCAGACTTTTGGAGGAGACCGTGTTAGAGTAGCTTTAACTGGAACTCACACAGGTAAAAATCCTGAAGGCCGAATTTTGTCAATTATAGAACGTGGAAGGAAAGAATTTGTTGGTAATATGCGCATTGATGAGAAAAATAGTTTCATGACTCCAGACAATAATCGGATTGGAACAGATTTTTATATTTCAAAAGATAAGTTAAACGGAGCAAAGAATGGCGACAAGGTAGTTGTCGAATTTCTTGATTGGCCAAAAAGAGCCAAAAGTCCATTTGGAGAAGTCACAAAAATTATTGGTAAATCAGGAGAACACCATACAGAAATCCATGCTATTCTTGCCGAATTTGGCTTGCCATATGAATTTCCAAAAGAGGTGGAGGACTATGTTGCTTCAATACCAGAGAAGATATCTCATGAAGAAATCAGCAAGCGAAGAGATATGCGAAAGGTAACTACTTTTACAATCGATCCTCACGATGCCAAAGATTTTGATGATGCGCTATCTATAGAAAATATTGGAGATGATAGTTGGGAAATCGGTATTCACATTGCAGATGTTTCACACTATGTCAAGGAGGGGTCATTATTAAGTAACGAAGCATATGAAAGAGCTACATCTGTTTATCTAGTTGATCGCGTGGTGCCCATGTTGCCAGAGAAATTATCAAATAAAGTCTGTTCTTTGAGACCAAACGAAGAAAAACTATGTTTTTCGGCTGTCTTTACAATGAACAGTAAAGCAGAAATTCTTAAAGAATGGTTTGGGCGAACGGTTATTTATTCGAACCATCGTTTTGCTTATGAGGATGCTCAGAAAGTCATCGAACAGAAAGAAGGAGTCTTCAAAGAGGAAATCTTATTTATGGATATGCTCGCTAAGAAGATGCGAATGAGACGTATTAAGGAAGGAGCTATTACCTTTGATCGGGTTGAGGTCAAGTTTCAATTAGATGAAAAATATAATCCCAAAGGAGTGTATTTTAAACAAGCTAAAGACGCTAACAAATTGATTGAAGAGTTTATGTTGCTAGCCAATAAGAAGGTTGCTAGATTTATTGGAAGATCACAAGACGGGAAAGCTTCAAAGAAACCTTTTGTTTATAGAGTTCACGATATTCCTGATCCAGAAAAAATTAGTACTTTTTCTACGTTTGTAAAACAGTTTGGGCATAGTGTAGATGTAAATAATTCCAAGGAAATTGCTCATTCTATGAATCGTATTTTATCTGATGTGGATGGAAAACCTGAAGAAAATATGGTTGAACTTTTAGCTATTCGAACTATGAGTAAGGCTAAATATACAGTAGACAATATCGGGCATTATGGACTTGGATTTGATTATTACACTCATTTCACTTCTCCCATTCGACGTTGGCCTGATGTGATGGTTCATCGCCTCTTGCAAAAGTACTTGGACGGAGAAACAAATCATGACAAAATAAAGATTGAAGAACAGTGCAAGCATTCTTCGAGTATGGAGAAGCTTTCTACAGATGCTGAACGTGCTTCAATAAAATATATGCAAGTAAAATATTTGCTTGGAAAAGAGGGAGACGTCTTCGAAGCTCAGATTTCTGGAGTCACAGATTTTGGGATGTTTGTGGAACTTAAAGATAGCCTATGTGAAGGTCGTGTTTCTGTCCGTGATCTAAAAGACGATCATTACCAGTTTCACAAAGAAACTTTTTGTTTGATTGGAAGAAGCAAAGGAAAGAAATTTCAACTAGGAGATTCTGTTCTAGTACGCTTGTTAAGTGTCGATTTAATAAAAAAGCAGATTGATTTTAAGCTGGCATAATAACTTCATCTAAAGGCTTTTTTTTAGGCTTTTTTAAATTGCTCAAGAAAGCGTAGGTCATTTTCGAAGAAAAATCGCAGATCTTTAATTTGATATTTTAACATGGCAATTCTTTCTACTCCCATTCCAAAAGCGAAACCAGAAAATTTATTTGGATCTATATTGCAGTTTTTTAACACATTTGGATCGATCATTCCACAGCCTAAAATTTCTACCCAGCCAGAATATTTACAAATATTACAACCTTTTCCTTTGCACATGTTACAAGAGATATCTACCTCAGCACTTGGTTCAGTAAAAGGGAAGTATGACGGACGAAGTCTAATTTCAGTATCCGTGCCAAAAAACTCTTGAGCAAAATGAAGAAGTGTTTGCTTTAAATCAGAAAATGAAACTTTTTCATCAATATATAAACCTTCAATTTGATGAAAAATACAGTGGGCTCGGGCAGAAATCGCTTCATTACGAAAGACTCTACCTGGAGAAATAGTTCGAATAGGGGGCGTGCTTTTCTCCATGTATCTCACTTGCACGGATGAGGTGTGTGTTCGAAGTAGAATATCAGGCGAGCGTTGAATGAAAAAGGTGTCTTGCATGTCACGTGCAGGATGCTCTTCTGGGAGGTTTAAGGCACTAAAATTGTGCCAGTCATCTTCAATTTCTGGACCCTCAGAAATAGTAAATCCTAAGCGTGCAAAGATGTCAATGATTTCGTTTTTTACGATAGAAAGTGGGTGCCGAGAACCTAAGCGAGAGGGTTCCGCGCTCATTGTTAAATCAATATCGCTACTACTCGATTCTTCATTTTGGGAAATCAATGCTTTTAGTTCATTAAATTTCTCTTGAGCTTTGTTTTTTAACTCGTTAAGTGGCTGTCCTAATTCTTTTTTATCCTGGTTAGACAGTTGTTTAAATGCAATAAACAGTCCGTTGATAAGGCCTTTCTTGCCTAGATAATTTATTCTGAATTGCTCTAGTTCTTCAGCTGATGAAGTTTTAAACTTATATACTTCAATGAGATGTTCTTTAATCTTGCTGAGCATGTTTTCTTTATAAATTAACTTGCGCTACATTTTACACGATAAATTCGTATATTTACCTTTTAAATAGTCACAATATTACTAAATATATCGCACATATGAAATGTTCTACTTCGCTTACTGCTATTCAATTTTCGTTTATATTTACTTTTGTTTCAATCTTTAGTTCTTGTGATGTAGTTCATACTTATGATGCTGAAATAAAAGTTGTTGATGCACAGTTGAATCCTGTTTCTGGCGCAACAGTAAATACTTCAGTATCTGTTGATGCTCCGCATATAGTTTACAGAACTGGCACAACATCTATGGATGGGACAGTAGAATTTTCATTTATCAATGAGGTGGTATTAAAAGTTGAAGCAGTGAAGGGAGAATCTTACGGTCAAGCACTTTTGGTGATTGAAGAAGATAAGAAATCTTTGTTGACCGTAGAGATTTACTAAAAATCTACTCCGTTATTTTCAAAATATAAAATAGCAGCTTCCTTCATTAAAATAGTTTGCTCCCCAGGTTTTAATGCAGGTAATTTTTCGTTAGTTTTATAATGAGGCCAACCATCCTTGTCTCTTCCTTCAAATTCATAATAACCATAATTGCTCAATAGTCGGCATATAGCAATATGCAACAAGTCTAATTTTTCTTCTTTGCTGAATTCGGACATGCCTTTTCCTAACTCTTGAATTCCAATTAGAAAAAGAATTGCTTGAAGATCTAATGTGTCTCCTTGACCAAATTCTTTCGAGATAAATGATACTAGATTAGCCCACTTTTCTTTTGATTCTATCACGCTCATTTTTTATTAATTTAACACAAAAATACAATGTTCTTTGTAATATTCTTTTCTCATCGTAAATTTATAACATGAATTATTTTGACTTAATCTTAGTGCTCCCAATTATTTATGGAGTATATAAGGGGTTTCGCAGGGGTTTAGTTCTCGAATTCACCTCATTACTAGCATTGGTGCTCGGTATATACGGAGCTTCAATCTTTTCAAAAATGACTTTTGAGTATCTATCTAATTGGTTAGACATAGAAAGTAGCTATCTCAGTGTGGCATCTTATGCAATTACTTTTATTAGTATTGTAATCATTGTTTCATTGGGAGGAAAGCTACTTACTCTGCTTCTTAAGATGGTGGCTTTAGGTTTTTTGAATAGAATCATGGGTTCTTTGTTTGGGGGACTAAAATCACTTTTACTCATTTCTATTTTTTTGATTTTTTTCGACAAATTCGTCAAGCCCTTTGGTTTTGTTAAACCCGATCTGCTAAATGACTCTGTATTTTATGAGCCTATGGTCAAATATACCTTAGACATATATCCAGATATCTTAAAAGAGCTTCAAAAGATATAGGTATAAGAAAATTAATTCTCACCTTACTCAAGTGTCAATTATACAGATATCTACTATCAATAAGTTCCGACTATCTATGCATCATTGATCGATTTAATCCCTGGGATGTTTTTTCCTTCTAGATATTCTAGCATGGCTCCACCTCCAGTAGATACATAAGTCACTTGATCGTGCATCTTAAATTTTTTTAATGCAGCTACCGAGTCCCCTCCTCCTACTAGTGAGAAACTTCCTTTTGATGTCGCTTCTACAATTGCTTCAGCAATAAATTTTGTTCCATTTGAGAATCTATCCATTTCAAAAACCCCCATGGGACCATTCCACAATATGGTTTTAGAATCTAAAATAGCTTCTCGGTAAATTTGCCTAGTTTTTTCTCCAAGATCTAACCCCATCCAACCGTCTTTTATATTCCCTACATCGCTTGAATAAGTATTAGCTTGATCGGAAAAAGCATCTGCGTTTAAGGAATCGACCGGAATTAAGAAGCTGACTTTTTTCTCCTTTGCCTCTGAAATAAGACTCAGTGCAAGACTGATTTTATCCTCTTCAACAAGAGAATCTCCGACTTTTCCTCCTAAAGCTTTTACAAAGGTATAAGACATACCTCCTCCAATAATTATTCTATCTACTTTAGTCATTAACTTTTTGATAATAGTAATTTTGGAAGAAACTTTTGCTCCTCCCATAATCGCTGTAATGGGATGCTTTCCATGATGTAGTATTTTTTCGAGCATTGAAATTTCATTAGCCATTAGGTAACCAAAACATTTTTTATTTTCAAAGAAATCAGCAATAACAGAGGTCGAAGCGTGAGCTCTGTGTGCTGTTCCAAAAGCCTCATTGACAAAGATATCACCTAAAGAGGCAAGCTGTTTAGCAAAATATTTATCACCGTTTTTTTCCTCAGAGTGAAATCTTAAATTTTCTAGTAACAAAACTTCCCCATTTTTTAGGATTTTAGCTGTATTTTTTGTTTTCCTTCCAATGCAGTCATTGGCAAATTTTACTGGTCTGTTTAAGGCAGAAGAAATGGTATGCATAAGATGCTTAAGTGAATACTTTTCTTCAGCTCCATTCTCTGGCCTTCCAAGATGAGACATTAATATTACTGCACCATTATCAGAGAGGATTTTTTCAATAGAAGGAAGTGCAGCCATTATTCTTGAGTCGTCTGTGATAACAAAGTTTTTGTCTAGTGGGACATTAAAATCAACACGAACTAAAGCTTTTTTCCCTCTGAAATTAAATAAATCTATAGTTTTCATTCATCAAACATACACCTTCTATTTCATTTCCAAAAAGAGCTATTCAAATAGTTTTTTCTTTTCATGAATCTTCTACAATCCTCTTTTGGTATTGAAATATTTTTTCTTTAAAATGAGTCACTCTATGAGATAATTCAATCCAAATTGTATCTTTGAAGACATGCTGTTTAAAGAAATTTTTGGTTACAATAAGATAAAAGAGCTATTACTTCGTTCTGTTGCAGAAGAACGGGTGCCTCATGCTCAACTATTTTTAGGACCTAAAGGCTCTGCAAAGTTATCTCTAGCTCTTGCATATGCTCAATATTTAGGCTGTAGAAGTAGAGAAAAAGATGACTCCTGTGGTATTTGCTCTTCTTGTGTGAAACATGAAAAGTTTTCCCATCCTGACCTACACTTTGTTTTTCCGGTAACCAGAACATCTTCTGTCAAGACTAAACCAGTCAGTAATCATTTTTTATCTGAATGGAGAGACGCCTTGTCTGATAATGCCTATTTTTCTTTGTTCGATTGGCTCAAACAGATTGGGGTTGAAAATAAACAAGGAATAATTTCCGTAGAAGAAAGTGCTCAAATATTTAAATGTTTAAGCTTAAAACCCTTCGAAAGTGAAATAAAAACTATGCTTATTTGGATGCCAGAGAAAATGAATATTCAAGCGGCAAATAAGCTATTGAAGTTACTCGAAGAACCACCAAGTAAAACATGTTTTTTATTGGTTTCTGAACAGACTGAAAAAATACTTGCAACTGTTTTGTCACGAACACAACTGTTACGAATTCCTGCCCACCAAGATTCTGATGTGGAGGCATACTTAATAAGTAGAGATGTAGACTCTGCTCGGGCAGCAGAAGTTTCTGTAATGGTGGAAGGAGATTTAAATTATGCTTTACACATGATAGAGGATACTCAAGATTTTGATCAGAATGCGCTAAATTTTGTGCAATGGATGCGTTTTTGTTTTAGTGCATTACAGGTAAAGGATATTGATAAATTAGTGAGATGGTCCGATACAATGGCAAAAAGTGGTAGAGAAAAGCAAAAATTTTTCTTGCTTTATGCAACAAATGTTATGAGAGACGCCTTGCTTAAAAACTATGGTCTTCAGGAGATGATGAAAATAAATGTTAGTGGAAATAACTTTACGATGGATAAGTTTTCACCATTCATTCATGCAGATAATTGTATGGAAGTTTTAGAGGAGTTAAATATGGCGTATCTTCACATTGAAAGAAATGCAAATCCGAAGATTTTATTCTTGGATACCTCATTTAAAATTGCACGATTACTTCACAGAAAGTTAAAACAAGCGATAACTTGAAAAAGAAATAAAAATGGGATGTACAAGTTGTTCAACCAATTCAGGGAATGCTCCCGGATGTCAAAGTAAAGGTTCATGTAGTACAGGTAACTGTGGTAAGATGCCTGTATTTAATTGGCTCTCTAATATGAGTTTGCCTGCTGGGCAAGCCCCTTTTGATATTTTTGAGATTCGCTTCAAAAATGGACGTAAAGAATTCTTTAAGAACAAGAAAAGTTTAAGTATACAAATAGGCGATACCGTTGCTGTAGAGAGTAGTCCTGGACATGATATAGGAGTAGTTTCTTTAAAAGGTGAGTTAGTTAGGCTTCAAATGCGAAAAAAGAATGTAGAGTTAACGAGTGAAAAAGTCAAAACTATTTATCGTCATGCCTCTATAAATGATCTTGAAAAGTGGAGCTTGGCTCGCAGCAGGGAACAGAAGACTATGTACAAGAGTAGAGAAATAGCATCTAAACTGGGATTAGATATGAAAATTGGAGATGTAGAATTTCAGGCAGACAACATCAAAGCTATTTTTTACTACACCTCAGAAGGGCGAGTCGATTTTAGAGAGCTCATTAAGCAAATGGCAAGTGAATTTAATGTGCGCATAGAGATGTGTCAGATTGGGGTTCGTCAAGAAGCTCAGAGAATGGGAGGGATAGGTTCTTGTGGAAGAGAACTTTGTTGTAGTACTTGGTTAAATGACTTTAGATCTGTCAGCACAAGTGCTGCTCGTTACCAACAGTTATCATTAAATCCTCAGAAGTTAGCGGGTCAATGTGGTAAGCTTAAATGTTGTTTAAATTATGAGTTAGACATGTATGTAGAAGCGATTAAGGATTTCCCCGATTCTAATTTGAAGCTCAAAACAAAAAAAGGAATGGCCTTTTTACAGAAGACCGATATTTTCAGAAGAAAGGTTTGGTACTCATACACTAATGAGCCCTCAATTTTTATTGAGTTGAATCTAGATGATGTTCTAGAGATTATTCGTCAAAATAACGATAAAAAGTCTCCTGAATCTTTAGAGATGTATGTTGCTACAGTTTATGAAGTCGCGCAGCCTGATTATGAAAATGTAGTGGGCCAAGATAGTATTACTCGATTTGATAAAGGAAAATCCTCAAAGAACCGAAAAAAGTCGAGATCAAATTTCCATAAATCAAACCAAGGTAAATTAAATTCGAATAACCCTTCCAGTAAGGCAGAAGAAAAGTCCGATAAGTCAATCGATCGAAAAGGGCTCAATCACAGAAAAGTGATCGCTAAAGTAAAGTCTGAATATAAAAATAAATCCACTCCCTCTAAGTCCAATTAGGTCAATTAAATTCAATGTCTGCAACTAAAATAATTTATACTTATGTCTGTATCTTTTTTTTGATTTTCACCTCTTGTGATAACCAAAAAATAGCGGACTCTTATCAGCCTATTCCGAAAAATGGCTGGCCCATAAATTTTCCAATTCAATTTGAGTATAATATTTCTGAAAATTCGTGTCAGACGGATTTTTTAATTGGTCTGAGAAATAATGGTGAGTACAGGTATTCGAATATTTTTTTTTTTGTTGATCTTATTTTTCCTGATGGCTCTTCAGGAACAGATACCGTTCAATTTTTGCTAGCCGAACCTAACGGAAGATGGTTGGGTAACGGAGTTGGACCTATAAAGCACAGCCTTTTAATTTTTAAAGAAAATCAAGAGATTCAACAAGGAATATATAAGTTCAATATTTCTCACGGAATGCGCGACTCAGTACTTTTGGGCATAGAAGATATTGGTGTTCGAATAGAAAAATCATATTAATATGAAAAATAAATTTATCTTAGGATTTATTCGTTTTTTTTGGCTTTTAGTGGTGGGGCCTGTCATTGCTATTTCATTGGGTGTTTGGTTTGCTTCTTCAGGGTGGTTTGGAGAATTACCCTCCTTTGAGGAACTAGAAAATCCCCAGCAGAATTTAGCCACAGAAATCTATGCATCTGACGGAGTTTTATTAGGTAAGTTTTTTTATGAAAACCGTTCTCCGGTTACTTATGAAGATTTATCTCCTCATCTTGTTAATGCACTTATAGCGACAGAGGATGAACGTTTTATGGATCATTCAGGCATTGATGTAAAATCTTTAGCTCGTGCTATACTTGGAGCCATAACAGGAAGGAATTCAGGTGGAGGTTCAACTATTACTCAACAGTTGTCTAAAATGCTTTTTACAGATGTCTCTTCTAATATTTTTCATAGAGTCATGCAAAAATTTAAGGAATGGGTTATTTCAGTTCGGCTTGAAAGAAACTTTACCAAGAATGAAATAGTAACAATGTATCTAAATAAGTTTGATTTTCTTTATTTAGCTGTAGGAGTAAAGTCCGCGGCTAAAATATATTTCAACACAATCCCCAAGAGCCTGACCATCGATCAGTCAGCAATTTTAGTCGGAATGGCAAAGAATCCATCTCTTTTCAATCCCAAACGATTTCCTAAAAACGCACTTCGCCGACGAAATATTGTTCTTGGACAAATGTATAGAAATGGGCTTTTACTTGAATCCGAGTTGGACTCCATTAAATCTCTGCCAATCTCTCTTCAGTTTAAGCAGACAAATCACAATGATGGTCTAGCCACATATTTTAGAGAATATCTCCGGAAATACATGAAGCAGTGGTTAAAGGAAAATAATAAACCAGACGATACCCCTTACAATTTATATTCAGATGGATTAAAAATATTTACCACCATAGATTCTCGTATGCAAAAATATGCAGAGGAGTCTGTTGCAGCATATATGCCGATACTTCAAGAGCAATTCTATCAGCATTGGGATGGCGATGGTGAGGAAGAAGAGGATTTAATCAACGCTCCTTTTGATAAAAAATTACGTCCTGGTCAAGTCGATACGATTATGACAAATGCCATGAAACGCTCTGAACGATACAGAAAATTAAGAAATAAATCTTTGTCATCGCAAGAGGTGAATAAGATTTTTGATACACCAACATCTATGAATGTATTTACTTGGGATGGAGAAGTGGACACACTTCTTTCTCCGAGAGATTCTATTATGCACTACAAATATCTTCTTCAGACCGGAATGATGTCTATGGATCCTCAAACAGGATTCATAAAGGCATGGGTTGGAGGAATAAATCACCATTACTTTAAATACGATCATGTAAAAGAAGCCAAAAGACAAGTTGGTTCGACTTTTAAGCCCTTTGTTTATGCAACAGCGATTGATCAGCATAATTATTCGCCGTGCATGAAAGTACCTAATGTTCAGGTTGTTTTTGAAAAGGAAACTTGGGGCCTCAAAGAAGATTGGATTCCTAGAAATTCAGGTGAAAAGTATGGTGGTGAAATTAATTTAAAAGAGGCTTTGGCTAACTCAGTTAATACCGTTACTGCTTATTTAATGAAGCAAGTTGGACCTAAATCTGTCAGAAAAATTGCCAGATCAATGGGGTTAAATGGTAGAATCCCCCCTGTTCCGTCCATTTGTTTGGGAACTCCCGACGTTTCTGTATTTGAAATGGTTGGTGCCTATGGTACCTTTGCTAACAAGGGAGTATATACTAGTCCAATCTTTTTAAATAGAATAGAGGATAAAAATGGGGTTGTATTGGAGGAATTTAGTCCGATTACTACGGAAGTTTTAAGTGAAGAAAAGTCATATGTTATGTTGGATCTAATGCAGGGCGTCACTACAAAAGGTTCAGGCCGAAGGCTAGGCTGGAAGTACGGGTTAAAAAATCAAATTGCAGGAAAAACAGGGACCACTCAAAATCAATCAGATGGATGGTTTATGGGGGTAGTACCAAATTTGGTGACTGGAGTTTGGACTGGAGCCGAAGATCGAGCTGTCCATTTTAGAAGTATCACTCTAGGTCAAGGTGCCAACATGGCTTTACCTATTTGGGGTGAATATATGACAAGAGTTTATAAAAATACTGATATAGGTATTTCGAAATCAGATTTTGACAGACCAAGTCACATGGAAATAATTCTAGATTGTGAAGGTTTTGAGAAAGAAAATATTGATTTTGATTAAGAAGTTGAAGAATTCTAAAGAATATAAAGATGATTAATAAAGCAGTAAATAGTGTGAAAGAAGCACTTCAAGGTGTCGAAGATGGAATGACTCTAATGTTGGGTGGCTTTGGTTTATGTGGTATTCCAGAAAATAGTATTGCAGAACTTGTTTCTAAAAATACTCAAAATCTAATCTGTATATCCAATAATGCCGGAGTAGATGATTTTGGTTTAGGCTTATTGCTTCAAAGCAAACAAGTAAAAAAAATGATTTCTTCTTATGTAGGAGAGAATGATGAGTTTGAACGACAAATGCTGAGCGGAGAATTAGAGGTTGACCTAATCCCCCAAGGATCCCTAGCCGAAAGATGCAGAGCTGGCGGAGCTGGGATTCCAGCCTTTTATACCCCTGCAGGATTCGGAACAGAGGTTGCTCAGGGCAAAGAAGTTAGAGAGTTTAATGGAAAGGCACATATTTTAGAAACATCTTTAACTGCAGATTATGCTATTGTTAAGGCATGGAAAGGAGATGCGGTTGGAAATCTTGTGTATAAGGCCACTGCAAAAAATTTCAATCCATTGATGGCTATGGCTGGGAAAATAACTATTGCTGAAGTAGAAGAATTAGTTCCAGTTGGAACAATTAATCCCAATGAAATTCATACACCTGGAATTTTCGTTCAACGTATTTTTCAAGGCGATCGATTTGAGAAAAGAATAGAACACAGAACTATAAGAATGAAATAAGATGGCATTAGACAAAATAGGTATTGCAAAAAGAATAGCACAAGAACTTCAAGATGGACAATATGTAAATTTAGGGATTGGTATCCCTACCTTGGTAGCTAATTTTGTACCTCAAGGAATTAATGTCGAATTTCAATCAGAAAATGGAATTTTAGGAATG
>TARA_B110000444_G_scaffold260363_1_pt1 | contig 14689 bp, 11 predicted proteins | sample TARA_B110000444 | Tara Oceans TARA_B110000444 (sample SAMEA4398370) | marine metagenome | biome: Polar Biome; feature: [SRF] surface water layer (ENVO:00010504); material: water (ENVO:00002006), including particulate matter (ENVO:01000060) such as... | depth 5 m | reverse complement strand
AAATTCATATGAACTTCTTTCAGGAAGGGTATCTAACAATGATGATTTTAAAAACTTTAGAGATTTGAATATCGTTGATAATGAGATGATTGAAAGTCAATTTAGACAATCTTTAAACACATTTATAGATGTTAGTTTACGATGGGGAGTAGAACCAATATTAATGACACAATTTAATCGAATAAACTCAGATGACGAACTCTTTGACAGTAATTCATATTCAATGGTAGAAAAAGAAATGTACATATTAAGTTATATGCGCTTAAACGAGGTAGTTAGAGAAGTAAGTGCAAGTCGGAAAGTTGACCTTATAGATCTTGCAAATTTGATTCCGAGTTCTAGCTTGTATATGTATGATCATGTTCATTTGAATGAAAATGGAAGTAAATTGGCTGCTAAAATTATGACTGATTACTGGAATCAAAAAAACTAAGACTCTAATTAGCAGGTTGCAATGAACTACAGGCGTGACATAGACGGTTTAAGAGCAATAGCAATATTGCCAGTAATTTTTTTCCATGCTGGTTTTAGTAACTTCCATTATGGGTATCTAGGAGTTGATATTTTTTTTGTTATTAGTGGTTTTTTAATAACCTCATTTATTGTCAATGATTTAAAGAAAGAGAATTTTAATGTAATTAATTTTTTTGATAGAAGAGCAAGAAGAATTTTACCTGGTCTAATTTTTATTATGATTGCTTCAATTCCTCCTGCATTGCTTTATATGCAACCAGATGATCTTGAAAATTTTGGTCAAAGCCTTTTCGCCACTTCTTTTTTTAGTAACAACTTTTTACTTTACTTGACATCTGGATATTGGGATATTTCATCAGAATTTAAGCCATTACTTCATACATGGAGTCTCTCCGTGGAAGAACAATATTACCTTATCTTCCCTTTTTTGATGCTTTTAATTTGGAAGTTTAAAAGTTTATGGCTCATGTTTTTTTTATTTATGTTTTTATCCATTATGAGTTTTAGCTATTACTATTTTGGTAATTTTGGCAATGAATCAATTGAAAGCAGGGCATCTTTTTATTTCTTGTTCGGAAGAGCGTGGCAGATACTATTAGGGGCAATGGGAGCATTGATATCGCTTGAAATAATAACTAAGACAGTTACCTTAAAAAAATTATATAAAGAGTTTATTTGTCTTCTTGGAATATTATTAATTCTTTTAAGTATGTTTCATTCTTTAATAGTTGAGTTGAATCATATATACCTCCCTGTCTTAGCTTCAATAGGAGCTTTATTATTGCTAGTTTTTTCTAATCATAATCTTGTCACTACAGCCTTACTAAGAAGCAAATTATTTGTTTGGATTGGATTAATAAGCTATAGCCTTTATTTGTGGCATCAACCTATTTTTGCATTTGCAAGAATAAGAAGTTTTGATGAACCTACTTTTACATTAATGATCTTGTTAATATTACTTTTAGTACCAATAGCGACCTTAAGTTTTAGATTTGAGAGATTTTTTAAAAATTCAAATATAGTTAACCATAAATTCTTTTATTCTTCATTAGCTGTTTCTTTAATATTCATTTGTTCCGCTGGCCTAACCTTCCATTTCTCTAATGGTTTTTATAAGAATTATCAGGAACTAACCGCACCATACCTTGTTGAGGATAAATTCTATGATAATGATGGATATATCGTTGACGCTTTTAAATTTCAAGACATAGAGTTCTCAGGAACTAAAAAGAATTTGATTATAACGGGTGACTCATTCGCCAGAGACTTTATCAACATGGGAAGATCAAACAATTATTTTAAAGATTATGAATTTACAAACAGATCATATAATTGTTTTGATAATCAAAATTATTCAGATGAAGAAAAATTTAATCTTCTCAAAGCAGGAAATTTAATTATCATTAGTTATCGAATATTACCGTCACAAGCTTCTAAAGATTGTTTGATGAATAAAATAAGTTTTCTTTTAAAGAATAAAATTGATTTTTTATTAATTGGAACAAAAGATTTTGGATTTAATATTAATAGACCATTGAAAGACAAAATTTATGATTTTAAAGCTAAGCCTAGTAAAGAAATAGTAGAGTTTAATAATTTCTTAAAAAATAATATCCCAGAAGAAAACTTTATTGATCTTTTATCCTTAATATCCGATGAGGAAGGAATTTCTTTATTTACGAAAGAAAATAAACTAAAGAGTATCGATAGGGCTCATTTAACATATTTTGGTGCTAAAGATATTGGAAAAATTCTTTTTTCAGACATTCGACTTAAAGAGTTAAGATAAATAATAATTTGAGTTTTGAGACAAAGATTTGAATACCCATCTTTTTTTGTGTAGTCTCAAGTTGTTAAAAAAAATTAATTAATATGACTATACTTAAAAAAAGAAAAAAAAACTTTCTCTTAACTATTACAACTTTAATATTTATCGCTCTTATATTAAGTAAAAATCTTACTAGAGTAATTCCAGCTTCTACTCATACAACTACTTTTATTTCCTTTGGTGATAATCCACATGTACCTGAAAATGATGTAGAAAATAACCTTAATATGCTTTTGGACTCTATTAATGATCATAATCCTTCTTTAATCATTCATGTTGGAGATACGCTTGGTGGAAGGGAGCCTTGTACTGACTCCATGATTGATCTTCAACGCAATATAATGAACCGCTTAGATGCTCCTGTTTTATATACTCCTGGAGATAACGAATGGCGTGACTGCTATCAAGAAAAAAAAGGTGATGTTTATGATAATCAAGAACGTTTAGCATACATAAGAAAAACTTACTTTTCTGATAATAAAACACTCGGCAAGAATTCTATTTCTGTTGAAAATCAACGTTTGGATGGATATCCAGAAAATGCACGCCTAATGATTGATGATGTTGCTTTTATTTCAGCACATATAGTAGGTTCAAATAATAATTTCGATCCCATAAATGTCCGTAATACTATGGAATATACAGCACGAGATATAGCAAATATAAATTGGATTACTGAAAGTTTTAAAAAATATGAAAAAGCTAGTGCTGTTGTGGTGGCAATACATGCAGATATGTATGCTGAAGGCTCAATATTTTCTGTCGAATATGAAAGATTTGGAATAGCTCTTTATAACCTAAGCAACAAATTTAAAAAGCCAGTATTGATTTTGTATGGAGATAGTCACAAATTTAAGGATTTTCAGCCTATGCCAAAAAATTATCCATTCATACATGCTATTGAAAATTATGGAAACCCTGATCTAAAGGCATTGATGATTGAAGTTGATACATCAAAAGATAAACCATTTATTATTAAAAAAGTAATTAAAGGCGAAAGTTTAAAAACGTGGTTATTGAGAAATTTTCAAAGAACCGTTAATTATTTAATTAGAAATTTTAAAAAAATTACTGCCTATTTTGAATAATTTAGAAAATATCAAAAAAACATTTATAATATAAGTCCTTCAATATAAATAAATTTATGCGTAATAAAAAACAAAATGAAACACTTGAGCACTCCATGCATCATTCACATGAGTCTAATGTGTTTAAAGATTATTTAAAAAAAATTCCATTTTTGTTTAACTTTTCTAAATCAACATACATTTTTTTACTACACATATTTTCTAAAAATCGTTGGAAAAGAATACTTTTAAGCAGTGATGTTAAGTTAAATCTAGGATCAGGTTCGACTAAAGGAAAGAATGGATGGGTAAATGTTGATTTATTTGGTGCAGATATAAATCATGATCTTACAAAAGGTGTACCTCTTGACGATAATACTGTTGATGCTGTTTACAGCTCACATGTTTTTGAACATATTCCTTATAAAGATTTACTCCATGTTATTAAAGAAATTAGAAGAATTTTAAAACCAGGCGGTAGGTTATTAGTTTGTGTCCCAAATGCAGGCCTTTATCTTAGAGCATATTTTAATAATGAGATGTTTGTTAATTATGATGAAATGTACATTCCTGCAGCTGTAAATACTAATAGTAAAATAGATCAGTTAAATTATATTGCCTATTTAAATGGCGATCATACTTTTATGTTTGATGAAGAAAATATAGTAAATATATTAAAAATGTGTGATTTTAAGAATGTTAACTTTAGAGATTTTGATGCTGAAATAGACCATCAAGATAGAGATTTTGAGTCAATGTACGTTCAAGCTTTTAAGTAGTTACCTGAAAATTCCTTAGCTTTGATCTAATAAGATATCCTTTGAATTTGAGCTAAAGTTGATAGAAATTTAGATGACCTAACCTGCCTAAATGGGAAGTCTCTCATTAGTGTGTTAACTTTTTTTCTTGATTTTGGATTGAATTTTAACTCAACTATTACATAATCCTTTGATAACATTAAAAGATCTGATGGTGATTTGCTGTTACAGTAAGATATATTTTTATCTATAGTCAATCTTATTTTAACATCACTTTTTAATTCGAAGTATTCACGTTCATAATTTGTAAATACTGTGCTTAATAGATTAAAGGCTGCAAGGGTAGGTTGTTTTTTAATGATTGATTCTAGCGAGCTCTCTATTGAATTCAGTCTAGACTTAATGCATTCTTCTTTTCCATAAGCTATTTCACCAATATTCAATTTATCACTAACACTATTATCCTTCCTTTTTACCTCAAATGTAAAATGTTGAGAGTCTAACAAAAAGCTTTCTAAAAATTTTTCTTCTAATTTTCCATACCAACGAGCTCTAACTTTTATTCTTTTTGACTCTCCAGACATATTGCTTGAAGCAAAATCATAATTTGGAGTATCAAAATATAAGGAGTTCACCATTCTAGGGCTATAGCTCTCTTGAAAAAATGAACATCTATACAGCCAATCGTATAATTTTGGTATATCCATGAAAAAAACTTTATATTTTATTTCTTGACGAATGGTTTCATTTGAAAGTTTCATTATTTTTTCATTCTCCCTTGATAAAGTTCATCGATATCTATTTCAGAGACATCACAATTTTTATTATCAATAACTAAATCAGTACCTTTTTCTCTAACACATAGGTTACTCTTAACATCGCCATTAATAATGTATTCCTTTACTTCTAATCTAGTATCACCGTCATAAAATGGCTTTTTAATATAGGCCATAAATGAATCATATTTTACATTTTCAAGAGAAATATTTGATGCTTCCACCTTGCTAGAGTCTTTTACTGCAATACCAGTTCCAACTGAGTCAAATGAAGCATCATCAATTATCGCAAATGATTTTTCACCAACTGAAAAAGCCTTATCTTTAATATATTTTGCTTTCATGTTGTAAATATTTAGATTTGAACCTGAAATATCTAGACCATCGCCGCCTATATTTTCAAGGACAAGATTTTTGATAGTACCTTCACAAAAATCGCAATCAAAAGCATCAGAAATAGCATTATTAATTTTTAATCCAGAAATAGTTACTTGCGCATTAACTATATTTAATTGATCTTCCGCCTTCCCATTTGCAACACTAACATTTTTTAAATCAAATCTACCACCATAACCATTTACCGAGCCAGTATATCTTCTTAATAAGGAGTCCATGGTTGCTAAATTATTAAAGTTTGAATTTTGTATTACTGAAATTTGTTCTTCACTATTTTTGATATAAATACCACCAGTGCTATTTCCTTCAATATTAATAGGCCTCTCTTCTAAACCATTCATAGATACAGATGAGTTAAATATTAGGTTACCACCTTGGTTTAAAGTAATTTTAGTTCCGGGTTCGATTACTGTCCTTGATTCAAAAATTATGCTTTCATTAACATTCAATATCCCCGACAACTTACACTGATTATTAAGTTCATCGTATACACAAAAATCTTTTGCTGTCTTAGGTGAATCTAATTCATAATTTATTTTAGTAAAAGAATAATTATTTTTATTAATTTTATCCACTCCATTAATATTAAATTTAATTGAAATAGCATTACCATAAGAGCCAACAAAATCAGTTTTTATGTCAACAAAATTTAAAGATTGAAGTCTTGATGGAGGTATTATCTTATTAATTTGAATCTCTTTATCATCTGAACTTATAGCATCAACTCTTATCTCATCGCCTAGTAGATTAAATATTCTTATTGTCCCGTCAGTAAAATGGAATATCTCACTTACTTTATCAATTTTTTTAAGCTGTTCAGATGTAATTTTTTTGTGAGTTTTTATATCATTTTTGTTTGAAACTAAATTAATCTTTTTTATTACCTCAGAAAGATTTTCTTTTAAAAAAGATAAATTTGAAAAAATTGGTGTTGTCGTAAATCTTTGATCATTTGGGAAATATTCCCCCTTTAAATTATTTACGGTTTGAATTGGGTTATTAGCTTTAAAAAAGTTATCAAGATATTTTAGCTCCTCTAACAGCTCATCATGACTCAAGGGATCTTCTCTAAACAATATTTTATATACATATGGGAGATCTGAAAGAGTAGTAATATATTTTTCGGTATCTCGCCAATAACCTTGATCGGTTAATATTGGCTCAAGTTGCTGTTCATAGTTATTCCAAGTAAGCCACATATTGCGTGGATAAAGCGAGTGAGTGTCTCCCCATGCTAACGCTAGAGCTAAATTACCAATCAAGGCCTTCCTATCAAAAATAGCAGCATCTTGATTTGATATCGAAAGATGGATATGGCTATATATTTCATTGAGTATAGGGTTTTGTAAAATTTCACTTTCTTTACCTCGAATATTTATAGTGACACTGGGATCAGAAATAAAATAGTCCAGATATCTTCCATCACTCCATCTTCTAAAATAAGCCGACCTATTTTCATTAGAAATTCGAAAAATTCCTAAACGCTTAACTTCTTGTAATTCTAAAAATTTTTCATCAATTACTGGCTCTGCATTCATGACACCCCAACTCTCACCATTAAAAGTCATTTTGTAAAAACCCTGTCTAATTGCAGACAAGCGTCCGAGTTCATTGTTGAGATTATGAAAAGCAGTATCATAAGGAAATTGTCTAGATCCGGGTTTTTGGATTGCAAACTCTTTCATTCCGTGAATAAGACCACCTTTCACTTTAATTCTCAAGCTCATTCTCTTTATAGAAGTCCAGTGGTCTGAACGATTACCTTTAAGTTTCACTGAGCATTTGTAAACATTAACACCATCAGAAACTTTACAAGCTACATTTTTAGAATTCACATTTATATTATCTAAAAGGGCTTTTTCACGATCTTTAAGAATTTTTTCATAATTTTTAAATTTTATAAAAACCTTAATTTCTTTAAGATTTGGGTTTTCCTTTTCTAAGATTCCGTCAAGTATAGATTTTGAAAGATTAGATGTTAGTGGTACGAGATCTCCTGTAGATAAATATCCGAAAGATGGCTTGTTTCCTGTATCGAAAAGTTGAGTGGGGGTAGAGAAAGAAGAGGCGTAACTCTGAAGTTGTTGTTTCTCAGAATCAAAAATCTTACCTAAATCTAAGGAATATATAAACACCAAAAAAATTAATATCGATAGTGATAAAAAATAATAAAATCGTTTCTTTTTTGCTTTAAAGTTGCTTTTTTTTAGCATTAGAGAGAATGGTTACCAATTCACTCCAGACTCAACCATATTAAAGTCTATTTCGTTATCACTATTTTTCAGATCTTCAATTAGTTCTTGAAAATCAAAGTCTTCATCAACACTAATATTGAAGTATGCGGTTATTTTTTCTCCTGTATTCTCTGTTCTGATAATCTTATATGCAGTAACTTTTTTCCCAATAATATTAGTAACTTCATTATATTTATTATGCGAGAGTTTAATCAAAAGAGTATATTCTCCATCAACTTTCGAGGAGCCTCTAGATGTTCCTACCAAATATAGATATGCAAGGATTGCAAAAGTAATAATAGTAGTAAGAAGAGAAAAACCTGCTCCAAATCCCAAACCAACAGCAATGGTTAAGAATAAATAACCCAGCTCTTCTGGTTCTTTTATAGGGGTTCTGAATCTTACTATTGATAATGCTCCAACTAGTCCTAAAGATAGAGCAAGAGAGCTTTTAACAACTGTTATCACCATAAAAACTGTTAAGCCAATTAGGGGAAGGATTGCACCAACATGAGTTTTTCCGCCGAGGCTTCTAGAAAATTTCTTATAGAACCAGCCTACAAGGCTTACAAGCATCATGCATAAGAAAAGGTTTACAAGAACAGCTGATATAGACTGTTCTGCAAATTGCTGAACTGATAAAAGATCATTTAAATTATTCATGCGCATATAATAACTTATATTTATAAATTGTAAATTTAAGAATACAAATTACACTTTCTTCAAGAGTTAGTTATCTTTTTAAAAATTTCTATATATTTTTTTATCGATTCTTCTATATAAAAATCTTTGAGATGCTCAACTTTTTCTCTCTTAATTTTCTTGGTGATAGAAAATTTATTAATAGCATTAACTAATTGATTCTCATTATTTATGTCAATTAGTTTAGACTCTGGAACTCCTTGTAGTAATTCACTTGGACCATGCATGCAATTTGTAGATATGATTTTTGTATTAGTTGATACAGCTTCCACAAGGATGCTTGGCATTCCTTCATAGTATGAATTAAGAATAAATATGTCTGAGTTACTCAAATAAGAATAATAATCATCTTTGAAGCCAACAACATCAACATATTCAGCAATTGAATTGTCATATAAATATTTATTAATTCTAGCTTCTTCTTCACCTTCTCCAACAATTATCAATCTTAAATTATTATTTGATATAAGTGCTTTTCTAAAAGCACATACTAGTTCATAAATGCCTTTTTCTGGTGAGAGTCTTCCTATTGAAGAAATCAGGCAAATATTTTCTATTCTAAACCAACGATGATTTGGTGGTGCTGAGTAACCATCATGATGTTCTTTTGTCAGTATTCCGTTATATATTACTTTTACCTTAGATGATTTTAATTTTAAAGATCTTGTTAAGCCTTCCTTAACTCCTTCTGAGACAGCTACAATTTCATCCGCTTTTCTATAAAAAATACATGAAAGTTGTTTAAGTAAAAATTTATCAAAGAAATTCTTTGATATTTCACAAATTGAATCAAAGTCTGACCTGGCTCCAATTATTATTTTTGGTTTGTGTGAAGAAAATATTCTAGCGATCAATGCAATGTTACCTATCATATACATGGATGTATGAACAACAGCAGGCTTTGATATATTATAATAGCTGATTAACTGAATCATTAAGGAAAACAAATTTGATACATTTAATTTAGTAATAATTACACTAGGATCAATGAGTTTTCTTAATTTCCCACCTTCAAACCAATAGACTAATTCAGTTTTAAATTGACCATCACTGGAATTAATTGAGTTCGCCATCCTGATAAAAGAGGATTCTGTTCCTCCAACATCAAAGCTCGGTATAATAAATGATATTTTCATGCGTTAATTACATCAAGATACTTTCTGTAGATTAGATCTTGCTCAAATTCGTTCTCTACCAATCTTCTTGAGTAGGCACCCATGTTTGAAATTTCCTTTTTATTGGCTACCATTTTTTTTATTGATCTAACTAAACTTTCAGATGAATGTGCTTCACAAAAATAACCATTCAAATTTTTATGAATACAGGAGTTGCAACCCGGAACATTGGAGCAAATTATTGGTCTTCCAGACGCCATAGCCTCCATTACAGCTAATGGCATGCCTTCTCCAAATGAAGGTAGTACAAAAATATGATAGTCAGTAATATTTTTTAAGAAAGTCTTTTTATCCCAAGCTCCAAGGTACTCTAAGGCTTTTGATTGTATTATATTTTTATATAAAGATTTCTTGATGGAGAGTGGATGATTTTCTATATAAGCACCAGCCATATAGAAATTAGCATTTATATTTAAATTTTTTACAGCCACTGCGGCATCATAGTATTCTCTAACCCCTTTTGAATAAAAAAGGTTGCTAGCAAATAAAAATTTAACTGTATCTATACTATTCATAGATTCATAATTTATGGAGTTTAAGTTTATTCCATTACCTTTTATCACAAAAGAAACATGGTGCTTGCCAAGCATTTCCTCAAAGAGAAATTTATCTTCTATGTTTTGAAAGATAAATTTGTTTTTTATTGATTGAAAAAAAGAAAACAATTTAGTTGCAATTAATCTCATCCATTTATTTTCTTTAAGGGCATAGGCACCAGAAATTACAAAAAAATTTTTACTTTTCAAATATCTAGATGCTACCGCTCCGATTATTGAACACTCAAGAGTAATAAAGAAAACAATATCAAGTTTATGTAACCTTAACAATCTAGCTAAACTAACTCCATATCTGATTACGCTTAAGAGATTTATAAATTTATTTTTTTTTACTCTTGATTTAAGGTGAATAAATTTAATAAAAGCATACTTATTTAGTTTGGACTTATTAATTTTTGTAATATCACTAAAAACAAGAATTTCAAATTTTTCTGATAATCTTTTTGCAAGGCCTGCTCTATGTGAGAAGAAAAAGTTTATATCAGTAACAACTATACCTAGTGACTGTTTTTTTTTAATTGACATATGTTTCACACCAAACCAAAAATAATGCAATTGCAAATAATTGCTCACCTAAGTTTTTGCCCAACGCTTGCTGTTCGATCAAGTGATTACAATATGCTTTGTCTAAGAAATGATTATTTTCTGAATTTACCCTGTTATAAAGAAAATCATGCCATTTACCGGATCGAAATAATTCATTCACAGGGAATCCAAATCCTTGCTTTCTTATATAATCAAAATTTTTTGGTAGTAATTTTTTTGCGAGCATTTTTGGCAATATTTTTCTTTGATTTTTATGAACTTTGAGATGAGTCGGTACTTCAAGAAATGCAAATTTAGTTATTTCACTATCTAAAAATGGAGACCTAATTTCTAATGAAGCAGCCATACTAGCGCGATCTACTTTTACCAGAATATCCTCTGAAAGATAATTACTATAGTCTTCGTAAGTTATAGATCTAATTAGATCTGTTGAAATAACTTTTTTTTCATGATTTATTTCTTTAAATTGAAAGTTTTGACTCAACAGTTTTTTTCTTGTCTTATGATCAAATAAATTTGCACTATAAAAGTCAAGATTTTTTATATTTTTACCAAATAGCTCTAATGTTTTTCTGCCTTTAAAATTTTCAGGCGTAAGATTTAAAATTAAATTTACTAATGAAGAGCGCAGAGGGTATGGAAGAATTTTTTGAAGTTTTGAAATATCATTATAGCGATTGTAGTGACTGTAACCGCCAAATAACTCATCCGCACCATCACCACCAAGCGCAACTTTACAATGTTTTTTTATTTCCATACAAAGTAGTGAGGTTGGTATCATTGATGAATCAACCATGGGCTCATCATAATGTTTAACAAGTTTATATAGTATCTCTGGTTCAACATCATCTGCATTCAGTTCAACATGATTTGTATTAAAATGTTTGGCTATAAGTCGAGCATGTTTTGATTCATCATATTTTTTTAGATGGGGGAATACCACTGTGAATGTATTTAATCTATCAAAATATTTAGACGCTATTGCAACAATCAGGCTTGAATCTACACCTCCACTTAGCAGCATACCAACAGGAACATCTGCAATTAATTGTTTTTCAATAGCACTTCCAAGCAAGGATTCTAATTTATTAATGTAATAATCATCTTTCTTTTTTACTTTTTTTATTGGCTTAGATACTTGCGTATCAAGGTCCCAGTATTTTTCAACACTTAATTTTAATAAACTTAAATCAAGTTTAGCTTTATGACCAGGTCTTAATTTTTGAATCCCTTTGAGCATAGATATGTTCTTAGGCGTATAACCTATTTCAAAATAATGATTTAATGCCTCTAATGAAATATCTTTATTTTTAGAATCATGATGTATAGGTTTAATCTCTGAGGAGAGATAGAATCTTTTTTCATCTGAAAAAAAGAAGAGAGGTTTTTCACCAGCTCTATCCCTAGCAAAGAAAATGTTGTTCTCTTTTTGATCATATATAACAAAACTAAACATACCCTCAAGTTTTTCTGGAGTAGCCTCTTTCCAGTAATCATATGCTTTTAAAATCACTTCTGTATCTGACCCAGTCTTAAAAATATATTTTTTTGTTTTTAAAAAATCTCTTATCTCAGAGTGGTTGTATATTTCACCATTAAAAACAATTAACCTTTGCGATTTCTTGTCCAACATAGGCTGGTCAGCTTGATTACTTAGGTCAAGTATTGAAAGTCTGTTAAATCCAAAAAAAATATTTCGATCGTTATTTAAATAATATTTCTGAGAGTCAGGTCCTCGATGTGCTATTAAATCGAGTGACTCTCTTGAGGTCTCGAGATCAATTTCATCTTGTGAAATTATGCAATAAAATCCACACATATTATTTTAGAATTTTTTTGGGACCATTATCTTTCTGACAAATCAAAATTAGTAACATATAGTTTGCATAAAAAAACTTAAAATCTTACTAATACCTCTATGTTAATTAAGCTAATCTTATCATGTGTATCAAGTTAATAGAATTTATAATCCCATCAAACAGATCAATCATTTTAAAAAAAGTTAAATATATATATATATATATCAATATGTTTTAAACGCAGAAGTTTTCCAAAACTTTGATTAAAAAATATTAAAAAGCAATTTTGCCTTTCTATAAAGTCACTCAAATTAGAAATAAGTTATATACTAGTACTAGGACTTTATATATTAGGCTTTTAGTTAGTATGGTAAAAAAAATTTCATTAATTATTCCATGTCAAAATGCCGAGACAAATCTATTTGTGTTGTTGAGTCACATACCACAATGGAAAGCAATTCCAAGTGAAATAATTATTGTTGACTCATCAAAAAAAGAACCTTCAATACCTGAAGATTTTAAATTATTTATCAAAAAACTTAATATTAACTTATGTATTATTCATCAAGAAAGTCTTTATCCAGGTCATGCTCGCAACATTGGTATATACAATGCAACAAATACATTATTAGCCTTTTTAGACACATCTACACACCCAACTAAAGAATGGCTATCTTCTAGTATAACTATTATGAAGTCTCATGATTCCGATGGAGCATGGGGCAAAACTTACTATAAGACAGATACATTTGTATCAAAAATTTTTAGAGCATGCACTTATGGAGAAAAACCAATTAAGACTCTTCCAGGAAGCGTTATTAAAAAAGATATTTTTAATAAATGCGGTCTATTTGTTGAGAATGTTCGTGCTGGGGAAGACGGGGATTGGATGAGTAGGGTAGAACTTCATGATATTAATATTCCTATTTCAGATCAACCTCTAATATATAATGAACTTAATAATATTAGCTTTAGACAATTAATTAAAAAATGGTTTAGAAACTATATACATACTGCAAAGTTACCATTCTTTAAGACACATAAAAACTATTATTATTATGGAGTTTCATTCGTTGCAGTATTGCTAGCATATAACTGGAACAGGGTATTAGCTGCATGGGATAGAGAGAGCATTTTCTTTATTCCAAACATTACGACAATAAGCGTAATATTATTATTTTTATCTTATATTTTTATCAGAGGAATAATACTTCCGAAAAAAAAAGGAGTGAATTTTAGATTTATTTTTCCAATAAATTTTATTTTTATTTTTTTATTATCATCACTTCTTGATTTAACAAAAACTTTAGCTTTTATTCTTGCTAAATTTCCCAATAAATTAAAATAATTTTTTTTGCTAACATAATTCATTATAATGAATTAAATACACGTCACAATTCATGAATAAGTTTATTAAATACGTATCTTTAGTTCTCATAACTTTCTCTAATTTTATTGGCTCCTGTATTATCAAAGAAATGTTCCTTCCAAATAACAAATCAAATGCAGTTTATGGATTTACCTATTCTACAAATTCACTATGAGTAATGTGAATTTATTAAATGAATTACAGATTGCAAAAAAAGCAGCTCTGGCAGCTGGAGATATTCTCAAAACTAAGAAAAATAGTTTAAATATATCAACTTTTAACTCTGTTAAAGATATTAAATTAGAAGCAGATATAGCTGCAGAGACTTTAATAAAAAGTATTATTCAAGATTCATCTGATATACCAATACTTTCTGAAGAAAGCGGAAAGTCTTCTGAAAATCTTGGTGATATTTTTTGGGTCGTAGATCCTCTCGATGGAACTGCAAATTACTCTAGAAATATTCCTTTATGCTGTGTTTCAATTGCCCTTATTAAAAATATGATTCCAGTTATAGGTGTTATATACGATTTTAATAATAATGATTTATACGAAGGCTCTTCTGAGCAAAAAGCCTTATTAAACGACCATGAAATAACTGTATCACAAACTTTAAAACATGAAGAAGGGATACTGATTACAGGTTTACCCAATAGTACTGATTATTCAGATGAGGCTATGTTAAAAATGATTAAAGATTTCCAAAGCTGGAGAAAGGTAAGAATGATTGGCTCTGCTGCAATGGCTTCCGTATATGTAGCATCTGGAAAAGCTGATGTATATAAAGAATCTGGAACTTATTTGTGGGATGTGGCTGCAGGAGCGGCTATTTTAAATGCAGCTGGTGGAACAGCCAAAATTACAAATCAGAAAAATAATTTTCAGGTCGATGTATTCTTTTCTAACTCAACAATATCAGATTAATTGATGAAGGTAGGCATTCTAAGCGACGGTAAACCTGGACACTTAAATCAATCTATTGGTGTTGCTAAAATTCTTGCTGAAGAT
>TARA_B110000444_G_scaffold70742_1_pt1 | contig 14764 bp, 14 predicted proteins | sample TARA_B110000444 | Tara Oceans TARA_B110000444 (sample SAMEA4398370) | marine metagenome | biome: Polar Biome; feature: [SRF] surface water layer (ENVO:00010504); material: water (ENVO:00002006), including particulate matter (ENVO:01000060) such as... | depth 5 m | reverse complement strand
CTTCAATTATTCCGAATTCATTATCATAAAATCGAAAATTAAAATCTGATCTTCTAATACGTAACAATCCATTTCTAGCTCCTAGTTCAAGCATTAAGAACTTTATTGTCTCATCCTCTGTAATTGATGGTGGTATTTTGAACTCAAGATTTTTGATTGAAAAACTACCGCTCCCATTTTGAAAATTTGGATAGCCTTTCTCATCTATAACTTGGATGAATAAGTCTTTTATATTTAATATAATATCATTTATTCTAAAAATAGTTTGTTCAAAAATATCATTATTAGGAACGGCTGTTATTGAGAGACCTTTAAGTGTGAATTTTCCATATTTTTGAAAATACTCGATACTAAAATTTTCTGGAAATAACTCTATACTAATATCTGAAAGTAATGAATGTTCAATTTCATTTATATTAAATTTGAAAAACCAATTTATACTATCCTTAGCAAAATTATCAGATTCCTTATTGGTTATTTTTTTTGATTTCCAATCTAAAGAAATCCTTTTTTCTTGTCTTTTGTGCATCGAAGTTGTTCTCGCTTCAATACTGATAGGTAATGATATATTATAGTTCCATTCATTATTGCTAAATGGGTACTTATCAGGACTTATTAAAGATTCTATAACTAAGTCATTATAATTTTGTGGATATATATTGTTCTTTTGCAAATAAGCTTCGGCTGCCTTTTGTAAAACTTCAAAAGCATCCATAGGTGTTTCATATCTCCTGTCAGACAGATCAGTTAATATTAGGTTGTAAAAATTTGGTAGTTTGTAGTTTGTTATTAATTCAAAATGATCAAGCATTAAACCAGGACCATTAATCACTATATCTATTGATTCATCAGTTATATTATTTATTGCTATATCATTAAAACCAAATTTTAAAGATTGTATTGAGAGTTGGGCATTTTTAAGACTGTCTCTTGATATATTAGTGGCTATTTTTAATTTATTTAATTGTAAATATAATTGTTCTAATGATGCTGTAGCATCACTATAATTTTGGCTATTTATAATTTGACCCATAAATAAGGCTAAAAAAATGTATTTTGTTAAAATTTTCATATTTTTATTAATTTGTTGTATACATAATTTATGTTGTGAGTTTATTTGATAAACTATTTTTTTCGAAAACTTTAATTTTATGAAAAAACGACAAAATATTGTTTACTCTACAGATGAAAGTTTCTTTCATGTTAAAAATGAGTCTATCGCGCCCATTCATTCTCCAGCAAATGAACAAAATCTTAAAATTAGTTTAAAAAGACTTCCTGGGAACAGAATATTAACAGTTGTTGATGGTTTAAAAGGGGATGCATTAAGTTTTAGTTCTTTATCAAAAGAGCTTAAAAAATCTTGTGGTGTCGGTGGATCGGTAAAAAACAAGCAAATTTTAATCCAAGGAAACCATAGAGAAAAAATAATAAAAATTTTAGATGAAAGAGGTTTTAAAGTAAAGGCCAGTGGAGGTTAAATTGGTACTATGAAATTATTTAATTTTATTACATTTATTGTTATAAGTATTGGATCATTTTTTTCATGTGATAAACCATTGAAAAAATCAAAGATAAAAATGGTGCTAACTGGCAGTGTTCATGGACAGCTAGATCCCTGTGGCTGAAAAAAAAATCCTCTAGGCGGTCTGTCTAGAAAATTAATGGTATTAAAAGAAATGCGTAAAAATGGTGAAAATCCTCTTGTGCTTGATGCTGGTGATATGTTTTTCAGTAAAACTAGCATTAACATGAATAATATTAATTCAGAGAAGCATAGATGCGAGACTATGTTAAAAGGCTATGAGAAAATTGGCAATGACGCCCAAAATGTTGGTAGGTATGAACTTTTAGCTGGATTATCATATTTGAAAAAAATGGAGAAAAAATTCAGTAATATTCCTTTTATTTCTGCAAATATAAGAAGTGCGGAGACTGGCGAGTTATTATTTAAGCCATACCGAATCTTAATTAAAGATGGACTTGAAATAGGTATTCTGGGTTTAACTAATATGGTTCCCGATACAATGCAATCCGTTATTATGGATGATTATATAAGTACTGGAATCAAATATGTTAATGAATTAAAAAATAAAGCTGACCTTATTATTTTGCTCGTTAATGCAGATAGAGCTTCGCAATCTTCTTTATCAAAACATTTTGGCGATGCGGATTTTATTTTTACAAGTGGTAGTACTCATAGAACTAGTGCATCAATGACTCAAAATAAGAATGGTCCTTTTTTATACTCTAATGGAAAACAAGGAAAATATCTATCGATAATTGAACTTGAGATTAGAGACATTAATGGGCTCATTGCGAATCTTTCATCTCAAGAACAAAAAGTTAGGCAACTAAATAATAGGCTGAAAAGGTTGCAGAAAAAAGATCCTAATAGTTCTCTTGAAAAAATTTATGCAGGTAAAGATAATATCTTAAATTTAATCAAGCGCTACAGAAGCGATCTTAAAGCAGCCGAAACTGCAATTAAAAGTGCTACAAACAAAATGAAATTCACTAGTTTAGCATTAAATAAAAAAATAAAAGATGACCCAGAAATGCTAACAATGGTAAATCTCGCTGTCGAAAAATGTAATTCATTAGAATTGAGTAATAATAGTTCGGGGAAAAACAATTCTCACGGACATAGCCATAGTCATTAATTTTTTTTAAAAAGATTTAATACTATATAATTTTAATTAATTTAACTAATGAACTATTCTAACTCTATACACCAAGTATGCATTTTCGTATTTATATCTTTAATTTTTAGTATATCTACTAATTTTATTCGATCTGATTCTATTGATTATATATCTAAAGGATTTGATAAAGTTGAATTTTTAGATGATTTAAATTTAATTGATGACCAAGGTATTAAAGAGGTTAGTTTTGAAATTGCTCAGAACTTATTCGAAAAGGAGACGCTTTTTATAGATGCTAGAGCAAAAGAATATTACCTTGATGGGCATATTCCGGGTGCAATTTGTTTTGATGACTTTGATTCTCTCTCAATGAAAATTAATAATAGAATCCAGAATAATGAATTTTTTGTAGTGTACTGTAGTGACGATGATTGTGGTTCAAGTGAAGAACTTTCATACCAGTTACTTGATGAAGGCTTTACAAATATTTATTTATTCAAGGGTGGTTGGAAGCAGTGGACAGATAATAGCATGCCAATTCAACAACCATGAATTACTTGAAAAACTACTCTATAGTAATATTAAGAATTATTGTTGGTTCCATTTTCTTATGGACTAGTCTAACCAAAATCATAGATCCTTCAAAGTTTGCTAGGGAAATTTCAAATTATCATGTTATGCCATTTGGTTTGGAGAATACAGTTGCTATCTTTTTACCGTGGTTAGAGTTTTTTATTGGCTCTGCACTCATTCTAGGAATTATGGTTGATGGTTCAATAATTATATGCTCAGCTTTGTTGATTATGTTTAATTTGCTTGTAGCTCAAGCAATGATTCGAGGTTTTAACATAGAGTGCGGATGTGGCCTCAAGGAGGGGCAGTTAGTGGGCTCCCAAAAACTAATTGAAAACTTTACCTTTCTAGGATTCTGTGTTCTGGTATATTTTAGACAAAATAAATTTTTGGAAATATTTCCAAAAACAGAATTGTCTGATAAATAACAACGGTGTAAATTTAAGTTATGCGAGAGTAGCTCAGCTGGTAGAGCACCACCTTGCCAAGGTGGATGTCGCGAGTTCGAATCTCGTCTCTCGCTCACAATAATAGCCTTGCATAATTTTTCATGTGAGGCTTTTTTGGTTACAGTTAAGTATCTGTTATCAATTTATTAGGTTTTGATATTTTTCATATTGAAGATAATGATTATTTCGGTAAATTATTTACTGACTCTTGTTCATATTGGCGTTTAGTTATCGCTGGTTCGTCCTAATTATATGCGTATTACAACGTTTCTAGAGCTGAGTTTTTTTAGTTATTAAAGGTTATTAATGATTTGAAAATAATATATTTTATAATTTATTCTTTTTTAGGGAATTGCTTGTTTTCTCAAACGTGTTCTCTTGATGGTAAGAGTGTTGTCCCCGTCAGCTCAACAGAGATAGTTAATAATGAATCCTTAGCTCTTTACAGGTGCTCTAATGGTCACCAAATGTGGTTAACCAATCCTGAAACTAAGGTTAGCAATGATCTATTAATTAAATCTATTGGTTCAAATAATAAATCTATTGCTCCCATAAATAGGCAAGTAGCTAAGTATAAAGTTAGTAATTCAGAATTGAAAGTTTCTAACCCTACAGTTTCTAAAGGCTTTTTAAAGAAAACTATTGATTCTCAAAATAAAAATACCAAAACTTTATTTGATAATTTAAATGTGGCTCCTAAAAATAAAAATGTTGATTCTCTAGTTTTTACCGCTGTTAAAAAAAGAGAGACTATGTCTAAAAAGGAATCTCAGAGATTAAAATTTTCAAGTTCTTTAAATATTCAAAAATTTGGACTTGAAACACTTTTGCACAAGAAAATTGAAAGTGATAGGCAGTATTCTGAAAAACTTGACAATGAAAAATCTGAACTACTGCACTTGATGTATACTCAAAAAATGTTATTTGATAAAATCGATAATAATAAATTTTCTTTTAAAAAATACACTATTTTTTCGTATTCCAACCTAATGTATCTTGCTATATCTATTGCATTTACATCGTATTTAATTTTTTAAATTTTAATAATGGCTCCTCCTGGAGCAATTTTTTATATTTAGACATATAATATCAATTCATATGTCACAATTTAATAAAAATACTTTTTTGTTTTTTCTTTCTCTCCTATTTGTGTTTACAAATTTATATGCTGTTAATAAAATTTCTGTTTCAGGGATAGTGGAAGACGTGAATGGCGTGTTGCTTTCAGACGTGTTAATAACTTTAAGTAGGCAAAATAATAGCGCTGTATCAAATCGATTCGGTGAGTTTGACCTTGGTTATATCTTCCCAAACGATACAATGTATGTTGTTATAGATGGTTTTCAAAAAAAAGAATTCAAGCCCATAACTAGTATGAAAATAAAGTTATTTCCTAAATCTATTATTCAAGAAAAAATAAATAATATAAGAAATGGTGAGACGCTGATTATTCCGCCTGGTATTCATTTTCTTTATCCGGATTTTAATGTAGATAGTACTTTTGGTCTAATTATTAGTAACAAATCAAACGTTACAATCCAAGGATCCGAAAATTCAGAGATAAGATTGTTGAAAAAGAACGCGGATATTTTTCGTATTTTTAAATCAAATAATATTAATATAAAAAATCTAATTATTAGTTACGATGATTTAGATAAAAGGACAAAGAATTTTAATATTTCTAGAAGTCAAGCTGTTGATTTTCCTGATGCTTTAAACTTGGCGAAAAACATGTATGGTGAAAACTCGGTTTTTAAATATGACGGTAGTCTTCACCATACAAAAGGTTTTAAAGAACCTTTTATTGAACATCATTTAGCGAATGTCGTCAATATCGTGAATTCAACAAATATAACTTTCGATAGCGTAACTTTTAGTGCTCATGGGAGAATATGCCTAGCCGGACAAAACTCACGAAATATTTCTATTAATAATTCTGTATTAAATGATGGTATTTATGGAACAGTATTAAAAAATTGTCAAAACGTTAGCATTTCAAAATCTCTTATTATGGATAATGCAGAGTTATATTATTACAATAATAGTACATTGAATTACGTTGATAATAAAATTAAAATTTTAGGGTACCATGTTCCAGAACTTATTTTTGTCGAAGGTGGTTCTATAGAGATGCTAGATGAAACTATTATTCCACCACCAAAACCCACTTATCTTAGCTCTGAAAGTTTTAAAATGAGTAAGAAAGAAATTACGTTTGATCAATATGACTCTTTTTGTATGGCTGCAGATAAGGGTTTGCCCGATGACAGTGAGTGGGGCCGTGGGACTAGGCCTGTTATAAACATATCTTATGATGATGCTGAATTGTATTGCAAATGGTTAAGTGACCTTACGGGAAAGAAGTTCAGGCTACCCAATGTTACTGAATGGGAATTTGCTGCTAGAGGAGGTTTAAAAGGCGGTGATGATTATGCTTATAGCGGCAATAGTTTGTTGGAGCCAGTAGCTTGGTGTAAATACAATACAAATGGAATGACAGAGCCGGTTGGTTTAAAAATTCCCAATGAACTAGGGTTGTTTGATATGTCTGGAAATGTATTTGAATATTGTAGTTCAACAAATGACAGCATGATTGTTCTGAAAGGTGGATCTTGGGCAAATAGTGGAGTTGGTTGTAGAGTTGCAGACGAAGTTGTAAGCAGTATACACCATTGGGATGATAATATTGGTTTCAGAATAGTTCAAGGAGACTAGGCATTAGAAATCTAATTATAATTGTTCTAATTAAGCTTTTGTTATTAATTGATTGTCTTCAAGCAAATCTTCCATTAGGATTTGTATACCTTGATTCAATTATCCCAACAGTAAAAATTGATTTAAAGTACTTCGGTAAAGAGAATTTTACAGGTACTAATATTAATGGATATGATTCAAATAGGTGTATTATATCAAAAGACGCTGCTTTTGCATTAAAAAATGTACAAAGTGATTTAGGTCACTTTAACTATGGTTTGAAGGTTTTTGACGCATATAGGCCACAAAGAGCAGTTGACCATTTTGTAAAATGGGCTAGAAATAATAATCAAAAAATGAAAAGTGTTCATTATCCAAATGTGAACAAGAAAAATTTATTTAAGGAAGGATATATAGCTTCTAAGTCTGGTCACTCAAGAGGTAGTACGGTAGATATAACTATAATTGATTTTGAAACAGGATTAGAACTTGATATGGGAACATGTTACGATTTTTTTGGTGAAGAATCATGGATTACATTTGAGAATATCAATGTAGTACAAAAACAAAATCGCCTACTTCTTCAATCTGTTATGAAAAAATATGGTTTTAAGCCATTAAAAGCTGAGTGGTGGCATTTTACGTTACATAATGAACCTTTTCCCAATAAATATTTTAATTTTAAGATTATTTAAAAATAATGGTTCAATTTAAAAAGATTACTGTTATTTTATGTTTCTTTTCTCTTCTAATTGCTGAAGATATCAAATCTAATTACGAGCAAACTTCAATTAAAATTATTAATTCTCTTAAATCAGATAGTATTGGTTATAATAGATTATCTTATCTTTGTGATATGTTTGGTCCAAGGCTTAGTGGCTCAAAAAATCTTGAGAAAGCAATTGACTGGATTATAAAAGAAATGAAACTCGATGGATTATCTAATGTTAAGGGTGAAAGAGTAAAAGTACCTACTTGGATAAGAGGGGAAGAATCATTGCAAATTATGGTTCCCTATGTGAAAGAATTAAAAATTCTTGGAATAGGCGGTAGTGTTGGTACACCTAAGGCTGGAATTCGTGGAGAAGTTTTAGTAGTAAATAGTTTTGACGAATTGGAAGAAGTAAAATATAAAGCGAGGGGGAAAATTGTTTTATTTAATGTGCCTTTTACTACGTACGGTGAGACGGTAAAGTATAGATATGATGCTCCTAGCAAAGCTGCAAAGTACGGCGCAGTAGCAACTTTAATTCGTTCTATAGGATCAGGGTCAATGAATACGCCGCATACTGGTACAATGGGAGAATATACTTATCACAAAAAAATTCCCCATGCTGCTATTACTTCTGAAGATGCACTGATGATATCTAGAATATCTAAAAGAGGCCAAAAAGTAGTATTAAAATTAAATATGGATGGAAAATTTGTCGAAGACAGGTGGTCTAGAAATATCATTGCCGAACTTAAAGGTTCTACTTACCCTGAAGAGATCATTGTAGTTGGTGGGCACATTGATTCATGGGATGTTGGGCAAGGTGCACATGATGATGCTGGTGGTTGTATAGCTGCTTGGCGTGCTGTTACGTTAATTAAAGAATTGGGATTAAAGCCACGAAGAACTATCAGAATAGTCTTATGGACAAATGAAGAAAATGGTGGAAAGGGAAATGAAAATTATAAAAATGAACATTTATCTGAGTTAAATAACCACATTCTTGCTATAGAATCTGATGGTGGTGTTTTTGCGCCTCAAGGTTTTGGTTTTACTGGAAGTAAAAAAGCGAGAGATTATATTTTAAATATTGCATCCTTACTTGACCCAATTGGAGCTGGTACCATTACTAATTGGGGTAGAGCAGCAGACGTAGCACCATTAAATGATAACGGCGTTCCAGTAATGTCTCTAAATGTTGATAATTCTAAATACTTTTGGTACCACCACACAAATGCTGATACTTTTGATAAAATTGATTTTCGAGAGTTTAATAATTGTATAGCGGCAATAGCGATAATGAGCTATGTTGTTTCAGATATGGAAAAAAAGTTGCCGAGGTAATTTAAAAAATTATAGAACATGTTCTATAAAAATACATATATAAGACTGTTTTTATTTATTGGTATTATAATTCTACTGCATAAATATGCTCCAACTCCTTTAAAATATCCTAACACAAATATGAATAATAATATACGCGATAATTACCACGGTAATGAGGTAAAAGATGAGTACAGGTGGTTAGAAGACGAAACATCAGCACAAACTGATGCGTGGATTCAAAAACAAAACGCGTTCACAGATAGATATATGAGAAAAATTCCTTTTCGCAAAAAGATTGAAAAAAGACTTACAGAACTTTGGAACTATCCAACAATGAGTATGCCGTTTATTAAAAATAATAAAATTTATTTTTACAAAAATAATGGCCTTCAAAACCAATCTATATTATACGTAAAAACGAATATTGACGATTCTGACTCCTCAGCAAAGGTAGTACTAGATCCTAATAAACTATCTAAAGATGGTTCTGTAGCTCTTGGTGGTATATATTTTTCAAATGATAACAAATATCTTGGGTATTCAATCTCAAAATCAGGTTCAGACTGGAGAGAGTTTTTTATTAAAGATTTATCTACAGGGAAAAATTTAAATGATCATCTTCAGTCGATTAAATTTAGTGGAATGTCCTGGGTCGATGGCGGCTTTTATTATAATGCCTTTCCTTCAGCAATGGATGGTCGTGAGTTATCTGAGATTAATCATAGTAGCAAAGTATTTTTTCATGAATTAGGCACAAATCAAGGTGAAGATCGTTTGGTTTTTTCTGATTCGGATAACCCTAAAATAAATAATTACCCATCAACGACAAAAGATGGAGGGTTTTTAATTATTTATAGAACTAAGGGTACATACGGTAATAATCTATTGGTTAAGGATTTAAAAAATGAAGGAAGCGAATTTGTAAGTATAGGTAATAATTTTAATTCTGAGATAGATATTATTGATCATCTAGATGGTAAACTTTTAGCTATTACAGATAGAAATGCACCTAGGAAGAAGGTCGTTTTAATAGATTTAAAGAATCCAGAAGAAAGTAATTGGGATACTGTTATCCCCCAAAATGATAATATTCTTACTTCTGTTAATATAATAAATGATAAACTAGTTGCACATTATATGATTGATGTCCTTTCTAATTGGATAATTCATGATTTAAAAGGGAATAAAATTCAAAAAGTCGAATTACCGGGGCCTGGAATATCTTATGGATTTGGTGGTAGTAAAAAACAATCTGTCTCTTGGTATATTTTTGAATCATTGGTTCATCCTCCCACAGTTTTTATTTACGACTTTGATAAATTAAAATCAGATTTATATTATGAATCGAAAGCTAAATTCGACAAAAATAAATTTATCATGAAACAAGAATTCTATTTCTCGAAAGATGGTACAAAGGTTCCAATTTTTATTGCACATGAAAAAGATCTCGTTTTAGATGGTTTGGCTCCTACTTTGCTATATGGTTATGGCGGATTTAATATATCTGAAAAGCCATATTTTAATAAAACAATTCCAGTGATACTAGAAAATGGGGGTGTATATGCTATCGCCTGTATCAGAGGAGGTGGAGAGTATGGGCAGGATTGGCATAGTCAAGGGATGCTTGATAAAAAACAAAATGTATTTGATGATTTTATTGCTGCTTCGGAGTTTTTAATTATCCAAGGTTTTACCTCATCTGATAGATTGGCAATTAGAGGAGGCTCTAATGGAGGAACATTAATTGGTGCTGTTCTTAATCAAAAACCTAACCTCTTTCGGGTCGCGTTCCCAGAAGTCGGGGTTATGGATATGTTAAGATATGAAAAGTTTACTATTGGTTGGGCATGGGCAGTTGAATTTGGGTCTGTTGAAGATAATAATAGTTTTGTGAACTTATTATCATATTCACCATTACATAATATTAAAAAGAAATCATACCCATCTGTTCTAATTTATACAGCTGATCATGATGATAGAGTTGTTCCTGCTCATTCATATAAATACGCAGCCAAGCTTCAAAAAAATCAAATGAATGATACAGATCCAATTCTTATTAGGGTAGGCACAAAAACTGGTCATGGTGCAGGAAAGTCTACAAAAACAAAGATTCGAGAATATGCTGAAAAATGGGCATTTATGTTTTATGAAATGGGAATAAAGTACTAAGAAACAATTTTATCGATATCATCTCTTATTAGTATTAATATTGCTGATTGCGGGACAATCAGATACCCTTTCTGTTCTATTTCAAGCTCAATTGCAGCTTTTCCTAGATAAAGGGCATAATCACCAATCTCTGCTTGGGTAGGAATGTATTTAACATTGCTCTTAGATTCCTTCCATGGCTCATCCACGATGTCTTCAGGAGCTCCTAGCGGTATACCAGGACCGACCTCAACAACAATACCAGCTTTGACTTCTTGCTTTTCAATAACACTGGGAGGGAGATAAAGGCCAGCTGGAGATGTCTTATCACCTTTATCAGGTCGAATTAAAAGTCTATCACCAACAACCAAGATTTGTTTATTCTTTCTTTTCACTTGATAAACATACCAACGAATATTTTGTAAAGTTTAATTATTTTAATTTTGAGAATCTATTACAGCGGGTGGTGTTTCTTTAGGTTTACTACCCCAATAAGAAGGGCGTGTGTTAAGCATATAAAATAGATTTTCAGATGTACGATATACTATATCTACGCCAATATTTCTGTAAAAGTTATGAGAATAGTCTTGACCTTTATTGCTAAATATTGTCGAAGCTATCAATTTATCATCTTGAAAAATAGTTAAGAGCTTTCCGGATACGGTATCAACACCAAATGTAATCCATTTGTTAGGGTTCTTTGACATGACCATATCATAAGTTCCACCGATAACTTTTTCAAAAAATTGGTCTATTTGCCTATCTTTAATGACTAATGAATCATTATCAAGGATAGACCAAACTGAGTCAGTTTTAAAAAGAGTAATTGATTCACCAGAAGAATCTTTCAATATAATTTTGTTTATAACATCTGCATTTAAATCAAAAATTGTCTCAGAGGTACCTTTATATTTATTTTGTTGTCCTTGATTAATCAAATAAAGAAATAATAATACGCCAAATGCGATGAGTAAGTATTTTAAAGATTTATTCATATATTTGTTTTAGTATATCTGCCTTAGCTTTTTCATTCTTTGATCTGTAGAATCCTAATCCAGCAATTATTAGTGAGGGTAAAAGGACATTAGCCCATTTCCACCGAGTCCTTGTTCCATCTTCTATCTCATCAAGAGGCCTGTTTGTTATTTCACGGGAACGCAATGCAATAAGTTCTTTTTCACCAGCTAAATAATCAATTGCGTTCATTAAAAAGACCATATTCTCAGGAATAGACATTCCTGCATCATCTGCTAGAAACTTTGAATCAGAAACTAGAATTAATTCCCCACCGGTAGCTAGCCTTGAGGCAGCGCCAACAATCTTACTACTTTGATTCAGGTTTTGGAGAAACGGGTTATTTTTTGGATCGGGACTAAGCATAAATCTACCAGCCATAATGCCAGATTTATTAGAGCTTGAAAATAGATCAGTCACTCCAATTACTTCATCGCTAAGTAATGTATCTAGAACTATTTCACTTGGGAAAAAGACATGTATCTGTTCGAGACCACTAACTACAAGTTCCTGATCATTAAAATCCTTAATTATTGGAAGAAATGGATATTCCATTGGTACGTTCATCCGGATAAATCCCATTTGTTGTTGAACTTGGACACGCCCGCAAGATTTATCTAGAACTAGATTTTTGTTAATAATTAGGCCGTATGATTTTAATAAAGAGAATATATTTGAATTTATAGGATTCGCTTGCTGAACTTGCATATCAGTTAAAACAGCGCCTTGAGCCATAAAGATATTTTTGCCAGAATTCATAAAACTTTGAATATTAGCAATTGAATTATTGTCTAAAGTATCAGTAGCACCGCTTATTAACATGACATCAATATTATCCATTATTAAATCTTGATTTGAAAGATCTAATGACTGAACATTATGATGTTGCCGTAATTGATTAGAAAGGTTTTCTGTTTTGACCTCTTCAGTTTTTGAAAGGTTCGCAATGCCAACTGTTTTTTTATTTGTATTTACAAGCGTTTTAATTTTCGTTGTTATTAAATATTCTAAACCAGTAGCAGTTTGGATAACAGGTATAGTCTCTTTTTTATCTTCATAAAGCATCACCATTCCTAAGTATACCTTTTTAATTTCTAGCTTGTCGTCTTCGACAACTTGCATCTGAACAGGTTGTATACCATCTTTTTGTGCTTCTTCTTGTAGCTTTTCGTTGGACTCTGGATCAGTAAAGAAAAATCGAATGTTATCAGACTTGGCTTCATATTCTTCAAGCAAATCTTGTAAATATCTTTTAGTATTAGATAGCTCGCCAGGGAGATCGTTAGAAAAATATACCTTCATAGTTAATAAATCGTCAATTTTATCTACGATATTTTCACTAGAACTACTTAGAGAATACATTTTATTATCAGTAAGGTCGAAACGTTTGTACCAATTTCTACTAATTAAATTGAGTAACAATAATGCTCCTATTAAAATGAGAAGGTATATTGCGAGAGAATTTCTATTTTTTACTAACATGTACTTAACTCCATCTCCGAGACTCTACAAGTCTCGTGGTTAGAAAAAGGAAAAAACCTATCACAGAACCGAAATAAATAAGATTTCGAGTGTCGATAACGCCTCTAGATATGTTGGAGAGATGATATTCAACGCTTAAATATTGTATCGTACCAGCAAGTAAATCCGGCATAAAGATCAAAACTTTATCAAAAAGCCAAAAAACAAAAATAATAGCGATGCCTACAATAAAAGAAATAACTTGGTTATCAGTAACCGCGCTTGAAAACATTCCAACAGAAGCATACACTGAACCAACAAGCAGTAAACCTAGGTAACCAGTAAAAACAGCACCATAGTCTATTGAGTTTCCAAAAGAAGAAAGAGTAATAAAATGTAATGATGTAGTAAGAAGTGCTATGGCAATGAGCGCGACTGCTGATAAATATTTACCAACTACGATATCTCTATCATCAATGGGAAGTGTAGAGATAATTTCAATTGTACCGAGTCCTTTTTCTCTAGATATGAGTCCCATTGTTATTCCAGGGATAAAAAATAAATAAACCAAGGGTACTATATTAAAAAGTGTCCTTAAATCAGACTGACCATAAAGAAAAAACGTTGTTGTGAAAAACCATCCGTTCAACAGCGCAAACACGACAAGAAAAACATATGCCATTGGACTATCGAAAAACGATCTTAGCTCTCTATAGAAAATTGTTAAAGTGTTATTCATTATGAAGGCTTACCATTGCTTGTTAAGTTTCGAAAAATATCCTCAAGGTTTTGTTTTGTGGCTACCATTTCTAGGATAATCCATTTTTTAGAAACGGCATAATTAAAAATATCAGCACGAGGGTCATTGCTATTAGAATATTCAATATTAATATTAGTGTAAGAATCATTTTTAGTAATGCTATCTATATCAATAGATGGAATAGTCGCTTTCATATCTTTAATGTCATTTTCATTAGCATTGCTAACATCGATACTTAATTCAACTTTACCGCCGGCTGAATCTTTAAGAAGTGATTCACTAGAACCATCAGCTACAATAGAACCTTCATTGATAATTATGATTCTATCAACGGTAGCTTGTATTTCTTGTAAAATATGGGAAGACATTAGAACAATTTTTTCTTTACCAAGTTTTTTTATTAATTGTCTTATTTCAACAATCTGGTTTGGGTCTAATCCAGTTACCGGCTCATCAAGAATTAATATTTTTGGGTCGTGAATCATAGCAGCTGCCAAGCCAATTCTTTGCTTATAACCTTTAGAACAATTGCCAATAGTTCGATGAGCTACAGCATTTAACGAACATTCTTCTACAACCTTTTGAAATGCATTTTTAAAGTCACTACCTGGAATACCTCTTATATCTGAAATAAATTTAAGATAATCATGAACTCTCATTTCACTATAAAGGGGATTGAGCTCTGGTAAATAACCTATATCTTTTTGAATATCAGTTGTGTCGTCTTGAATATTTTTATTTCCATAATATACATTGCCGGATGAAGGCGAAATATATCCTGTCATTATTTTTAATGTTGTGCTTTTTCCGGCACCATTAGCACCAAGAAAACCGACTACTTGACCATCCTGCAATTCAAAAGATATAGACTTTACTGCTTTTACGTCATCATAGTTTTTAGATAAGTTGTCTACTTTAATCAAAATATGTTCTCTGCTGTTTTATAAATTAATGTTTGAATAACTAAAAAGTTCCAAAAAAT
>TARA_B110000444_G_scaffold261295_1_pt1 | contig 14769 bp, 7 predicted proteins | sample TARA_B110000444 | Tara Oceans TARA_B110000444 (sample SAMEA4398370) | marine metagenome | biome: Polar Biome; feature: [SRF] surface water layer (ENVO:00010504); material: water (ENVO:00002006), including particulate matter (ENVO:01000060) such as... | depth 5 m | reverse complement strand
AATTAATAATATATTAGGGTTTTAATTAGTGGAGCAGAGGGGAGTGAAGTCGAACTTTTTTAGGTCTGATTTAGCTGTTTTTAGAAAAAATTATTCCCAAGAATAAAAAATTATTCTTGGGAATAAAAAGTGGAGAAGAAGGGAGTGAAATCGAACTATTTCGCGGAGGATTTGAGTCAAATGAATCGTTTTAACTAGACGTTGTATATCTTTGTAATATGAAGGATACTAACATTCAAACCATTTACCAAAAAACCATTGACTTTGCGGCTGAGAAGCACGGGAAACAAAAAATGCCCTATGGCCTCCCTTATATTGTTCATTTATCAAATGTTGCCATGGAGGTTTTTATGGCTGTATTCTCTTTTTACGCTTTAATTTAAATTAGTAAAGCTTGCCTTTTTATATAGTATTCTAAATTTTAATATCCAGGATTCTGAACTAATTCTGAATTTAATTGCAATTCATTACTAGGAATTGGCCAACGAATTTCAAAATCTGAAAACTGTGTTGCTGGATTACCTGAATTGGACCAACTAGGTTGTGTTACATTAATCGCCTCAGTATATTTTCCAAAACGGATTAAATCATTTCGTCTCCAGCCTTCAAAACAAAGCTCTTTTCTTCGTTCTGATAAAATTTCAGTTGCATTCTCTTCCATACTTGCTAGAATCATTAAAGGAGCTACCTCTTGATCTTTTACTTCATTAGGCCATTTGGTTGCGCGCATTCGCAACTTATTCACAGTCATATCTACATCAGTTTGAGTCAATTCCCCTTGACCATTTAAAGCTTCTGCGTACATCAATAACACATCGGAATATCGAATGTAAGGCTGATCATAAGGGGTGTCTTTTCCCCAGTTGCTTGGTCTTATATTATGCCATTTCCAGGGTTTCCAAGTAGCACGTCTACCAGTAAGACTTGATTGTCTAGCAGCTTCATTGTACATGCCATCCTCTGCAGTCCAGGGTCCTTGATTTACATTGTGTTTAGCTACATTATTTCTACTTCTTATATCGTCATCATGATATCCTTGCGCAAAAGTATAATTATTTCTTGCATCCCAAGAACCACTTCCTATTGGTAGTGGAGCACTTGTTCCTGCCAATTCCCAATTTACAAACCAATTATTTCCTGACTGTCCGCCGTTAATAACATTACCGTTTGGCCCATAAAAAGTTCCTAAGCTCCCTCCTTGATTTATACCAGGCCCGTCAAAACCAATAGCAAAAATCATTTCCTTATTTTGTTCATTATCTAAAGCAAATACACTTGGGTAAAAATCTAGTATTTCGTAAGTATTTCCATCGATTACCTCTTTTAATTTGGTTTCGGCTAATTCATATTTATCGCTTTCATACAACGGAAAACCTGTCATTTGAAGATACACTTTGCCTAACAATGCTTGTGCAGCACCTTTTGTTGCGCGTCCACCACCTTGAGATGCACTTAAAACAGATTCTGCAAATAATAAGTCATTTACAATAAAGTTATATACTTCATTTGGAGTAGATTGTGCAACTTGAATATCTTCTAAATTCGTAGTTTCATATTTTACTAATGGTATGTTTTCCCATGAACTTACTAGTGCAAAATATAACATTGCACGAACAAAGCGAGATTCACCTACTAACTGATTTCGAGATTCTAAATCTATTTGGTCTTCTGTCATTGCCGAAATTCGGTCTATAGCACTATTGGCTTTATTCACCGAAATATATAGATTTTCCCAAATACTTCTAACGGTAGCATTTGATGGTGATAATGTATGTAGGTATACAGGTTTGGATAATGCTCCCCAATTTGGGGTACAAATTTCATCCGCTGCAAGAGTTCCCCACATACTTAACCAACCATTCATATCAGACGCTAGGACACGTGTAGCGTCGTAGGTTCCAATGGTAAAAATTTCTGCACCTTCTTTATCTTTTAAAAGTGTATTTGGATCTGCAAAGCCTGTTGGAGCTTCATTAAGGAAGTTTTCAGTATTGTAACATCCTGCAAATACTAGTAGTATACAAAAGATATAAAAACTATTTGTTGTTGATTTAATTGTATTCATTTTCTTAAGTTTTTTTATTAAAAGTTTGCATTTAATCCAATTCTAAATGTTCTAGATCTTGGATAAGAATCAACATCTAATCCTGGGGTTAGCTGATTTCTTCCAACGCTTACATCTGGATCAAAACCACTATAATTAGTCCAAACATACACATTGTCCACGGCACAATAGAGTCTTACTGATTTTAGTCCTATTGATTTAGATATTTTTTTAGACAGTTTATAGCCTAATGTTATGTTACTTAATCTAAGATAAGATCCATCTTCAATATATCTTGCGTATGCAGCAGAACCAATATTCCCACTAGCTCCTGTATTAAAAGATGTTAGGGTATTCTGTGGGTTTTCTGGAGACCAGCGCTCGTTAACAATTGCCAATTTATTACCCCAAGGATTGGCTGTATTTGACCCTTTTTTAATGTTTTTGTTATAAATATCGTTACCATAAGACCATGCTGTTTGTATTGATAAATCAAAGCCTTTACAGGAAAAGTTATTTGTAAAACCACCAAAATGTTTTGGTTGGGTATTACCAATGATATGTCGATCATCATCATTTATAATGCCATCTTCATTATGATCTTTAAATTTTGTCATTCCAGGACGATACGTTCCTGGAGCAACAATTGCGTTTGATACAACTCCTTCTTTTAAATTATAAATATTTACTGAGTACCAGTTTTCTGTTCCACTTACATTGGAGTATAATAAATCGGCCGCTTCAGCATCAGTCAAACCATCAAATTCAACAAAATCACTGAATGTATACACACCATCATCTTGTAAACCATAAATGGAACCTAAAGATTCTCCAACACGAACAATGTAATCATTTTGAATTTGATTGTCTCCAATAGCAGTCACAAAAAATTCGTCAGCACCTCCTAAATCTAGCACCTTGTTCTCGTTAAAACTAATGTTGAAATTGGCATTCCATGTAAAGTTTGCGTTTTGAATGATATCTGTATTAATAGCAAATTCATATCCTTTGTTATTAACAGTTCCTAAGTTTTGAAAAGATGTTGTAAATCCAGTTGTTGCTGGTAAAGGTACCGCTAACAATAGATCTCTAGTTTCTTTGTCATAATAATCTGCTTCAATATTAATTCGATTATCAAAGAGACCTAATGACAATCCAATGTCGGTTTGAACCGTAGTTTCCCAGGTTAGATCGTTGTTTTGAAGTGTATTGATAGCTGAACCTGATGTTAAAGTAGCCCCGTCAAAAATATAACTTGATAATCCTGCCCTAGCAAGTGATTGATAAGCGCCAATTTGTGTATTACCAGTTTCTCCATAACTAGCTCTTAATTTAGCATTTGAAAGGATAGAACTGTTTTTCAAGAAATCTTCATTTGAAATACGCCATGCAACACCTACAGAAGGGAAAAACCCCCATTTATTGCCTTTTGCAAATCTTGAGGATCCGTCATATCTGGCACTTACCGTAAGTAAGTATTTGTTAAAGGCATCGTATTGAACTCTGGCTAAGTAAGACTCTATACTCGTTTCTATCTCATTAGTTTCTGTTGGCAATGTTTGTAGAGCAACTTCTAAAGCATCTAAATTAAGCCCTGAAATATCAAAACCAGTAGAAATAGATCTTAAATTTTCAGCATTATTTTGTTGTCTTTCTGCAACCAAGGTTGCATTGATTCGATGTCTACCAAACTTTTTTACGAAATTTAGATTTTGTTCTGTAACAAGACTTCTATTTGAATTAAAACTAGTAACAGCTCTTCCTCCCTCATTTCTTGATGATCCTATATTCTCAGAAAAATAAGCTTTGGTTTTTGACTCTTGAGTAAAACCTCTTATAGAGGATTTAAAAGTTAAACCATCTAAAATTTTATATTCGACAAAAGCATTCATTCTATTTTGAGAAATCGTTCCTTTATTGCTGTTTTGTTCCAACATTACTTCAGGATTAGAGATGTCACCGTTTTGATTTGCAATCATTCGGCCATTTTCGTCGTATTGTATCCCCAATTCACCTGTAGCATAATCGTCTGTAGCGGAATGACGGATAGGCTGAACTGGACTAAAAAGTGCTGCGCTCGTAACCAAACCTGCACGCCCAGAATTATTATTTGTTGCAGCTGTAACAACCCCAGATCTTAGGGTATAGCCTATGTTCGCACTTACACCTGTTCTGATGCGTTTGTTTACTTTTTGAGTTATATTGAGATTTAAAGAATACCGTTCTAATCCGGATGTTTTTATAATACCCTCTCTATTTAGATACGAAACACTTGCAGCATATCGTGTTGCATCTGATCCTCCATTTGCAGACAATCTATAATTTTTAGTATAAGCAGGGCGTGTAATATTATCTTGCCAATCGTCTACAAAAAGAGAGGGGTCATTAGCGTCAACAACTACATAATTACCCGTTCCATCGTCTACTCGATATCTTTGTGCTAAATATTTTTTTTGATCAATTAAATCCGCTGACCATGGTTGAAAATCTGCACTATATTGAATAAATTCTTGTGCAGTTAGAACGTCTAATTTATTAGATAAATTAGAAATACTTTTATACGTTTCAAAATTCAAGTTAACTTTTCCTTTTTTTCCTTTTTTAGTCGTAATAATAATCACACCATTTGCACCCCTTGAACCATATATTGCGGTTGCTGAAGCATCCTTAAGTATGTCTATTGATTCAATATTACTAGGATCTAAAGATGCTAGAGGACTCGTGGTACTATTTCCTAAACCTGAAGATGTTGATATTCCTCCTCCAGAAATAGGAAAACCATCCACAACATACAACGGATCGTTACTCGCATTTATGGAAGTTCCACCTCTAATTCTAATTTTGAAAGCAGCATCTGGTCCCCCTTCAGAACTAACGACTTGGACTCCAGCAACTTTTGATGCCAATGCACCCTCAAAAGAGGTAGTTTTTATTTTGTCAATATCATCAGATTTAATTGTAGAAACGGAACCTGTCAAATCTTTTCTCTTGACAGAACCATACCCTATAACTACTATTTCATCAAGGGAAGAAACATCTGGTAGAAGAATTACATCTATTGTGGCTTGTATACCAACTTCTATTTCTTTAGATTTATATCCAATATAGCTAAAAATTAAAGTAGTATTATTAGAGACTTCAATTTTATAGTTTCCGTCAAAATCTGTTACGGCTCCTAATTTTTCTCCTTTAATTGTAATGTTAGCTCCTGGAAGAGGCATCCCTTCAGACATAACATTACCTGTTACCACTTTTTGTTGCGAATAGGTATTAAAATAGAAGAAAAGCATCAGAGCAATATTTAGAAGTGGTTTTAATTTTTTGTGTCTTAAAAATGATTTTGGCATAATTAAATTTTTAATTTAGGTTAAGCTTAAAAGGATTGAAATTATTTTTGGTTAATTTATAGTTTTGAATTGAATAATAAACTTATATATGAACAAAAAACTTCTACTAAATTATGGATAAATTTTAGTTATTTATAAACATCTTTTACCTAACATTCATCAAAAATTAACATTTCCAAAATAATTATATAGGTAACTTTCGCTTGAAAAAAGATAGTATTTGAAATATTTATGCCCTTTTTTTTTTGATATTTGTTCATATACAAAATTACTATAATGAAACATTTAAAAAATATATTTTTCGGAATATCACTTATAATATTCCAATTTAATTCTAACGGGCAAGATTTTCACAAGAAGAATGGGTTTTCTTTAAATGGGATATGGGAAATTATTTTTGATGACAATAATCAAGGTATTGAAAACGACTGGTACCTTGATGAAAATTTCGGAAAACAAAACTTTCAAACGATTGCTGTTCCAAGTTGTTGGGAAGAGACCAAAAAAAATTACGAAGGTGTTGGGATCTACAGAACAAAATTTACAATTCCAAAGGGTTGGAGTGATAAAATAATACAGTTAAATTTTGAAGCTTCAAATTATAAAACAGAAATATGGATCAATGATCAAGTCGTTGGTTTTCATGAGGGTGGGTATACTCCGTTTAGTTTCAGAATTGACAAATTAATAAAAGCTGGAGAACAAAACACTTTAGTTGTTAGAGTGGTTAGTCCAATTATTTTAACTGATAAATACATTGACGGTTTAGGACGTCAAGAAGTTCCCATGTGGCGCGGAGCAATAACTGGTGGTATCTGGCAATCTGTTTCAATTGAAGCCAAAGGTTCTTTGGGGGTTAAAGATGTATTTATTGAGCCAAATATTAACACCAATACTTCCGTTTTCAATATTGAAATTGAAAATACTAAAACGAATGTTGAAAAATCTGAAGTAATTGTAAAAATCTTTTCTAAAGATGGAAAAGAAGTTGCTTCAAAAACTGAAACTTTAGAATCTTTACCAGGCAAAAATACAGTTCAATGGAATTTACACATTCCCAATGCCAAATATTGGTCAACAAAAAACCCATATTTATACAAAGCTGAAGTAACCGTAAAGAAAGAAGGTGTGATTTCTGATGAATGGGAAACTAAATTTGGAATGCGGGAATTTACAGTTGTAGATGATCAGTTTTATATGAATGGTAAGCCCATTTATTTGAAAGCTACTTTCTTTGAAGGATTGTATCCTGTAGGTCTGGCATATCCTGACAGTCGAGAAATGGCAATCAAAGAAATTAAATTAGCCCAAGAAGCAGGTTTTAATATGATTCGTCCTTGGCGAAAGCCTGCTCCACAAATGTGGTTGGATTTATGCGATGAAATGGGGGTATTAACCGTGGGGAGTCTAGCGGTTGAATGCATGTATAGACCAATTTCTACCCCTAGATTACAGTTTGTAGTAGAAAATGAATTGCGTAAAACCATTACAGCTAACAGAAATAGAACCTGTATCGTTCAATGGGAATTGTTTAATGAGATCAATAGGCCTATATTGGCTCAAATGCTCAATTCAATGTCCGTGTTAGCTCGCGAGTTAGATCCAACACGTATGATCTTAGATGAATCTGGGGGTTGGGGTGAAGGTGCCAATATTTATTTGCCTTTTGAGCGCACGCCAAAAAAAATCAACGACATTCATCATTACAGTGGTTCACAGGTAGATGAAAACGAATTTAATGGTTATTTAGCCACTGCAAAAACGAATAAAGACAAAAATAAACTTGGTTTGGCTGGTGTTAAAAGTTATGGCAAAAATGTGGTTTCAGGAATCATGTCCTATGTTTCAGAATTAGGCTACGGAAGTACACCCGATTTAATTTCAAACATAAAAGAGTTTGAAACAAAAGGAAATCCAATTGTTGCTCCCTCAATTTATCATAGAGAATTGAACGACGGCTATATTGCCGCTTTACAAAAAATAGGATATGATAAAATATATCCTAATGTTCAAGATTTCTATTTAGAACAACAAAAAATGCATGGTATTGCTAACAAACGGATGTTAGAAGCTACAAGATTAAATTCTACGATAGCTGGCTATTGTGTTCATGCTTTAGTTGGTGGAGACTGGGTTTTAGGTGCTGGTTTATTAGATCTTTGGAGAAATCCAAAAACCTTGGTCTATGAGATGACCAAAGAAGCCAACCAAGAACAAATTACTCCAATTCGTATTTTACCAAGAAATGTGTATGCTGAAAAAGGAGCACAGTTAGAGGTTCATGGTGTAAGTGAACTGACTTCTGAAAAAGTAACTGTTTCCGTAAAAATAAGTTCTAAAAAAGGGGTAGTGGTTTATCAAAATAATTTTAGTAGTGAATTTTCAAACGGAATTTCAACATTACTTTCTACCCAATTAAACACCTTAAATTTAGAGGGAACTTATACCGTTAATGTTGAAGTCAAAAATACAAAAGGAAAAGTTATTACATCCAATTATCAATCTTTTGATGTATTCCAAGAAAAACAATTGAAAACACCCTCAACTAAAATTGCAGTGGTAGATTTTGACAATACCTTATCTGAATTTTTGAAAAGCAAAAACATTAATTTTGTTTCATTTAATGAGAATTTAGACAAAAATATTCCTGTACTGGTTGGAAAAACCTCAAAAAAAGATAAGAAATACAAAGAAAAAGTTCAAGAACTCAGAACCTTCGCAAAACAAGGTGGATATGTTGTGTTTTTTGAAGTTTTAGGAAAAAGAGTTCCTGGGTTTGCGCGTGAACTAAAAGAAATGGAAGCTGAGACTTTACCATTGGAAGCTGAAATGCAACAAAAATGGGCTACAAGGGGCGGTTGGGCTGCAAAATCTCATGTCGTTTCAAAACATCCAATCTTTAAAGGTTTGCCGACTAAAATAATTATGCATGGTGTATATGAAAATGTGCATCCAGAAGTTTCCATATCTAAAATTAAAGGAGATTATATTGCTGGTTTAATAGGATATGATCATTTTCCAAACAATGAAATTATGAGACGTCATTTCAATGGTCCCGGTGAAGTTTGGTGGGCAGCTGATGTTTTAGAAACTCAATTTGGAGAAGGAAAGATGTTACTATCAACCTTGCGAATTATTGAATTTTTAGACACAGATCCTGTAGCAGAAAAACTGCTCTACAATATCATTGACTATATTTCTAAATAATGCTTCAAGATCAAATAAAGACAAATTGGAAGTTGATAGTGTTTTTTACACCATGCCTAGAACCAATATCGATGTTTCTAATTTAAAAAATGGAATTTATTTTATAAAAATTGAAAATAACAAAGCCATCCCATTTATAAAAAAGGATTAATTTTTCTTTTAATAAAGATAATAGCTAATGATTAAAGGATAATTATTATGAATCATTCTAAAAAAATCATTTGTAGCATTACATCGTATATAATAACAATGATTTTCATGAAAAAAAACTCTCAAAAAAACAACCAATCAAAGATTTTAATACTCCTATTTTTATTTTCTGGAATTACAATTGGTTTTGGACAAACAAATTTTTATTTGAGTAGTTCACAAGGTAATGATTCAAACAATGGAACAAAAAAGACTCCCTGGAAGACTCTAAAAAAAATTAATTCTATAAAACTTAAACCTGGTGATAAAGTTTTGTTTAGAAAAAATGATGCTTTTTTTGGTCATTTTGTCGTTAACGGTTCTGGTTCGAAAAGAAAACCAATTATTATTACTTCTTATGGAAAAGGAAAGCAACCTATTATTACTGGTGAAGTTGGTAAAAAAAACGGAGGTGATTTCCAAGAAGCCATTCTTGTTAAAAATAACGATAACCTAATTTTTAAAGATATTGAAGTCCACAACAATCGATTGTCTAGCAGAGAGGGAGTTCGAGACCAAGATGCTTTTGGAATCTATATTTTGAACAATGGAAATCGTTCTTTAAAAAATTTTATCTTCGACAATGTTACTTTTAAAAATGTATATGCTCCCGTCCCTATTTTAAAAGAAAAAGGTGAAAACGCCTTCAACGGACTAGAAGTCGCCGCACTCCGTTTCTTCAGCACTAGAAATAACAAAAAAACACTAAAAAACATTCAAAATGTACTTGTACAGAACTGTTATTTTACCAACTTACAACGTTTGGGAGTTCATGTCAAGCACGCAGGTGCCCTAAAAGGTGTTGGTTCAGAAAAAATGAACAGCAATGTTGATTTTGTGTTTCGCAATAATAAATTCTTCAAAACTGGTGGAACTTGTATTTTACCTATCAGAACTTATAATTGCTTGATAGAAAAAAATATCTTCGAATACCCTGGCGACAATTCCGATCCTAGAATGGCCAACAGAGGTAGTTCAGTTTGGACTTGGCGATGTGTCAATACTGTAATCCAATACAACGATTGCCTTCATATCAGAGGTTATTTAGATTCGCATGGCATTCACATCGATCATGAAAATGTAAACACCTTTATCCAATACAATTATATGGAAGATTGCGAAGGTGGTTTTGTAGAAATTTTAGGCGGTAATAAAAATTCTGTTTACCGATTCAACTTAAGCATCAACGATGGTTGGCGTCAAAACCCAAAATGGAAAACGAGCAACCATACTTTATGGATCAACAATGTTGTACAAAAAGGAAAACATTTTGCCACTGAAAATTACATCTACAACAATACCATATATATCAACAAGCCCTACGGAACTGCTATTGATATCAAAGGAGAAAACACCTATATCTTCAACAATATTTTTTGTGCGATGAACGGTGCTAATATTGGCGACAAACAAATGCATATAAACGCAAACAATACAGAAATGTTTATTTCTAACAACTTGTATGCTGGAAACATCAATAAACGTTTTACAAAATTAGACCAGCATCCTGTTTTTGCTGTCCCTGATTTCACAAACACGCATGCTAACAGAAAAGGTTTTCAATTACATAAAACAAGTGAAGCCATCAATGCAGGATTGGCAAAACTAGGCCCACCAATTCCAGGAGCTGGAAAAGGTATTTTCAAAAATGTCTCAAAATATCCGATTGTAGATTTTTATGGGAATTCTATTGATTTATCAGAAGAAATGCCAAATATCGGAGCTTGTAATGCAAAAAAAGGAGAAGTAGTTAAATAGAATTACTATTTTTGAAACAATCCCATTCTAATAAATTGTAGAAATCATGAAACTATTTAAAGAACGATGTATAATCAGTTTCTTTTTTGTTAGTATTTTATCGGTTAGCGCACAAATAAAGCTTCCGGAACTAATTAGTGATGGCATGATTCTCCAACGCGATACAAAAATTAAAATATGGGGATGGGCTTCAGCAAATGAAGATGTAATTGTTTCTTTCAAAAAGAAAACGTACGCAACATCTGCAAATAAAAATGGCGTATGGGAAGTGAAATTACCTAAACAAAAGAGTGGAGGTCCTTATACCATGAATATCTCTGCCAGTAATTTCATTGAGATTAACGACATTTATTTTGGTGATGTATGGATTGCTTCTGGGCAATCAAATATGTCATTTGAAATGCAAAAAGTGGCTAAGCACTATAAAAGTGAACTAAAAAATTCTACCAATAGTAAAATTAGACAATTTTTAATTCCCAAAAAACCGAACTTTAAAGCTCCTCAAAAGGGTTTTAAGTCTGGAAATTGGATTTCTGCCAATCCTAAAACAGTTGGAGGTTTTTCTGCTGTTGCCTATTTCTTTGCGCAAAAACAATTTGAAAAACATAAAATTCCTATTGGTATTATTAACTCAAGTGTTGGCGGTTCTCCGGCACAAGCATGGATTTCTGAAGATGCTTTAAAACCATTTTCCAATTATTTTAATGAAACGCAGCTCCTGAAAAATGACAGTTATATCAAAAATATTGAGGATAAAAATTTTAAAGATTTAAAAAATTGGGAGAAAGAAACGAATGCCAATGACTTAGGTTTGCAAGAAAAATGGAAATCAACATCTTATGATGATACATCATGGAAAAGTTTACCGTTGCCCTCATTTTGGGAGAAACAAATTGGATATAAACAAGGTGTTGTTTGGTTTCGAAAGCATATTCATTTAGACAAAGCATTCAATTCAAAAATCATTGAGCTTAATTTGGGGAGAATTTCTGATGCGGATTCTGTTTTTGTGAATGGTAAATTTATTGGCAAAACAAATCATAAATATGCAATTAGAAATTATAACATCTCAAAAGATATTTTGAAAAAAGGGGATAATACTATTGCTATTCGTGTATTTTCTTATAGGCTCAATGGTGGTTTTATAAAAGGAAGCCCAATGAACCTCTCAATTGGTAAAGAGATTATACCACTCAACAACGAGTGGAAATTTAAATTAGGAGCTCAAACTAAGCAATTGGAAAAATCTGTCCAATTAAATTGGAAACCTACGGTTTTATATAATGCGATGATCGCTCCGTTATTAAACTATGCTATAAAAGGAGTCATTTGGTATCAAGGAGAGGGTAACACAAAAGATGCAAAAGAATATAGAACCTTGTTTCCAACACTTATTAAAAATTGGAGAAAAGATTTCAATCAAGGCGATTTTCCTTTCATTTTTGTGCAGCTAGCAAATTATTTAAAACCTGACAATACACCTTCAAAAAGTGGATGGGCAATGCTTAGGGAAGCACAATCTCAAACATTAAAACTTCCAAAAACAGGAATGGCTGTAATTATTGATATTGGTGAAGAGAACGACATCCATCCAAGAAATAAAAAAGATGTAGGTTATCGATTATCATACGAAGCAGAACGTATTTTAACCTGTTCTAAAGAATACCCAAAATTACCAATATTCAAAAAGAAACGAGTAAAAGGCAATAAAATAATTTTGACATTTTCAAATGAAAAATATTTACAAGTAAAAGGACAAGACTCTTTAAAACATTTTGCGATTGCTGGAGCTAACAAAAAATTTGTTTGGGCAAAGGCAGTTATTAAAGACAACAAAATCGTAGTTTGGAGCTCAGAAATTTCGAACCCAGTTTCCGTGAGATATGCTTGGGGGAATAACCCCAAAGGTGTTAATTTATATTCAAAAAAACACATTCCTATTTCTCCTTTTAGAACAGATAATTGGGAGTAACTATTTATTTAAAGTTTTAAATTGAACATCTATAGAAACTCCGTAAATAGATTCTAGCTCACGAACACTCTTTTTGTAAAATTTAGTGGCGGGAGGCGCTGTGAAATTATTCCAGAAACTAGCACTATAAGGCACATCCATATCTCCTATGTCTATATCTAAATTATTGTTTTTAACTTTAATTTTCTTTTTATCCATTTCTAATCCCAATACGAACATTTCATGTCTGTATGACAAATCAATTTTTGAACTATTTTTACCTATAATTTTCTTTTGATATTCTGAAAGTTTCCTTTTTGACTTCCATTCTCGATTATGATAACTTAAATATAATTTACCAGCACTATTTTTTTTATAAATATAAACGGAGTTCAATATGGAGTTCTCTATTTTAAAAATTCCATAATTATCTAACCCAATATAGAATCTTAAATAACCACCTTTCCATCTTGATCCCTCTATAATTATAACATCCTCTCCATCATAAGTAGTATCTCCTATTTTAGACCAAGTATACTTTTTAAAATTAACCCCCGTTCTTAGGGTATTGAATCGGGTCATAAATACCATCGCATGAAGCTTCTGTTTCATACTAACAATTCTATAATCTGCCGATTTTCTCCCTTCTAAAACTTCTAATTTATTGAAAGTTTCAGTATTGGGTCCTTTATCTAGTATTTTTAAATATTGTTCCACAAAAAAACGTGCCTTATTGTCTTCAACTGAAAACCTTCTGTATAAAACATTTAATTGATGAGGCTTATTTATCGTTGTCTTTTTAATATTTTTAAACGCTTTTTTAAGATGGGCTATGGGGCTTAAAACAGCAATTTCAGAAAGTTCTGCGACGTCCTCTTCTAAGACAATTACATTCTCTTTTAAATTGACGAAATCTTCAATCTTTATTGAAAAAGACTTGTAACCAATACTAGAAATAATAAGGGTCTCTGATAGATAGTTAGAGGATATAGATAGTTTAAAATTGCCTTCTTCATTTGTAGAGGATCCTTTATTTTTTGAGGGTATGGAAATGGAGGCATAAGGAATACCTGTTTCAAATACATCCATTACACTTCCTTCAATATATATCGACTTGCTTTGTGAGTTCACGGAGCATGCAAATACAAAAAATACCAGTAATAAAATAATAAAAGCCTTTTGCTTTTTCATGAGTATTTATGTTATATAATTTAAAAATAATAGTCTCAGTCGTTATAAATCTTCCATTATTTTTGTTTTTTTTATTTTAATTCTAACTGCTTCACTTTTGTATTAGCAGTACCTCTTTTAGCAGTATATAATTTTATCATTTCTTCTGATTTTTCAGGATTAGATTCTGCTAGATTGTTTTGCTGACCAAGATCCTCTTTTATATTGTACAACAAATACTCATTAGAGTTCCCTAACTCAATATTAACAAAGGTATTAACCTTAGGTCCCTTGTAGGGAGGAATTAAAACCCAATCGCCATTTCTGTAGGCAGTTCTTGTTGTTGCCTCGATAATTAAATCTTCACGACCATCTTGACTTTGTCCTAAAAAAACATTTAGTAATTCTTGACTATCATCAACTCTCACTTTACTATCTACAAGTTTAGCGATTGATGATAATAAATCCATTTGGCATACCAACGCCTCAGAAACAGTAGGTTCAATTTTTCCTTTCCAATACGTTATGAAAGGTACATGTGTTCCTGCTTCAAATAAACTATACTTTCCACCCCTAAGTTGTCCTGCTGGAGTATGATCTCCTATTTTTTCAACTGCATCATCGTAATAACCATCATTTAAAACTGGTCCATTATCGCTTGAAAATACAATTAAAGTATTCTCAAGCAAGCCTTCCTCTTTCAATGTTTTCATAAATTCACCGACCATCCAATCAGCTTCTAAAATTACATCCCCTCTTGGTCCCATACCAGATGTGCCCACAAATCTTGGATGTGGAGTTCTAGGAACATGTGGTTGCTGCATTGCATAATATAAAAAGAACGGTTCATTTTTGTGTTTTTTAATGTAATCTTGAGCACCTTTTAAGAAGTGATCTGCCATGTCTATATCACTCCATTTAGCAGCCTCTCCACCCTTCATATACCCAATTCTTGGTATGCCATTTACAATACTACTATTGTGTCCATGATGCCATTTCATGGTTAATAATTCAGGATTGTCAATACCATTTGGTTGTCCTTTAAAATTATTTTTATAATCTATTTCAATTGGATCCTTTGGATCTAACCCAACCACATCTCC
>TARA_B110000444_G_scaffold233901_1_pt1 | contig 14795 bp, 8 predicted proteins | sample TARA_B110000444 | Tara Oceans TARA_B110000444 (sample SAMEA4398370) | marine metagenome | biome: Polar Biome; feature: [SRF] surface water layer (ENVO:00010504); material: water (ENVO:00002006), including particulate matter (ENVO:01000060) such as... | depth 5 m | reverse complement strand
GGGACCATATGTTCCCATGTGTCTGATTCACAAGACTTAATTTTTTTCAAAACATCTTTTGAAAAGATATTCAGATATTCAGAGTTATAATTTATATCTTCTATTCTTTTGTTATAATATAAATATTCATATATGGATTTAGCTCTTGGGTGAATAGGAATATTTGAGCTATTTTGAAGTATTTGATGCGAGCTTGGTTGATAAGGGTATAAGTATATTTTAATATCTCTAGTTACAATTATTCCAAAGGCCTCCATAATACCACCATTTAAGTTTCTGTAGTATTTTTCGTCAAACATTGAAACTAAATTATCAACACCTATAATAAGACCCATCCTAGCATTAGTATATTGAGAAAGATATTCTGTTAGTTTATAATATTTTTTATAATTTGAAATCATTACTGTATATCCTAATGAACATAGAATATCGGCTCTATCTAAAAAATCTCTTTCATTAACTTCACCTTCAGACTTGAGGTTTGATAATGTAATTTCTATTAATATTTGAATATTATTTTCATCAACTTTTTTGTTCTGCTTAAATTTTTCTAAACCATTAGTAAGCATGTCAATATTTACTTTAGTGACTGGACGAAAACTACCTCTAAGGGTTAATATGTTTTTTTTATGTAATATATCTGATGGGTATTTATTCTTTCCATCTGGAGTAAATATCACTGCATTAGTCATATTTTCTTTTACAAGGGTAAGACTAAGCAGTCTATTATCAATTTTGTCAAAATTTTCTCCAACAACTTCAACCATATCAATTTCAAAATTATCTCTACTAAGGTTATCATAAAGATGATTTAATATTTCTTTTGGATTTGTTTCATTATAGCAGGCATGTAAAAGGTTTATTCCAATTATTCCTATAGTTTCTTGCTGAATTTTAGCTTCTTGATCTTTAAGTCTAACATGAATTAAAAAATCATTTGCAGGACCATCAGGTGTTAGCTGAAACCTTAAGCCTATCCAACCATGACCTTTATTTGTTTTATCATAATTTATTGTCGTAACTGTGTCAGCAAAAGTAAAGTATCTAGTATGTTTGAAGTTTTCTTTATTTAATCTTTCTTCTAATAAATCATATTCTTTATCTAACATTTTAACAAGCCTGGATTTACAGACATATCTACCGTTTTTTTCTTTTCCGTAAATAGCATCTGAAAAATCTCTGTCATATGCTGACATTGTTTTAGCAATAGTTCCAGAAGCACTTCCAACTCTAAATAACTGTCTTGCAACTTCTTGACCAGCTCCAATTTCTACTAATGAACCATAAATACTATTATCAAGATTAATGCTAATAGCTTTTTGACCAGGGGTAAGTATTATGTTTTTCATCAATGTAAAAGTATGAATTTAATTACATACAAAATTAAATACTTATATTGAGATTGAATTAGTTATTATCTATAATTTTACAAATATATTTTAAAACATGAAAATTACTTTATTAGGTACTGGAACTTCACAGGGAGTGCCTGTAATAGCTTGTGAATGTGAGGTTTGTTTATCAAAAGATACCAAAGATAAGAGATTAAGATCATCAATAATGATTGAAGTTGATGGCATAAATCTTGTTGTTGATACCGGTCCTGATTTTAGACAACAAATGCTAACTCATAATGTGAAAAAAGTAGATGCTATTTTATTTACTCACGAACATATTGATCACGTAGGGGGTTTAGATGATGTAAGATCATTTAATTACAAATGGAAATGTGATATGCCAATTTACTGTTCCAGTAATGTTTTATCAGCTTTGAAACATCAATTTTCTTATATATTCTCAAATTCTAAATATCCAGGTGTTCCAAAAATTGATGTTAATATTATAAGCAATGAAACTTTTAAAATTTCATCTACAAAAATTATACCTATTTCAGCAATTCATTATAAATTACCTGTTTTTGGCTTTAGAATTAAAGATTTTATCTATTTAACGGATTTAAGTTTTATTTCTGAAAAAGAAAAATTAAAAATGGTTAATGCTAAAGTAATTGTATTAGATTCATTAAGAAAGAAGCCACATATGTCTCATTTATGTTTACAAGAATCAATTGATTTGTTATTAGAGCTTAAGCCAAAGAAGGCATATCTAACTCATATAAGTCATTTTATGGGACTACATTTAGATGTTAATAAAGAAATCCCTGATTTTATACAACTTGGCTATGATGGCCAGGTTATTAATATATAAGTTTTTTAATATTATCTTATACAAGATATTATTATATATTTGTAATAATTAATTAATAAATAAATAAATGAAGTATTTTAATATAATTTTATCCTGCATATTATTTTTCTCAAATTCTATTTTAGCTACAAAACATACTCACGATGATTCTAATGAAATTAGATATATATCTGAAGAAATAAGATTTGATAATACCGCACAACTTAATTTGAGAAGTCAAGATCCTTGGAAAAATTTCTTATTAGAAAATCCCAAATGGTTTACTTATTTTAATGAGTATAATTATAAACCTCACCGTGCTTTTGGATCTCCTATTAAATTAATATCTAGTGGAACAACTGAAGAAAAAGTTAATTTCTTTATTAATAATAATTTAACCGAATTTAATTTACCGAATAACTTATATCTAAACAATAAAAATTCTAATTCAAAATTCAAGCATTTTAATTATTCTCAAAGTTTCAAAAATTTAGATGTTATAGATAGTAGATTATATATAAAACTTTCAACTAATGATGAAGTAATTGCTTTTGGGTTAGATGTTTTTTCTGATATTAATATATCTGTTAATCCTACTATTTCGCCTGAAGAGGCTATTTTAAGTTCATGTTCAAATTTATCATATCCAATTATTAACTCTGCAGTAGAAGATAATCTAAAAATTTTACCTATCCCTTCAAATGGAAAATATATATATCACTTGGTTTATATTGTGAAAATTAATACTAAAATCTCTCAAGGACCTGCAAATTATCTTTGTTATGTTGATGCTAATTCTGGTGAGTTACTGATGAGAAAAAATGAGGTTCAATATGAGGCCCCACAATCTTCAACAGTTAATGTTAAAGGAAATGTTTTTACATCTAATCCTTACAATCCAACATCAGATGAAAATTTAGTTGATTTAAGAGCAACTAATGGAAATGCGAATTATTATTCTGATGCATCTGGAAACTTTAATTTTCCTGCTAATAATGGTTCTGCTAATTATTTTCTTGAAGGTAACTTTGCTGAAGTTAGGACTAATTCTTATGTACAAAATTTTAATTCTTCATTAAATAATCCTTTAGTAACTTTTGATAATAGTAATTCCACTATACAGGAAAGAACTGCCTTTTATGCAGTCAATAAAATTCATACTCATCTTAAAAATACTTTCCCAACTTTTACGGGTTTAGATATATCTATGGAAACAAATGTTGATGAGCAAGGTAGTTGTAATGCATACTTTGACGGGAGTAGTATTAACTTTTATGCAGAAGGAGGTGGATGTCATGCAACAGCAAAAATTGTTGATGTTGTTTATCATGAATATGGACATGCTATTAATTCCTCAAGATATGGTTCTGGAATGTGGAATGGTGGATTAAATGAAGGTTATGCTGATATTTGGGCTATTACACTAACTGAAAATCCAGTTCTTGGTTTTGGTTGGGATCTACAAGATCCAACTGTTTCTGTTAGAAGATATGATCAAAATAAAAAAGTTTATCCTCAAGATTTATCTGGTGAAGTTCATGCTGATGGAGAGATTATTGCCGGAGCTTTTTGGGATACTTATTTAAATCTTGGTAGTATGCCACAAATGATTGACCTATTTAAATATACTTTTGATGCTGCTCCTGATGGTCCTAACGGAACTGAAGGAATTATTTATACTGATGTATTGTTAGAGGTTCTTTTTGCTGATGATAATGACAATGATTTATTTAATGGTACTCCAAATGATATTGCTATAATTCAAGCTTTTGCTTTACATGGAATTACTCTTTTATCAAATGCTGTGATTAATCATAATCCTGTCTCTTCATATGCTGGTAATTTAGATATTTCAATAAATGCTAATATAAATTCTACTTATTCTTGGGCTCTATCATCTGCTAATTGTTACTATCGATTAAATAATCTTTCTTCTTGGAATACTGTATCAATGAGTAGTAACGGTAATAATTATACAGCTAATATTCCTGCTCAACCAAATGGTAATATTGTTGCTTATTACATTTCATTAACTGATACCTATGGAAATGAAACTGGTATAACTCCTATGGCTTCAAATATTCTTCCATTAAAAGATGCTAACCTTCCTTATTTTATTTTAGTTGGTTATGAACTAATGGAAGAACAAGATTTTGATTTTAATATAGGTTTTTGGCAAACTGGCCATCCATCTGATAATGCTGCAACTGGAATGTGGGAGATTGGTGGCCTAGTTGGTTCATATAATAATCCTAATTCTCAAACTGGTCCCGTTCAGCCCGCAGATCAACACACACCTGGTGGTTATGCATGTGCTTTTACTCAAAACGCTTCTTCTATCAGTGATGGAATTGGGGCAAATGATGTTGATGGTGGACACACTACATTATTTTCTCCTTATTACGATTTAACTAATTATACTGATCCTGCTTTTTCATATTGGAGATGGTATACAAATGTGAGTGGTGCTAATCCTGGTGCTGATTGGTGGCAAGTTCTTATTACTGATGATGGAGTTAATTGGGTCTATGTTGAAAATACTTTAAGCGCAGACTTAAGTTGGAGAAAATTTGCTTTTAGACCTCTTGATTATATTAACCCAACTTCTTCAGTTCAATTAAAGTTTATAGCCTCTGATAGCCTTAGAATAGGTCAAAATCTTGATGGAGGTAGCTTAATTGAAGCTGCTGTTGATGACCTATATCTTTACGAAAGTCTAGGTAATAGCTCAAGTCTAACTGAATCAGATATTATTTTTGACAAACCTAAATTAATTAAAGTAACAGATTACTTAGGTAGATTAATAAATATTAAAGATCTTTCAGGAACTAATACAGTTATATTTTACTATGATAATGGAACTGTAGAAAAGAGGGTTATTAGAAATTAAAGTTCTAGAAACAAATTATTGTTATAAATAGCCAGAGCTTTACCTTTTAATTTATTACCAATAAATGGACTATTTTTTGATTTTGATTTTATATCACTCTCTTCAAAATCCCACTCAATTGATGGGTCAAAGATTGTAATATTTGCACAATTACCTTCTTCAATTACAGGTGGTGTTATTCCAAGTCTTATTCTAGGATTAATAGATATTTTATTTATAATTTCCTCTAAGCTTAGATGATTCTCTAAATTTTTATTTATTAGTCCAAAAGCACTTTCTAATCCTATTACACCAAATTCAGCATTATCAAATTCAATTTTTTTATTTTCATTTTCTTGTGGAGAATGATCGCTAGTTATTACATCTATTGTGCCATCTATTAATCCTTCAACAATAGCTTTATTATCATCTGATGTTCTTAAGGGAGGTAAAACTTTGAACCTTGAGTCAAAATTATTAAGCTCTTTTTCGGTAAGAAAGATATTATGCACTGTTACATCACAACTAACATCTAAATTTTGGCTTTTTGCTAATTTAACTTTTTCAATACTTTTTTTAGTGCTCAAGTAGCTAAAGTGAATCTTACTATTGGTGTAATCACATATATTTATATCTCTATCCAGCATCATTTCTTCAGCTAATGACGGAATTCCTTTTAAGCCAAGCTGAGTGCTAATCTCACCTTCATTCATTACACCATGATTTTGTAAAGATAAATCGTTAGGGAAATTCATTATTAGTTTATTAGTGTCCTTAATATAAAGCTGTGCAATTTTCATTAATTCATTATTCTGAACACTTTTTTTATCATCAGTAAATGCTAAGCAACCTGAATTAATCATATCATGCATTTCGACAATATTTTTTCCCTCTTGTAATTTTGTTAAATTGCCTGCAGGGTAAACATTTACAATATCATCTTTAGTATAGTTAATTATATACTCAATCATTGTGCTATTATCTAATTGTGGCTTTGTATTTGGCATTAGCATAACTTCAGTAAATCCCCCAAAAGAAGCTGATTTAACTCCATTTTTCAGAGTTTCTTTTTGCTCGTATCCAGGTTGACCAAAATTTACATGCATATCAAACCATCCCTGAGAAATATGTAAATTTTCACCTTTGAATATCTTAGTGTTTGAATCTATTGCAATGGTTTTAGCAATTTTTTCAATTTTATTATTATTAATTAGAATATCATAAGTTTTATTATTGTGCTTAGATAAGCTGTCAACAATTTTTGCATTTTTAACAAGTATTTTCATTATTTAATTATTTTAATAATTAACATTTCTAAAGCAAAGAAAAATAGACATAGCAGTAAACATAGTTTCCAGTACTGTTTCCCCTCTGATTCATTTGAAATTATATTATTTATTTTTTTAATATTTAGATCTAATATTGATATATTTTTATTGTTGTTAGATATAATACTATTGATCATTTTTTTGCTATAAAACTGCGTAGAGCCTTCACGCATGTTATAGTTAAAGGATATGTTCTCAAGTATTTTATTTTTATAAAATAGTTTATAAAAACCTGCTTTTGTAATCTGATTATTGGTAAAAAATAAACTCTTTCCATTTAAGCTTTTAAATGTTGGAATAATGTCACTTTTATCATTAATAACATGATAAGTATCATTAGTTAGTTTTTTATTTGAAACAAAGTATTTATCTTTATTGATAACACTATACAATCTATTAATTTTCTTAGATTCTAAAGCCATATTTAGAAAAGTGGGAACAAAAAGGGCGTGGTATCTAAAATTATTTTTATCATGGCTCAGTGGTGAGTTAAAGACATAAAAGTTTGAATTAAAGCAATTGTATTGACTTAAAAATTCTTGATTATTAAACTGTGATAAAATTTTATTTGAAATATTGTTATTATTTATTGAATAGCTAAAAGAAACTTTTGGGTATTTAATTTCTTTAAAATCTCCATCAAAAACATTTGAGTATAGAGGATGTAGGTAATTAATATTCTCAATAATATAAGTATTTGTATCTGTAGTTTTAAATGTATTAACATCTAATTTTTTTAAAAAATCATTAAAATTTTCAAGCTGAAAATCTTTTGATGGAATCAAACAAATACTTGATCCTTTTTGTAATATTTGAATTAAATATTTCTCTAAAGCTTCTGAAACAGATTGTATTTCATTTAACAAAACAAAATCTTGATAGCTTATATTTGAATATTGAATATTTGAAATATTTGTTGTAGAATAATTAAACATGCTAGTATCTTTAAATAAATAATTGAAATTATTTAACTCTTGATTTTCATATATGTTTAAAATATTGACTTTTTGAGATTTATTTAATGAGAAATATAATGTGTTATCAAAGCTAATAGGGTAGTCCTCAATAATAAATTTACCATTTATGTTATCTACTTGATCAACTATAATTTTAAAACTATAAACTTTAGATCTATCTTCTTCGATACTTATAATTCTCTTTGTCTGAAGTTTATTATTTATTTCTAATGATACGGATGTATTATTTGTTTCATTTCCATAATTACTAACCTTTAAAAATATTTCTATTTCATTTTTCGATGTTATTATTGGCTGGTTTATCCACAGGCTATCTAAGCTAATATTATTTGTATTGGGATTATTAATTGGAATTAACTTAATAATATTTTTATTATCGTTTATATAATCATCTAAAATAAATTCTTTTTGAAAATCAGATAATATGTATATTTTATCTTTTGAAGTAGATATAGATTCTTTAATTTGAAGTATCTGATTAATATTTTTTGAATTCCCATCAGTTTCAACCTCATTAATTTTATTTATAAACTCTTTGCTGCTTAATGAAATAGTATTTTGATTATCAATATTATTTGTTAATAGATAAACTTTTTCATTGACGTGTGATTTAGCTATACTAAGAGCATAATTTTTAGCTATATCTATTAACCTTCCATCTTCATCAATTGCATCCATACTAAATGAATTGTCTAAATAAACAAAAACTTTATCAGAGTTAATTAGATTTTTTTCATCTTTAGTGAAGGGTTTGCAAAAAGCAAGAATTAAAAAAGCTGTAGCAAATAATCTTGTTATCAGAACAAGTATATTTTTAATATTTCTTTTTCTTGTATTATCCTGCTTAATATCTTTTAGGAACCTAACACTACTAAATAAAATTGTCTTGTGCCTTCGAAGATTAAATAAATGAATTAAAACGGGTATTGCAAGTGCAAAAAGTGCGTAGAGTAGCTGAGGGTTTTGATAGTTCATCAAAGTGCAAAGTTAAAGAATTTAGTAATATCAGAACCTTTTACCTAAATTATTTTTCCATCAACCAAATTTATTACTCTATTTGTTTGATTAGCTAACTCTTTATTATGTGTAACGATTACAAAAGTTTGATTGAGTTCTTTATTTAATTTAATAAATAAATCATGAAGAATTTTTGAATTTTCTGAATCAAGGTTTCCAGTAGGTTCATCTGCTAAAATTACTGCAGGAGAATTAATTAATGCTCTTGCTACTGCTACCCTTTGTTTTTCACCTCCAGAGAGTTCATTTGGCATATGATCTTTTCTATGCTCTAATCCTAAAGTTTTGATTAATTCTAGAGCTTTTTTTTCAACATTTTTTTTATCATTTGAAATGTAACCGGGAATACAAATGTTTTCAAAGGCAGTAAATTCACTGAGTAAATTATGAAACTGAAAAATAAAACCTATTTCTAAATTTCTAAATATTGCTAAATCTTTTTCTTTTAAAGTATTAGGATTTATATCATTTATTAAAATTGATCCAGAATTGGGTTTTTCCAAAGTTCCAATTAGTTGAAGTAAGGAGGTCTTTCCCGCTCCAGATGGGCCCATAATTGAAACGATTTCACCTTTATTAATTCTTAGGTCAATCCCTTTTAGCACCTCTAACTTATCATAAGAGAATTTTAGATTATTTACGGATATCATTTTCTTGTACTTTTAAAGTAAAGATAATCTAAATAATATATAATTTTTAGAGAAACACTATTTTGAAGTGGAAGATTAAATGAATCTTCTATATTTTCAGACCAATTATTTCTTAACAAGTTAGTTTGATTATCTACAGCATTTTTCCAAACTAATTTAATTTGACTTCCAGGTGCGAACCACCAACTAAAATTAATATCTGATGTCCATGTACTATAATTAATATTAGTTTTATCCTGATAAGCTGATTGATTAGAGACATCATTAAGATATCCATTATTATCCAGAGTTTTAAATTTTAAATTCTCCACCTGGTCTAAATGATATCTTAATTTTAAATTGAAACTAATCTTGTTATTTACAATATAACTAGCACTTAAAACATTTGTTAGCATGAAAGTATTTCTTATTCCAAAAATAGGTTCATCGTTTTCTTGATTTTCTAATATTGTGTCCATAACATAACCAATATCATTATATTTATTTTTAATTGATAATATATATCTTAATGAAAGTTTATCATTAAATCTAATTCTAGGTGCAATTCTTAATCTATACATATATCCTGAATATAATGGATTTATTGATCCACCACCACCAATATCAATAGCTATTTTTTTTCTATAATCAGATGACATCCAGCTTCCAAAATAGATATATTTTGATCTCTTGAGAGGGCTTAAAAGGTTATTAGTTCTTGCTTCATAATAATCGACTTTTTCATAAGGACTTGCTTTTAATCTTGCAAATACAGTTAGATATTTTTTTAGAGTAACTTTAGATTCTAATTCTAAATTAAGGTCAGTAAATTTATTATCAGTAAATAAAGTTTCATGTCTAACCTTTAAATTAATATCAGAATTAATAAATCTTTTGTTTTCAGATGTTTGAAAATAACCTAAATTTATTCCATTTGTAATGGAATTGTTTGAATACAAGAACCCTAAATCATTTGGGTTATATTTATCGTCTTCAAAGGATCTAAATAATTCATATTGATACTTTCCACTAGTTTTACCAACTGCTAACATTCCTGCAAAACCTCTAATATTGTTTGACCCTTCAAATTCCTGACTTAATTTCAGATTAGCGCCATAAACACGAGTGTTTTCTTCGTTATTTATTTTAGCAAATAAACCACTAACATTAGCATCTCTGGATGATCCATTTTGAACCATGTGAGTATTCATAAAGCTAATAGATGAGTTATTTTTAAGAGCTTTGTCAAAAATTATAACATTGAAATTTGTTAAAGGTTTATCAACAGTTTTATTAGTTACTGCATTTAAAGCTGCAATGCCTAAACCCTTATTAGTTCTACCTGAAATTTTAGTTGCATTTAATAAATCATCTTGAACTCTCCTGCTGTAGAACATTTCTCCACCAATATTAAATAGTTCTACACCTTCATTAAAAAATTGTCTTTTTTCCTCATATTTAACTTCAAAAGGAGATAAGTTTAAAACCTGAGCATCTGAAGCTGCCTGACCAAAATCTGGTATTAAAGTCATATCTAGAGTAAAACTCTCATTAATTCCATATTTTAAATCCATACCAAAGTTATTTGGATATTCTTTATTACCATCATACGATTCGTAATATAAAGATGAGTATGGCATAAAAGATAATCTAATTGGTGAATTAATATTTTTAATACCATCTAATAAACCAGACTGAATAGAATAGTTTTGAAATGTAACATCAATTGGGTTCCAGCTATAATCTTCCCTATATCTTCTTATTGTTCTAGCGATATTTAAGGCCCAACTTTTGTTATTATCAGGAAATCTTAATGAAGAAAAAGGAATAGCTATTTCAACATTCCAACCTTCATTGTTAATTTTTACTGAAGAGTTCCAAACAGCGTTCCAAGATTGATCTTCATTTCCAGAGTTTATTTTTGAGTCAATTTGAACTCCTGCTGCTGTAACTGCAAATGAATATTCCATTTGACCATTATTATAGGGGTTTAAATAAATAGCAAAAAGATCACAATTTTTTTGTTTATCATCTCTTGATGAAAGTTCCATTAAAATACTATCTGGTGCATTGTCTAAAAGTTTAGCAGCCACATATAAATATTTATCATCATAGCATAGTTTTACTTCTGTCTTTTGATTGGAACGTTCTTTTGCACCATTGTTTGGTGATAATTGTATAAAATTATTGGCTAAATTTAAATCTTGCCAAGCTAAATCATTAAAAAAACCATCTATTTTAATTTTTTCAGAAGCATTAACTTTAGAAATATCATATATTTTTTTCTCTGAAAATTGAGAAAAAGAAAATAATGGACAAATTATAATAACTAAAAAAAACTTTAATTTCATCTTTAAAAAATAAGTTACAAAAATAGAATTTATTATCTGTTTTTTGCTCTAAATTAATTTCAAACATATATTTTTACAAACTTAAATTTATAACATGAACTTACACGAATATCAAGGAAAAGAAATGCTTAACAGCTTTGGGGTTAGAATTCAAAGAGGTATTGTTGCTAATAATGTAGATGAAGCAGTTAAGGCTGCAAAAAAACTAACTGAAGACACTGGAACATCTTGGTGGGTCGTTAAAGCTCAGATTCATGCTGGTGGAAGGGGAAAAGGTGGTGGAGTTAAATTAGCAAAATCTTTATCAGAAATTGAAAGTATTTCAAATGATATTTTAGGGATGCATCTTATTACTCCTCAGACGTCTTCAGAAGGAAAACTAGTAAGTCAAGTTTTAATTGCTGAAGATGTTTATTATCCTGGTGAGAGTGAGACGTCCGAATTTTATATGTCCGTTTTATTAAATAGATCAAGTGGAAGAAATATGATTATGTATTCCACTGAAGGTGGTATGGATATTGAAACTGTTGCTGAACAAACTCCTCATTTAATTTTTACAGAAGAAATTGATCCATCTGTAGGTTTGCAAGGGTTCCAATGTAGAAAAATTGCTTTTAACCTAGGTTTAAGTGGCAATGCTTTTAAAGAAATGACAAAATTTGTTTTTGCTTTGTATACAGCATATGACCAAACTGATTCATCATTATTTGAAATAAACCCTGTTTTAAAAACTTCTGATGACAAAATAATGGCTGTTGATGCGAAAGTTTCTATTGATGACAATTCACTTTTTAGACATAAAGATTTTATTGCTCTAAGAGATAAAAGAGAAGAGGACCCTACCGAAGTAGAAGCAGACGAATATGGATTAAATTTTGTTAAACTTGATGGTGATGTTGGTTGCATGGTTAATGGAGCTGGTCTAGCAATGGCAACAATGGACATAATTAAAATGGCTGGAGGAAATCCTGCTAATTTCTTAGATGTTGGTGGAACAGCTGATGCTAAAAGAGTCGAACAAGCTTTTAGAATAATTTTAAAAGATTCTAATGTTAAAGCAATACTAGTAAATATCTTTGGTGGTATTGTTAGATGTGATAGAGTAGCTCAAGGAATTGTTGATGCTTATAATAATATCGGAGAGATACCTGTTCCATTAATTGTCAGACTTCAAGGTACTAATGCTAAAGAAGCAAAAGTCCTTATTGATGAAAGTGGTCTTAAAGTGGAATCAGTAATATTATTACAAGAAGCAGCTGATAAGGTAGCAGAAGTACTTAGTTAGAGCTTTTTAAGCTCTCTGAGCACTTAACTGCACATTTCTCACCATCTATAGCTGCGGAAACAATACCTCCTGCATAACCCGCTCCCTCACCACAAGGATAAATACCTGATATTTCAACATGTTCCAAAGTCTTATAGTTTCGTGGAATCCGTACTGGAGATGAAGTTCTACTCTCAGGTGCATGTATGACAGCATCATTTGTAAGGTAACCCTGCATTTGTTTGCCAAATAATTTGAACCCTTCTTTGAGGTTATCTATAATAAATTTTGGGAAAACTTTATTCAAATCAGCCGATACAAGACCAGGCATATAAGAAGTTTTCGGAAGCGATGAAGAAACTTTTCCCTCTAAAAAATCAATAAGTCTTTGTGCGGGGACCTTTTGAGAGCCTCCAGCAATTTGACATGCTTTTTGTTCTATATTTTTTTGATAAAACATTCCAGCTAAAGCCCCTTTATTTTCAAATTCTTTAAAATCACTTTCTTTTAATTCTACAACAATTCCAGAATTAGAATGTGGCCCATTTCTTTTTGAAGGTGACCAGCCATTTGTGACAACTTCACCTGGACTTGTCGCGCAAGGAGCAATAATTCCTCCCGGACACATGCAAAATGAATAAACTCCTCTACCATTTACTTGTCTAGAAATAGAATATGGGGCAGGGGGTAAGTAATCTCCTCTTTCGCTACATTTATATTGAATTTGATCTATAAGTTTTTGAGAGTGTTCAACTCTAACGCCAAGAGCAAATGATTTAGATTCTATTAAGATATTATTTCTATCAAGAATTTCAAATATATCTCTAGCTGAATGTCCAGTAGCTAAAATTAATTTTTCACAATCAATCTTTTTACCATTTTTCAATTCTAACTTAGAAATTTTATTGTCTTTAGTTATGATATCTACAACTCTTGTATTAAAATGAATTTCTCCACCATATTTAAGAATTGTATTACGAATATTTTCAATTATTTTGGGAAGCTTATTTGTTCCAATATGTGGATGTGCATTTATCTTTATATCCGAATTAGCCCCGTGTTCAACTAAAATATCTAGTATTCTATTAACATCTCCTCTTTTTTTAGATCTAGTATAAAGCTTACCATCAGAATATGTTCCAGCTCCACCTTCACCAAAACAATAATTAGAATCAACATTTACAATATGTTCCTTTGTTATATTAGCTAAATCTCTTCTTCTATTTTTTACATTTTTTCCTCTTTCAAATAAAATTGGTTTAATACCATTTTCAATTAACGTTAATGCAGCAAATAAGCCTGCAGGTCCAGCTCCAATTATATGTGCCTCTTTAGATTCTACAACATTTTTAAAATTAAATACTATATCTCTTTTAGGAATAAATTTGATGTTAATATAAACTTCAATAGTAAGATTAATTTTAATAATCTTTTGTCTTGCATCTATTGACTTCTTTATAATCTCAATATGGGTAATATTTTTTTTATCAATTTCTAATAATTTACTAACCTCATTTTTTAAAAGATGATTTTTAGAAGATGTTTCTGGACTAACTTGTATTTGTAAAGATTTAATCATATTGGTAAAAGTACGTAATGCATATTTTTAAACTATATTTTTATAAGTATTGTTGTTTTATTTGTAGTGATTATTTTTGCTGACTATTATGAAATATTTTTTTCTTTTACTTTTTTGCTTTTCTAATACTTTAGTTTATTGTTCTGATACATTATCTATATCTAAATTTATTATCATTAATGATGATACTATATTTACATCTGAAATCCCCCAATTAGATATTATAGATTTTAAAAATGTTAATGATAAAAAAAACTTTTATAAGTTAAAAAGAAGAGTTATTAAAGTTTATCCTTTTGCATTAAAAACAAAAGTTAAAATAGATAATATTAATAAAGATCTATTAATTATTTCAAAAAAAAGAAAGAAAAAAAGATACACAAGAAAAGTTGCAAAATTAATTAAGGACGAATATACTATAGCATTAAAAAAACTTACTATTAAGGAGGGGGGAATACTTATTAAATTAATTTATAGAGAAACAGGTATAAGTACATATGATATTTTAAAAGAATATAGAGGATGGTTTAATGCTTTTTTATGGCAGTCATTTGCAAAAGCATATGATCATGACCTAAGAACTTTATATGATCC
>TARA_B110000444_G_scaffold179908_1_pt1 | contig 14800 bp, 14 predicted proteins | sample TARA_B110000444 | Tara Oceans TARA_B110000444 (sample SAMEA4398370) | marine metagenome | biome: Polar Biome; feature: [SRF] surface water layer (ENVO:00010504); material: water (ENVO:00002006), including particulate matter (ENVO:01000060) such as... | depth 5 m | reverse complement strand
TTTTCGAGCCATTTTAATTTCTCCTTCTATCGACATCCCATTGCAAGATGATTGGCCGGAGCCAATCGCTCATTTGCTGCAAGAGTGAATGAATTCACACTGCGTGAAAGGGAGGTGGATAGTTACCCGACCTGTCGGCTCCTTTTGAATCCTCTTACGGTTTTCAGGCTTAATGTCTTTATTTGCCATACAAGAGTTTGAAGAACAGTGGCGTCTTCCCATTACGCGTGACGACCTCAACATCTCGGAACTTGGATGTATTTCGGAGTACTGTCGAAGTCATGCTCGCTGATGGACGGCTCACGAGAGAAGAGAAGCGCCTCACAATCAAACTCGCCAGTGCGTTAGAGTTGACTGAAGAGCAGCCTGCTCTCATTTACAAAGCCATTCAGAATAAGACAGAAACTGACCCAGGCGAACTTGTTTCAATGGAAAAGGCTCGTGAAATATATACGAAAGTGTTTGAAGTCGCTATTGTTAATGCGTCGCTCTCACGTGATGAGTTTCGGGTTCTTGCTCATTTGCGCTCGGTATTTGAAATCGATGACGATGAACATCAAAGCATTGAGACATTGCTCCGTGAGATTGTTAAAGAAAAATTCGAGGACCCAAGCGTTGTCGATAAAATGCTCCATACTCTCCGCGATTCGGTAGGACTTGTCGGCGATATTTTTGATACCGTTCGAAAGAAGACCTCCGATGGTGGTCGAAGTGAATGAAAAATTAGCGCAGTACCTTGGTGAGCCGCAACCAAAACTGCTTCGATCGCATCGCAAGATGTTGAAGTTCCTCAAAGGCGCTTACGACTCTGGCGTCCCTGGTATGATGACGAAGCCATCGACCGACTTGTTAGCGCACTCCGTGGGATATGCATTTCATTGTGGCTGCCCAAACCCCGAAATGCGAGATATTGCATCTTGGATTCTCACCAGTGGTGAAGGAAATACCCGCCGCGTCGCAAAACTGATTCCCGCGCTTTGGAAGCGGCACGGGCAAGAAGACCTTGTTTTGACTGGACTTTTACTTGCAAATATGTCAGAAGAAGAATTAGGCGAATCACCGTGGATGGCATTCATACATCTTTTCAAAAAACAAGAACCTTTGGGCGCTTTACTTGAAATCGGTGAAGAATTAATTCGCGGAGGGCATGAGGTTCCTGATGATGCGTGGTTAATCGCAATGGCTAGGCAGAGCAAACTTTGGCATCAGGTTGCAGTATTGTTTCTCTCTTTAAGAAAAGAAGGAGTTACAGAGATCCGAGGTCTTGTAACGGCCGCCCCTGCTGGCGGAGAACTGTTTGAAAGGATTCGAAACCGTATTCTTTCACAGGAGAATTGAAGCCCTTGCTCGGACACCATGTGTGTATGAGTGAACGATTTCTGCCTACGGATGACCCGGTGCTGGAGGCTGTACTCCAGTGGACAGTTGCGCGAGACGCACAAGATGTTCGCCGTTTACTGGAATGGTTACCTGAGGCACGTTCGAGTCGAGAACGCAAAGCATTACTCGACCGTGTAAGAGGCCTCTTAGCAGAACTTGAGTCGGCATTAGATGGGCTTGAAGACCTCACATGAGGTGACTAAATGGTGACTGTAGTACTCCTTGCTGGCGGAAAGAGTCGCCGGATGGGGCAAGATAAATCGATGATGAAAGGGGGTGTTGAGCGGTTGCGTTTACTCGCCATTCAATGCGGTGTTGAACGAATCATTACCCTCTGTGGTAAGGCAGAGCGCCAATCTATGTTTGAAGGGGAAACGTGGCCAGACCCCTCTTCATGCAACTCTTTGTCTGAAATATTGGAATGGGTATTCGAGAAAATCGAAGGTGCTGTTCAACTGATTTCATGCGACTCCTTTGAATTAGAGCACGACGGAATGGCTTTCTTGTTAGCATGTGGAGGCGGAGTCCCAATGGATGAGAAAGGCGTTCGTCAACCATTGCTTGCCCATTGCCCAGCAGAGTGGGATCTGAATTCCTCTGATGGAAGAGTCTCCTCCCTGTTTTCTGATTTACGTTCGCTCAATCTTGGCGAAATGGCCACTCAAATGAAAAATTTCAACACACCTTTGGATTAAATTCGAATTACGAAACTATTCTATCAATTACTTCAGGATACAATTGATGCTCTTCGATTTTCACTCGTTCAGCAAGAGACGCTTCATCGTCTTCGGCAAATACTGGAACACGGCGTTGTCCGATAATTTCGCCAGAATCCATTCCTGCATCGACATAGTGAACCGTACAACCTGAGACTTCAACGCCAGCAGCGAGCACGTCACGGTGCGCATGTGCTCCTGGAAATGCAGGGAGAAGAGAAGGGTGTATGTTGATGATGTGAGGCGTCCATTGATCTACGAAATTCGCTGATACGAGGCGCATATAGCCACTGAGAAGTATCAATTCAATTTGATACTCTTGGAGCAGAGATTGTATCTGCTGTTCGTGGAGATGGCGCCGAAGAGTGCGATCTGTCTCATCGGGCAATACAATGCAATGCGCCGGTATTCCAAGTCGTTCAGCTTTCGTGAGCCCAGTTGCCTCCGCATTATCTGAGATTACCAGTACAGTACAATGGCCACAGTCAAGATGTGTTTGTTGATGGATGGCCATGGCCTCCATGCCAGAGCCTGAACCTGAAATCAGAACAGCACAACGAATAGGGTTGGAAACGGAACCCGTTCGAAGTGGGCCCATCCCGTTGGTCATATCATGCGCTATCGTGTAAATGTCTTGAGCCCTTCGGAAAAGCGCGCCCATCACTTTTTGGGGGTCCCTCCGTACGATTGAACGAGGAGCATGGCTGAAATGGTCGCATCAAATTCTTCGGAGAGTCCTGAAGAAGGTGGAGAGAGTCCTCAAAACCCATTCCTTTCTTTGAGCGAAGATGAAATTATTCAACGTGTTCTTGGTGAACACAAACCATCACGTAATCCATTTGTTCGAGGATTATGGATTGTTATCGGAAGTCTTGGAGTTGTCTTTGCCGTGATTGGCATATTTGTACCGGGCTGGCCAACCACCTCTTGGTTGGTGCTTTCAGCCTATTGTTATGCTCGCTCAAGTCAAAAGATGTTCAAATGGTTGCTCACAAATAGAATGTTTGGCGCCGGACTTTTAGAATATTATCGAACTGGGAAATCATTGCCATTCCACTCTAAAGTTGTCATTGCCGGCATTATTTGCATCGCTTCAATAGGTTCAATTTGGATTATTACCAAAGCAGGCGACCCTGGTTTCGGCCAGACACTTATTGCTGTAGTTGCCATTATTGGCGTATGGTGGGTGGGATGGAAAGTTCCGACCACTGCTTAATCTTCAGTAGATGGGCCTTCGTATTTTTGAACCGTTGAATGCCCTGCTTCTGTATCAAAATTTGGAAGAAGACCGTGGATGATGAGACGAAGGCTTCCAAATCCAAACCAAAAAGCCATTCTCCAAGCTCCAATGAGATGTTGGAGATATGACTTTCCAATATCCTTGAGATGGCCCATGCTTAAAGCGGCACGGTTCTCAACTTAAAGAATCGGGGCATATTTCCGAAATAAGCATTCAATGACGGAAAAGGCGGTGACCCGTAAACAACATCGAAAGACCTCGTTCATCGGCAGCATCGATGACTTCTTGATCACGAATGGAACCACCTGGTTGAACAATTGACGCTGCTCCAGCATCAGCCGCCTGCTCAAGGCCGTCTTTGAAAGGGAAGAAAGCATCAGAAGCAAGAACGCAGCCTTTTGCACGCTCACCAGCCCGGCGTGCGGCGATTCGAACTGCTTCTACTCGACTCGTTTGGCCCGGGCCAATACCGACTGTTGCAGTCCCTTGGACCATAACGATGGCGTTCGATTTTACTTGTTCGCAAATCCGAACTGCAAACTTCATACTCGCTATTTCATCTTCACTTGGTGATATTTTTGTAACAACCTTTGCCTTTTCCCAGTCGATAACCGGTGCTTCTTCAGTTTGAACGAGCCAACCGCCTTCGATTGGTTTGCGAACGAGAATTCGTTCAAGAGACGCCAGACGGTTCTCCGGAGATTCGATGGTGAGGATTCGGCGATTTTTCTTTTGCATGACGATTGCTTTGGCTTCTTCATTGTATGCTGGAGCCATCAAAACTTCGATAAAGAGCGCCTCCATTGCTTTGGCTGTGTCCACTTCAAGTGGTTCATTGAAACAGATTATCGACCCAAATGCTGATTCGGGGTCACTTGCTAATGCTGCCTCATACGCTTCTTTTTGAGTTGCACCAAGAGCTGCCCCGCATGGGTTGTTGTGTTTGACAATTACACAAACGTGTGGGGTGTTGGGCCATTCATCGGTCGACAGTGCACGGCAGAGGCGGAGGGTGGCATCTGCATCAGAATAATTATTGTACGACATGTCTTTTTCGCCCTCGACATGTGCGGTTACAAGCGTAGAATGGTTACCAAACTCACGCGGGTCGGTATACAACGCTGCTGCTTGGTGGCTGTTTTCCCCATACCGTAATGCATGTGTTTTGACGGCCGACGCAAGGAGGGTAGAGGGGAGGCGTTCTGTCTGTTCGGCTGTAACATCACTCAGTTCAGGGCGCCCAATCCAACGAGCATGGAGTTCGTCCGCAATAGCTGAATCGTACGCTGCAGTATGTTCGTATGCATCTAACGCCAAACTTCGGCGTAAATCCATTCCAACCGATTGAACATCCGAGGAGGAATGGAGAGCAGATACAATTTCATCGTAGCGGGATGGATTACAAGCGATAATCACGTTTCGGTGGTTTTTTGCTGAAGCTCGGACCATCGTTGGCCCGCCAATGTCAATCATTTCGAGGAGAACGGGGTCTTCCAAAGGAGGTTGTTGTGCTGCTGCTGCAGAGAAGGGGTAAAGGTTGCAAGCGACAATTTGAATGGGTGGATATCCGAGTTCAGCCAAACCTTTCAGATCTTCTTCGGATTCGAGACGGGCGAGAAGCGGTCCGTGGATTGCAGGATGGAGAGATTTGACGCGGCCATCAAAAATTTCAGGATGCCCGGTTACTTCAGAGACGCCGATTACGTCGAGACCTGCTGCACGAAGAGTGCGAGCGGTTCCTCCGGTCGACACGAGTTGGAAGCCATGTTGCGACAAAGAGGTTGCGAATTCTACAATCCCTGTTTTGTCATAAACGCTGAGTAAGGCACGTGGTTGCGGGGTTGAGGTTGCGCTCATCGAAGATTCCCGTTATCGAACGCATTGGTCCGATGATATTGAACATAGCGCAGCAGAAAATTGGAAATTCTGCCGGATTAGTCGCCACGAGCCGAGATAACTTGGTCAACTCGCAAGAGACCGCAGGCCGTATCACAAGCCGCTTCCAAACCATGTGCCAGGGTTTCTGCGCTGGCCCATGCTTGTTCAATGGGTTCGCAGAGACCCGTTTCAGCTACGCCAAAACTGGAATTGCCTTGACGGTGTTGGGCTCGGAGTTCAAGTAAACAATCGAGTTGGTCGTTACCAGAATTTGAAATCAAGACGGATGGAATGGCCTCAAGTGCTCGGGCAAATGCCTCCATAGCCAAACGTTCTCGGCCGCCATGTTGTTCAGCAGCATCTTTGATCGCCAAACTGGCAGCGATGTGCAAACTTCCTCCACCCAACAGAACCTCGCCTGTTTCCATTGCACTTGTTACCGAACATAATGCATCATACAATCCTCGTATGATTTCTTCTGTTGCAACTCCATCGCCACCGCCGACATCAACGGTAGCAAGTCCAGAGTTCTTGCCAAAATCGAGGTGGATGCGTTCTCTTCGGGCGTCTTCGCCTTCGAAAATTTCGACATTCATTGATTCAAAAGTACCCAGAGCCGATGCTGTCAAGTCATCGATGTGGTCGACGAGTTGTGCGCCTGATGCCTTGGCTACATCTTCAGCACCCGCTCGTTCAAAACCACCGAGAACAAATAATCCTGAATCGACGAATCGATGAAGAGCACGTGGGTCTATTTCTTCAGCACAAACGACAATAGTTGCTCCACTTTCAAGAATTTGCAATGCCTTCTTTTCGAGAAGGCGCTCCTCTGCTTCCATGAAGGCAACCCATTCATCTGGAGTTGAGATTTCGATTTCTGCTTCCCGGGTACTTTGTTCAAGAGCGATAGGGCACGACAGAACGGCCACTCTGCCAGCGGGGAGGTGTCGCGGCATACGGTCAAGTTCAAATCGCCGTTCTAAAACCAAACCCTGCAAAAGAGAAGTGTCAGAAAGAGTTCCTTCGCCCCGCTTTGTCATTCGAACGTCCTCGGTACGAACGTGGAGCACTCCGTTACTTTCACCGGCAACCGTTTGTGCTGCATCAACAATGCAGCGAGCGAGATGTTCGCTGCCAGATTCTGCAGCAGTGCCCGTCATTGAGGTTTTAGCAACCAAAACGAGTCGTTCAATATCGGTCGGCAATATGCGCTCAACCCGTTGGTCCAATACTTTGAGCGTTGTTTCAAGTGCAGCTTGATAGCCTTTAACAGCCAGCAATGGATGAAGTCCTTTTTCCAAAAGCCGCCCTGCTTCACGCATAAGTTCACTTGCAAGAATCAGGCACCCAGTCACGCCATCGCCGCAAGCATTTTCTTGTGATTCTGCGAGTTGGACAAAGGCCTTAGCCGCTGGATGTTTGACCAAAAGTTCGGCAACTATTTTTGCACCATCATTGGTTACTGCAGTCTCGCCACTGGTTTTGTACATCATTTTGTCAAGGCCGTTGGGGCCAAATGTTCCTTTGAGTAGATTGCCAAAAGCAACGGAAGCGTTGACCAATTTTTGAGTGACAGCTGGCCCACTTGTCACCGAAGTGGTTGGGCGGACAATCGCAACCGGTGCGCGTCCTGAGCCATCATTGCGTTGAGCCATCACTTCAAGGGGCGGTGAAGCGTATAGATGAACCCTTTCTCTTGCCTCGCCATTTAGAAAAAAACGTTCGATGGTTCATTAAAGAGATTTCAGAAAGATGAACAAAACGGTTCTATCTTCGATTCTTTTTGCCTTTGCGCGGTTTAGAGCCACGAGATTGGTTTTCCCATGAACGGCTGTCTTTGCTACGGCGGTCAGATTCGTCTTCCCAATTGTTCTTTTTAGGAGCTCGAAGGCCTTCAGGCATGTCTTCAAACGATTCGATGTTAAGGTGCATACCGCCTAATTCCTCTTGCAGTTGGCGAACATTTTCTCCACCTTTACCAATGAGGGTAGAAATCATATTTTGAGGAGCGTAAATTGTCGCACTGGTTTCGCCTTTGAATTGGACTTGGCATTGTACACCAACCCATTGCTGGATAATGTGAATCAGTTGATCTCGGGCAAGTGATTTGAGCGGTGATACGGCGGCGGCAGTACGGCCTTCAACGGGCACAACGGCGATTTCAGAACCAAATGCAAACATTTCGTGAGTGATTTTACCGCTTGGGAATTCAACGACTTCAATCACTGGCCGTGCAAGTTCTTCTTGCATTCCTGTTGGCGGTTTTACGGTCATTCTCAATTCAAGAACTTGCTGAATTTGTCCTGCTTCAACGTGAATAATGGTGTCAAGCACTTGGCTAACAAGGCCCAATTCGACTTTTCCAATCAAACGCTGAATCGCTTCGAGGGCCGAATTGGCGTGCGTAACGCCGAGAAGCCCAACACCGGCAAGGCGGACGTCAGCGAATATTTCGAAATCACGTGCACGGCGCACTTCATCAAAAATGACGAAATCTGGGCGAACCAGGAAGATGATTTCCGCTGTTTTCTCAAGATCTCCTTCGAGTGGAGCGTATTGAGTGATACGGTCAGCGAGTTGCAAATCGCGGGGCGCTTCCATGGTTTTGACCATAGCCCCAATATCGGTGTCGAGGTATTCTGCGATAGCTTGGGCGAGGGTTGTTTTTCCAGAACCCGGGCGTCCACAAATGAAAACTCCACGGTGGTGGTCTGCTAAACGGGCGATTAGTCGCTCATCCAACTCATACTCATCGAGGGAAAGTTTGGCAACGGGCCGAACAATGGTGATTTCTCGAGCATCAGCAAAAGGAGGCCATGCACAAGCGATTCTCAAATCTCCGAGTTGAATAACTTTGCACCCGTTTCGGTCAATTTCAAGAAAACAATCACTTCGGTGACGGTTTTCATCAACGAGGTCCCCCAGTTCTTCTTGTAGCGCCTCCATTCTCAGCGTATCCCAATTTTGCTCGGATTCTACTTCGATTAATCGAAGGTCTCCAATTGAACCTTGTTTGACTCGAGGGGGGCAGTCGGCCTTGAGAAAAACGGTGTGCACCTGTTCCATCAACAAGGCTTCAATTGGTTGAGGGAGGGGGGGGTGGTCGCCGAACTTAGCCATTGCAATCGGCCATCGTCGGAACGAGGAGCATTTCACCCTTCGCATCAAAGGCGGGGGAGAAAATCAGTTTGTTTTAGGCTGAATAAGGGCGCCAGTCCACCAAAAAGACCCGACGAAAAACAGCGATAGGACGTAGGAGCCGATCATTGGGAAATCGAAGACGCCGATACAGATCTGGGCAAAAATAGCAATCGAGGCGATAAAACTGAAAATGACCAAAATACCTTCTGCGTTTAGGCCGAGTGCTTCGAATGCAATGTCTTTTTCAGACAAGCCCCAGGTAATTCCTGTGAGAGATGAGAGCCCGATAAGGGTCAGTGTGGCATCCATAAGGTTGCCTTGGAGAATCCATGTGAAGAAGGAGACAAGAAAACTTCCGAGGAACATGCGTTGAACGGTCACAAAGGAAAGGCCCATGTCGATAGCGAAGCGCCTTTGATTCTTGAAGACTCGCAAGAGGAGGTTTCAATTCTCTACGTTCTGAAGGTGGTATTGGCGGGCAAGGGATGTTGCTTTGTCGAGCAGGGATGCGGTTCGAAGGTGGTCGTCTATACTTTCGAGAGCGAGGTCGTTGTTTGAAAGAATGTGTTTGTATTGGGCTTCAAGGGGCGGGGTTGAATGGGGTGTTGGCAGTGTTCTATACCCTGTTCTTTGCGACCCGCATTCTATTGATTCATGCTCCCTAAAATCAAGACGGATATGTTGTTTCGTTCCTTCAATTGTAAGGCGATTCCTGTCCGCTTGCCCCCATCCAACATACACTTCTACATCGGTTCGGGGTCGGCTTTCTTGACCTGCATACACCATGTGGAATTTCGCCTGAAGTGCGGATGAAAGAGACGAAGGTCTGTCGTTTTCAAGTGCGATTGCAACCGGAAAAAGAGGAGATGATTCGGATACAAGAAACGAGGGAATAAGAGCGAAAGCATGGGATGCTAAATTCTCAATAACATTGGCGTTTGCTGGTTTCTGGCGGGAAGAATATTTTGTGTATCGAATTGATTTAACTTGCCCTATGGCATGTTCTTTGATGAGGTGCTGCGCATATTCTATTCCAGGGTGGTAACGTAAAAGATACCCGGAATAGAGCGTTCCCGTGCTGTTTCGAGCTGCGTCGCATAGATGCTTCACCTCTTCGAAAGATGCCCCGAGGGGTTTCTCGACCAGGACATTGAGCCCTTTCTGTAGCATGGCGATTCCAAGAAGGGAATGAGTTGCATTTGGAGTCGCAATAGAAACCAGATCCAGTTTGACAGACGCATGCATTTCCGTCCAGCCTTGGAACACTCCGTCGATTAACGGGTCTATTGCTTCCAGACGGTTTGGGTTGACATCGCAAGCATATATTCCGTCAATGAACCCTTGACTTTTCAATTGTACAAGTGTTTCAAGATGTTTTGTGCCCCAACGGCCACAACCTACTACGCCTACATTGTATGACATCGTAACCAAATCATTCATACGGCCGAGGTTTGAGAATACTGCCTTGCTCATCATGTGTTGCGAATTCATACTGAGTCACTGCTGTGGTGAATTGAGACAAGTCTTGTGTATTTTGATTTTCAAACCCAAAGTCAGCGTACAGTTTTGGAGAGAATGAAAACCCTTCTACGCCGATATATTCTGCACGTGAAACACGCATCGTAATTCGTCCAAACCCGTGATGCCAGAGAGCAAGCGCAGTAATAGCGTCTTGGCTTGTTGGAGATTTTCGAGGGATTCGAGGGAATGGTGGCGTTAAACACGCATCAGGAATGAGGTTCTTTCCTGTTCGTATGTGTCGTTTTTTCGACATGATGGAGCGCATAAACATCCAACGGATTCGGAAATGTGAACGGTCCCTGTAGGTGTTTTTAGACAAATATTTCTTTTCAAAATCATAGATGATATGTTTGATGATATCCCAAACCTCTCGCGTCATGGCATAGCCCCAAAAATGTCGGTTCGTTGCCACGACGTGTTCCATTTGGTGGGTTTGTAATTCAGCAGAATCATGGTTGATATTGTAGGCCATTACAGTCCCAATGTCACAAAAGTCTTGAGACCAATCTAACAGGTCGAGCACCGTCTGAATATAGCTCGGAGCAAGCAGCATATCATCCTCAAGGAGGATGATTCGATCATATGAAAGGTCGTCGAATAATGTTCTGCGGGCATCGATAAGATGACGGCCTATGCCCCAGTTCTCTTCTCGAAGAACAAAGGTTGGGTTCTGGAAAGATGAGTTTTTAACCAGTTCAATAAGATCATTTTGACGTGCTTTCTCTCCACCGTCGAGGTAGACATGAAGGTCACAGTCATACGCTGCCTTATTTGCTTCAAGAGCTGCAAGCGTTTGTTGGAAATAGTCCACGCGATTGAAGCCAAGAAGAAGAATTGCGGTCTTCATTGAGTGCCCCCCTTTAGAAGTAAATCCTGTACACAGTAGTTCAATTGTAATTCTGTGAAATAGGTGGAATTTAATTTGGTAAGGCGATGCAAAGACTGAGCGCCCCCTCGTAGAAGTCCGCCCATGGCTCGCCATCTTGTTCTTGATGATGAAGCAACCGTCGTTTTGGCGCCTTACACGGAGGTTTACGTTCAAGTCGCGTGAGTGGCTAGTCTTTACAAAGGAAGCGCGTAACACTCCATGATAAGATGCAACGATGGGCCCCTCATCTGCTTGGTTTAGTCACTCCCCTCGTAGCGATCTTAGGAATCATTATCGGTGGCTGGTGGTCTGGCAGCGTAATTGTGCTGCTTCTTATCCTCTATCCACTCTTGGATGTTGTTTTTGGCAATGATGACGCTGGAAGTCGTGTAAACCAAGGGCGTGCCTTTGATATTATTCTTCATCTGCACGGGCTTCTTGTTCCGATTGCAATTGTGATACTCTTGTGGCAAATACATGTGACTGGGTGGAATCAGTTCGTGGCTTTAGGCGCTGTTTCTATCGGCTTCTCCTCTGGAGCGAGTGGAATCGTAACTGCGCATGAGTTGGGCCATCGTCGTCCTCGTTCCTTCAGTTGGTGGCTTGCTCGCCTCGACCTGTTATGCGTACTGTATTTACACTTCACAACTGAACATAATCACACGCATCACAAACATTGGGCGAGAGATGTTGACCCGACATCTTCGCCGTTCGGACGGAATCTCTACGTCCATGTCCTTCGAACTGTACCTCTGCAAGTCATTGGTGCTTGGCGGGCACGTCCTGTCGATACGGGGCGTTCACTTGCGGTCGAAGGTTTGCTCGTTCTTGGGCTTTTCATCCTCAATCCAGCCGTGTTAGCTGGTTTTCTTCTTCAAGCAGGGTTCGCGATTTTCATTCTTGAATACGTCAACTTTCTCCAGCATCACGGCTTGCAGCGCGAAGATGGGGAACGTGGAACTGCTGCACATGCGTGGGAAAGTCGTTCTCGCTGGTCACGCTGGACACTGTTAGAATTGCCCCTGCACCCATCCCATCACCTGAAATCGAGTTTGCCTTATTACGGCCTCGACACTCACGATGATGCGCCGCAGTTGCCGTTTGGATACTACCTGATGTTCTGGCTGGCCCTCATCCCTCCACTGTTCTCAAAAGCAATGGCGGCGAGTAAGCTCAAAGATTCGAATGTTTGATTTACTCCTGGGGCAATCCGCCGGAATAAATTGGAGTTAATTTTTCTTTTAGAATGATTATGAAGGGCAAGGTATCAAAGCATATCGCATTTTGGGACATACATGGTGAATAAGCAAGCCGCTATTCTTCTTTTAAGCATTCTACTCTTTTCAATCCCATCTTATGCTACAGCCACGAAGGAAGCGCCTTTGGTTGAGCAATTTGGTGTTGGCTTCGATGAAGTAGTCATTGCGGATTCGACAGATGAGCTCTCTGATCCTCGGGATTTAGAATTCCATCCAGGTCGAGCAAACGAACTCTGGGTGGCAAATCGAAATACTGACAGCATCACCATTATTGAGGACACAGGACTTGAGACTCAGACCTCACAGAATCGTAAAGATTCGAACCGAAACCATTTCCTTGAAGAAGTAAGTGCAATTTCGTTTGGCGCATATCATCCCGAGTTTGATTGGCAATGGGGTTCTGCTCAAGAAACGAGAAATACATTCTGTGGCCAAGGAGCAGCGAATAATTTCATGGGCCCGGCTTTGTGGCCGTCGTCCTTAAGCCATTTTGCAGTGGAAAATCAAAATAACGGGAACGGCCTTTTGGGCAGCCATATCGACATGCTCCATGAATCCCCATACGGTGTAGGAATCGCTCATGATTCTGCCAACGCATACTGGTACAATGATGGATATTACGGAGAATTGGTCTTCTACGATTTCCAATTAGACCACGACACGGGTGAAGATGACCATTCAGATGGAATGGTTCGTAGGTATTCTGAAGTGCAACTTACTCATGCTTATGGGATTCCAGGCCACATGGTTTTGGATAAAAGTTCAGGCATCCTCTACATTGCAGATGCAGGTGCGAACCGTGTTGTATGGGTCAATACTGACGACACATCGGTTTCATCACAGAACATAATGAGCTCTTCAACTCGATTAGAACCACTTCAAGAATATTCTGAAATGACTGGAATCGAATGGGGCGTTCTTGCCACTGGCCTTAACAGGCCTTCGGGAATTGCACTTGACGGTGACCGATTGTTTGTCTCACAAAATGGTAACGGGAAACTGACTGCATTTGATTTGAATTCCGATGGAAAAAGTGCATCTGAAACAGAAACTGTTCAAACATCGGCTTCTTCGATTATGGGTCTTGAAATAGGGCCAAATGGAAATCTTTACTACGTTGATAATGGACGTGACGAAGTTATTCGAATGGACCCTTACATGGACGAGGACGGAGATGGCGTCGGCGACGAAGTCGACAACTGCCCCTTCATTGCGAACGCTGCACAAGCCAACCACGACGGTGATGCGTTCGGTGACCTTTGTGATGCGGATGATGACAATGATGCGGTTTTAGATATCGATGATGACTGTGCTCTTGGGAATTTAAGTTGGATATCTTCAACGGCGACCGACCATGACATGGACGGTTGTGCGGATTTAACCGAAGATAATGACGACGATAACGATGGTATGGATGATGACGCTGATTACTGTGCAACTGGAGATCTTGCTTGGACCTCTTCTTCCTCTACTGACTATGATATGGACGGTTGTAGAGACGCTGGTGAAGATTACGACGATGATAATGACCGTATTTGTGACGCTGCTGTTATGGATGGGTTTTGGACATGTTCGGAATCATCAGCAGAAGTCGACCTCTGTCCAATGAGTTCTCCTTCTTTCTTCTCAATCATGTCGAATGATGGCGACCAAGACGGTTGTGAAGATAATACTGAAGACCTTGACGATGACAACGATGGATTCTCAGACAGTATTGATAATTGCCCCGATAATGCAGGTACGAGTGATGCTGGTTCTGTCATTGGATGCGATGATTGGGATGCTGATGGGTATGCCGATTCTGTCGATGAATTCCCTACAGAACCTACTCAATGGTCCGACCTTGATGGTGATGGCTTTGGCGATGAAGTCGACGGTTTAGAAGGAGACCACTGCCCTACAGTAGCTGGTATTTCATCGAATGACCGAATCGGCTGCCTGGACACGGATAGAGATGGTTGGTCAGACCCTGATGCCACCTGGTTGGCCACAGATGGTGCTGACGCATTCCCTACTTACAGCACTCAACATGCAGACCGAGATGATGATGGCTATGGAGATTCTTCGACTGGATACCGAGGAGATATTTGCCCTGATATTGCAGGAACCTCAACCGAAGATGTGTTTGGTTGCCTCGATACCGATGGAGACGGATGGTCAGATGCTGGTGATGCTTTCCCTGAAGATGCAACGCAGCACGTTGACGCAGACATGGATGGGTATGGAGATTCAAGAAATGGAAACCTCCCCGACAGTTGCCCTGGAGTATTTGGTACCTCGACAGAACAAGAACTCGGTTGCCCGGATTCTGATGGAGATGGCTGGGGAGATAACCTCGATGTTTTCGTAGATGATGTCCGATTTTGGTCTGACATCGATGAAGATGGTCATCCTGATCAACAAGGAACGAATATGTCAGACGACTGTCCTGAGGTTGCTGGAACTTCAAATCAAGACCGAATCGGTTGTCTCGACACTGACGGCGATGGTTGGTCAGATGAAGGCGATGTATTTCCAAATGATGCTGCTCGGCAGTTCGCTGCAGAAAGTTCCTCTTTGCCAATGGTTTTAGCCATAGCTGGAATTGCAATAGTTGGTTTGGCGTTGGTTGCTTTTGGAGTTGTAAGTCGACGAGGAAAGCAAAATCCCCTCAACACCGACTTTGACCAAAAGATACCTGTCCCATTCACCCCACTTGTTGCACCTGTTGCACCCACAATGCCAACAGCTCCGACCGTCCCAGTGACTCCACCATTGCCGCCTGAGGGATTGCCTGAAGGTTGGACAATGGACCAAT
>TARA_B110000444_G_scaffold260949_1_pt1 | contig 14856 bp, 9 predicted proteins | sample TARA_B110000444 | Tara Oceans TARA_B110000444 (sample SAMEA4398370) | marine metagenome | biome: Polar Biome; feature: [SRF] surface water layer (ENVO:00010504); material: water (ENVO:00002006), including particulate matter (ENVO:01000060) such as... | depth 5 m | reverse complement strand
AATTCGCGACCTAGTTCGTCGAATGAATCCAATAGAACACTCGAGAATTTGACTGATGAAATCTCTTTATCCGATTCTAAATCCGATTTGACACCTTCTAGTGTGCCTGGTGCTGCACCACATGAAAGGCAAGCTCCGGTCAAATCCAAGACTATGTTCAAACCCTTATCTGGTAACTCTAAGATTTCATAAGATGTTAATTTAATTCCTCCACCATGTCCATCAAGTGCAGCCCTAACTTCATTCAATCGAGAAAGTAAAGCCGGAATTATTTCCTCCGTATCAATTATTTCAATTAAAGATAAACTTCGAAATCTTTTTTCAGCCTCTTTATCGGTAACGTCATCTATACGTTTCTTAGCCTCTAACTTCATTGATTCTAGTGCTTCAGCAGCATATTTGGCGACTAAATCCTCATCGGGCATGAACGTTGCTCCACTACAATCAATTTGAACTCTTTTATTATCACTAAGGCGGGTTTTTAGGCTACCCTAAAAGCGGCATACTGCGTGACATTTCTTTACACCACTTCATAAGGGAGAGACTAGAGGTGAACTTGCAGGGGAGTCAAGATGGAAATTTTGAAAATAAATGATTTGCATGTGTCTGTGGATGATACCCCCATCATCAATGGTGTATCTATCACAATCAAAAAAGGGGAAATCCATGCAATCATGGGTCGTAATGGTGCTGGTAAATCAACTCTAGCAAATGTAGTGATGGGTCACCCATCATATGAAATCACATCAGGTGATGTAACATTCCTTGGAAAACCACTCGATGACTATGAAGTTCATGAAAGAGCACGCTCTGGAATGTTCCTTTCATTCCAGTATCCACCTTCCATACCAGGCGTACAGGTTGGAAATTTCTTGAAGAAGTCTGTTGCTTCTGTTAGAAACCAACAACTCAAAGCCAGAGAATTTAGAAAAGAACTTAATTCTGCAATGACGCAACTTGAGATGGATAAGTCGTTTCTTTCAAGATATGTTAATGACGGATTTAGCGGTGGAGAGAAAAAGCGTTTAGAAACTCTCCAAATGTTACTACTAAAACCACAATTGGCTCTACTTGATGAGACCGATTCCGGTCTTGATATCGATGCCCTTAGAGTCGTAGCAAAAGGAATTAACGAAATAGCACAAGATGCTGGATGCCTAATAATTACTCACTATCAAAGATTGCTTGATTTGGTAAAACCCGACTTTGTCCATGCTATGATAGATGGAAAAATAGTCCAGTCCGGTGGACCTGAACTAGCATTAAAACTTGAAGAGAATGGATATGATTGGTTGGAGGCCTAAAAATGAGTGATTTAGCACATGAAGCAGTTGGAGATTATCGATATGGATTTCACGATCCAGAGCAAGCAACAATAAGATTTGATAAAGGTCTTACAGAACAAGTTGTAAGAGATATTTCTGAACTAAAAAACGAGCCGAAATGGATGACTGATATACGAGTCAAAGCATATCATCACTTTATTGAAAGACCGATGCCAGAATGGGGTAATTGTAGCATGTTAGATAGTATTAAGTTCGAGAATATAACTTATTTCCTACGCTCCTCTAAGCAGACTGAGAACGATTGGGATGATGTTCCTGATGATATCAAGAATACGTTTGAAAGATTAGGAATTCCAGAAGCTGAACAAAAGTGGCTCGGTGGAGTTACTGCTCAGTATGAGTCTGAAGCGGTTTATCATTCGATTAGAGAAGACCTCGAACAACAAGGTGTTTTATTCTTTGATATGGATACTGGACTGAAAGAACATCCGGAGATTATCAAGAAATATTTCTGCAGCGTTGTACCATATTCCGATAATAAATTTGCAGCGTTAAACACTGCTGTTTGGTCAGGTGGCTCATTCATTTATGTGCCGAAAAATGTACATGTTGAGATGCCTGTTCAAGCCTACTTTAGAATTAATGCAAAGAATATGGGTCAATTTGAAAGAACCCTAATTATTGCAGATGAAGGTAGTAGTATACATTACGTTGAAGGTTGCACTGCACCAACATATTCCACAGATTCACTTCACTCAGCAGTAGTTGAATTGATTGCAATGGACAATGCTAAAATTAGATATTCTACTGTTCAAAACTGGTCAGCAAATGTGTATAACCTAGTCACAAAAAGAGGCATTGCACACTCTAATTCGGTAATTGAATGGGTCGATGGAAATATTGGCTCCAAGTTGACAATGAAGTATCCCTCGGTAATTCTAAAGGGCGAAGGAGCCCACGCTGAAGTTATTTCAGTTGCTTATTCAGGAGAAGGTCAACACCAAGATGCTGGTGCAAAGGTCCATCACCTTGCCCCAAGAACTACTTCCAACATTCTTTCGAAATCGATTTCTAAGAATGGTGGTCGTTCGTCATATAGAGGCCTGTTACAGGTAACTCCAAAAGCAGAAGGTTGCAGATCCAAGATTGTTTGTGACGCACTCATTCTAGACGATATTTCTCGCTCTGACACTTATCCTACTATGGAAATTGGAAATGCCACAGCAGATTTGGAACATGAAGCAAGTGTATCAAAAATATCTGGAGACCAATTATTTTACCTCATGAGTAGAGGGTTTAGTGAAAAGGAAGCAATGGGAATGATTGTAAACGGATTCTTTGAACCTTTCACAAGAGAACTTCCGATGGAATATGCGGTTGAACTAAACAAGTTGTTAGAATTAGAGATGGAGGGTTCTATCGGATGACGTACCTCGATATGGAGATCCCTTCACGTTCTTCACATCTTTGGCGATACACTCCCTGGAAACGCATCCACCCATCCAAAATTGATATTATTCCAAGTTGTGAAGAAGTCGTTTTCAATCACGAAGGTGATTGTATAATAAAAAAGGGAATACGTGATGTCAGCGATTCGAGTGATATATCCCGTGTATTTCTAAGTGAATGTAATAATAAAATGAATGTAATTGAAATTGATGGGAAAGGCCAATCCGTTCATATTAATTTAATTGCATCTGGTGATACAACTGTAAGTCATATTGATTTTCAGTGTAAAGGTGAGGCATCAATAATCATTCATCTTTCTGGTTCGAGTACTTGGACTGGTTTACATATTTCAGGCAATATTAGTAAAAACGCATCAATAGGATATGCTTTTGTCAATGAATTAGATGCAAATTCGAAATTACTTCGATGTGAAGACTGGAATTTACACCGTGATTCTTCTTTGGAGTATGGTGAACTTTCAATTGGCGGCTTTAGAAATAAGACCGATATTAGAACTAACCTACGTGATTCTAATTCTTCACTAAATCAAACTGTTGCTGTTTACGGTACTGATTCAAGGCATGATGACCACCACATGGAAATTAGACATATGGTTGAACACACCGATTCATCCTTGACCATGAATGCTGCATGCGGTGGGAGAAGTCACTCAATTGGAACTGGGCAATTATTAATCGATAAAGACGCCAACTACTCCAATGCAGGACAAGTATTTCACAACCTACTACTTTCACAAGATGCCAGAGCGGATGCGATTCCGGAACTTGAAGTTCTATCTGATGAAGTGAGTGCTGCACATGGTGCTGCAAGTGCTCCAATCGATAAAGAGCAGTTGCACTACCTTTTATCGCGTGGCCATTCTCCCGAGCAGGCTGAAGCGCTTATTGTGGAAGGCTTCCTTGTCAATACCTTCTCATCTTTGAGGAATCAAATAATATCGGAAGATTTGAAAACAAGACTTAAAATTCATCTAGAATGTGGTATCATTGGGTGATTATATGAGAGAGCAGTTTCCAATTCTTCAGCGTAAAGTCAATGGATACCCTTTGGTGTATCTTGATAATGCTGCAACTACTCAAAAACCACAAGTAGTCATTGATGCAATGAATGATTACTATACCAATTCTAATGCTAATGTTCACAGAGCAGTTCACACATTGGCAGGAGAGGCTACCGATGGATATGAAGCATGCAGAACTGCATTAAAAAATAGATTCAATGCACAAAGGGTAATCATAACTGGAGGAACTACAGAAGCGATCAACTTGGTAGCACATGCATGGGGTAAAGCAAATCTATCTCCAGGGGATGCAGTAGTTCTTACAGAAATGGAACATCACTCCGACATTGTTCCTTGGCAAATGCTAGCTAAAGAGTTAGACATTGAACTTCGCTATGTACCTGTTCAAGATGACTTAACTCTCGATATGGAAATCTTTGAGGCTTCACTAGAAGGAGCCAAATTGGTATGTGTCGTACACATTTCGAATGTTTTAGGAGTGTGTAATCCTGTTGAAAAAATAATCTCATTGGCCAAACAAAATGGGGCTCATGTATTACTTGATGCTGCTCAAAGCGTACCTCATCAAATTGTAGATTTCCAAAAACTCGGTGCTGATTTCATGGCATTTTCAGCACATAAAATGTGTGGACCGACTGGAATTGGAGCATTATTAGTAGACAATGATGTCTTTGAACAGATGCAGCCATTTATGGGAGGGGGCGATATGATAGAAACAGTTTCGATTCATGGGTCAACCTACCAAACTAATGAACATAAATTCGAGGCAGGAACACCTAAAATTGCTGAAGCAATTGGATGGCATGCTGCTTTAAAATGGATGGATGGAATAGACTTAGAATCCGAACATGTGCGATTATTAGAAATTGCAAGATGGTTATCTGACCAACTTCGCTCTATGGGTATGACAGTTTATGGTCGTCATGATGATGACGATGCAGCAGTAGTTTCATTTCTTCACCCCACTATGAATAGTGAAGATATGGCTCACTTACTCGATGCTAGAGGATTTGCTGTTAGAACTGGGCATCACTGTGCCCAACCTTTGCTTGAAAGACTGAATATTACCGGAACGGTTAGGGCGTCATTATACTTTTACAACTCTAGGGAAGAAGTAGAAAACTTTGTCAAGCAACTTTCTGAAATCTTGGAGAGATTCTCTTGAGTGACCTGATTACTCTTGAAGAATTAATCGAAGAGTTCCAAGATGTCGAGGATAAAATGGAACGACTTGAGATGGTTTTTGAACTATCTGAAGAAGTAGATTTCTTAGAAATTGAAAATTGGAATGACTTGACTCGTGTCAGAGGATGCCAATCTGAGGCACATGTGTTGGTATCTATCGAAGATGAATTAGTTAAATTAAGAGCCGGAGCAGATTCAAAGTTAGTTCAAGGTTTAATGGGGATTCTAACAATCGCCCTTAGAAATATTAGTCCAACAAGAGCACTCGAATTAACACCAGAATTTGCAAGTGAGATGGGAGTCTTGAACTCATTATCACCGAGTAGGTCGAATGGTTTTCGTAATATGTTTGACAAAGTAATGTATGAAATTCAAGAAAAAATGTAGGTGATAACATGGTTAACAAAGAAGCAGTATTAGAAGAATTAGACGAAGTCGAAGACCCTGAACTGAAACTTTCTATCGTCGAATTGGGTCTTGTTTATGATGTTCGAATTGAAGATAAAGATGATGGAAAGCATGCTGAAATCGATATTACATTAACCAGTCCGGGATGCCCTGCTGCTCCTGAAATAATGGCCGCAACACATAGGGCTGCCCTGAATACTAAGGGAATTAATAGTGTTCATGTTAATCTTGTATGGACTCCAAGATGGGATCCCAAAATTCATGCAAATGAAGATGCCAAAATGGATATGGGTATTTGGGATTAACGTTTTACTACAATCGTAAGTAAATCACCATCTTTCAAAGTGTGGTCGAGGCCTACACGTTGCCAATCAAACTTAGCGCTAGGTCCTTTGACTCTACCATAGCGGAATTTTCGGTAAAAATCACGATGTAATTTATTACAGATATTTCCAACAGTCGAATCATCTTTCACTATCAATGGCTCTTCCATATCAGCTTCTTGGCCTTGTGGTTTCAAGTATACTCTCATGAAACCTAAATTATCATAAATAAAATCTTTTAATTCATTAAGTCCAATATCCTTGAAAGCAGAAATACGCATGATTGGCCAGCCACTTGGCAATGCTTTGGTTGCTCGGACAAGTTCCTCTTCGCTAGCAATATCTATCTTATTTATTGCAATTACCGCTTTTTCATAAATTCTATTTTCCGCCAAACAATCGACGATTTGCTCTGCTGTGGTATTATTTCTCAAGGTGACAATCGCTGAAGTGAAGCCAAATGAACGTATTATTTGACCAATTTCTTCATTGGTCAAATGTGTTTGCTCAACCGTAGTTCTAACATCGATTCCACCTCGCTCTGTACGCTTGATAAATACTGGGGGCTTGGTTTCATTCAAGCGTAATCCGGCATTATGTAGTTCCCGATGCAGTACATTGAAGTGAGCATCCTGAAAAGGATCAACAATATACAAAATCATATCTGCACTTCTAATCACATTGAGAATTTCACGACCTCGACCTTTACCTTCTGCAGCTCCTTTAATCAAACCTGGTAAATCTAAAATCTGAATTTTAGCACCTCGATGTTCCATAACGCCAGGAATACAAGTAAGCGTAGTAAATGCATAACCAGCAACCTCTGAATGAGCATCTGTGACTTTAGAGATGAGAGTGGACTTACCAACCGAGGGAAACCCTACCAGAGCAACTGTTGCATCGCCGGACTTCTTGACTTCAAAACCCTTGCCACCACCGCTGGCTTTTGAGTGAGCATGGGCTCTTTCTTCCTTGATTTTTAATTGAGCAATTTTGGCTTTTAACTTACCAATGTGAGCATTGGTTGCCTTGTTTTTCTGAGTCTTATCGATCTCGACGCGAATCAAATCAATTTGCTCCTTGATTGTCGCCACAAAAAACCCTCTAACTGCGCCCAAATGTTGCGCATTCTTCAATGCTCCCGCTAAGAAAACCTAAATAATCTCTATTCTCTATGTCTGATATCTGCCAAAAAGGTAGATTGAGTATAGTTCAAGTGCCAGTGTAATCTCCAGTAGACATGAACCGAACTACCTTAACCGCTGGAAGTTTACTTATTTGCCTACTGATGACCCTATCTACACTTGGTGGAATGACCGTTCAAAACCATGAACCACCGTCTTTGGAACTGACCGAAACAGAACCGATGCACACTGGCAACACAGATACTGATATGGACGGTGTTTTGGATATAAACGATGTTTGCCCATATAACTACGGAACCAGCACTGAAGACCGAATAGGTTGTATCGACACAGACGGTGACGGATGGTCAGACTTAGGCGATGATTTCCACAACAAAGTCACACAATGGAAAGACACTGATGGTGATGGGCTTGGTGATAATTGGGGAGATGAATCATTTTGTAAACCATCTCACTGGCCAGGAGAATTCGTTGAAAATGCTATATTAACAGATGATTCTCCACTTGATTTTGATAACGATGGTTTTGAAGATGAAGGATTATCGACTTTCCCCCAGTATATCATAGAGCCGTCTGTGCCTTTATCACTGTTGGATATAGCAGTAAATTCCTCAGCAGCAATATGTTCTTCAACACAGACGAATGGAATCAATAATGACGGAGATTTCCTAGACCAAGTATGGTATGATGATTCAGGCTCTTTACACATTATTTCTACAAACTCTATCAATATAGGTCCCTCGCAGTATGAATTCCAAACCAATCATAGTATTTGGGATGGGGTTTCTTGGACTGTGAATACACTTCAAGATGAAAATGGTTCATACTCTTTGAGAATTACCGATTTGGCATATGTCAATAACACAATTCACGCGAGTGTGGTTGTATACCTAAATTCTTCAATTTTGTCTGGAACTGCTAAGTATGGCATATATACAGAGTCTGGAAATTGGCATTTTCAAAACATATCAAGCAGCATTCCTTTAGACCTTGGATCTTATGAATTGGTCGCTTCTGAAGTCGGTTTTTCGGATGATGTATATTTAGTGCATACCAGTAATTCAGGCAGCAGTCCAAGGTACTACCAAGTTTACTCGAATGTGACATATGCAAATAATGGAATCTCAGAATCTATTGAATTAAACGCCCACTGGATGGGTTCATTCGACAGTATCAATGGGTGGCAAGGTCAGCTACATCAGGGGTTGATGGCACTGGAAGGAATTTGGGGACAGTTATATTTTGAGAATCCACTTGATTATATGGACTTCTACATCGATTCTTTTGGTGACTTAACCGTTGTTCAAGACATGAGTTTATTTATTGAGTATAATCATATAAATCAGCCAGTTCTTGACTGGAATTGTGGATATTATTCTGGCGCGGGCACGAATCCTGTGATTGAACCAATAGCCCATTTGGATCTTTTTGATAAGATGCATTTATTCTCCATAAATTTAGAAGAAGGAAATCAGTTGTTTTTTGGTGTAAGTAATTCAAGTTATTCTAGCCTTAGTGGTGATGCTAGATGTATTGACATGGAACCTTTTGATTCTCCTGATGAATTTGGTTTTACTTCTGGAAACAATCTCGACGATTATCGCCTCGGTGGCGGTGAATTCACCGAAGGGGTCAATCTCAGAATGGAAGTCGATTCCAATGGATTTACCCATGTTGTGTATACCAACTGTTTTTATGATGAATGGGCACCTATGAAACATCGAATAAAATATGCGATTTATGACGGAGTCGAATGGGATATTTCTATAATTGTACCTTTTGATGTAGATTGCGCAGAGAACTTACACTTCGTATTATCAAATGACGATCAAGCCTACATTGGCTATACAAATCTGAATGGTGAACGGATGAGTATATTGAAAGAAAGTGATGAATCTATATCAAATGATGTGGTTTTCGATTACTGTCCAATCTTTTATGGTACCAGTACTGAAGATGTTGCAGGCTGTATCGATAATGATAATGATGGCTGGAGTAATGCTGAAGATTTATTCCCTGGAGACTCAAATGAATGGGAAGATTCTGATGGTGACGGAGTTGGGGATAATTCGGATGAATTCCCGGACGATTCCACTGAATCAGAAGATTCTGATGGTGACGGAGTCGGTGATAATTCAGACCAATTCCCATATGACTCAGATGAAAGTATAGATTCTGATGGAGATGGGTTTGGAGATAATTCTGATGCTTTCCCGGATGATTCTGACGAATCAGAAGACTCAGATGACGATGGAGTTGGCGATAACTCTGATGAATTCCCATATGACCCAACACAATTTGAAGATAATGATGAAGATGGATATGGTGATAATATAAATGGAAATAATCCGGATTTATTCCCTAATAATTCCTCTGAATGGGCTGATACGGATGGTGACGGTCATGGAGATGAAGAACATGATGAATTCCCATATGACCCAACGCAATTCGAAGATAATGATGAAGATGGATATGGTGATAATCAAGCAGGAAATAATCCTGATTTATTCCCTGATAATTCTGATGAATGGGCCGATTCGGATGGTGATGGTTTTGGTGATAATTATGAAGATTGGTGTCCATATGTAAACGGAACTATGTCTGGTGGTAATTTCCAAGGATGTCCTGACACTGATGGTGATGGATATGCAGATATTGAAGATGAATTTGATAATGAACCAACTCAATGGTATGACTATGATGGAGATGGTTACGGAGATAATCCAAGTGGAAACTTATCTGATGCTTGCCCAAATCAAGCTGGGACTTCTACTCTAGCAGTCAACTATGGCTCCGGTGGCGGCGGTGGCGGTAGCGGCGGTGGCGGTGGCAGTGAATCTGGCGGAAGCGGTGGCGATGAAGAATTCGGGCCTGCAAGTTTCAGTTCATATGGCAACAATGTCACCCATTATGGATGCTTAGACAGTGATAATGATGGATATGAAGACCAAACTGATATGTGTCCATATTCATATGGAAATAGTTGGGTAGACGTATTTGCCTGCCCGGATGCTGACCAAGATGGAATCAGTGATTATGAAGACCCATATCCACAAAATGCAACTACAAATACAGAAGATTGGGATAGTGATGGATATATTGACCACTCAGATGATCATCAAAACATAGAAGATCAATTCCCCCATGATAAAACTCAATGGAATGATACTGACTTTGACGGATATGGAGATAATCTGAATGGAACTGACCCTGATGCATTCCCACTTGAAGATTCACAATGGTCTGATACTGATGGAGATGGATACGGCGATAATGAATGGGGATTAAATGGAGACTCCTGCATATTTTCTAATGGAAACTCCACTCAAGACCGATTCGGTTGTGTAGATTCAGATGGCGATGGTTTCTCTAATCCTGATGGCGATTGGAGTGTTTACTATGGTGCGGATGCATTTATTTCAGAGCCGACTCAATGGGAAGATTATGATGAAGATGGCTTTGGTAACAATCCAAATGGAGTCACTCCCGATTCTTGCTATGATGAACCCGGTGAATCAACAATGCGTGCAGATTACTCTCAAGTCACTAATCAATGGACAAATGTAACAGAATATGGCTGTCCTGACGAAGATGGTGACGGCTATGAAGATAATTCTGACCCGTGTCCTTTCTCATTTGGAAATAGTTGGGTCGATATGCTCGGTTGCTTGGATACTGACCAAGATGGTATTGGTGATGTAAATGATCCTTATCCACAAAATGCAACCACTAATCCCAGTGACTGGGATGGTGATGGATTCTTAGATAATTCTCCAGACCCTGGTGATAATGTAGATTTATTTGATGATGATAATACACAGTGGTATGATTCAGATTATGATGGATTTGGAGATAATCCCAATGGAAACCTTGCAGACTTATTCCCTAATGAATATAGTCAATGGCAAGATTCTGATGGTGATGGTTACGGTGATAATCTAAATGGTTTTGAAGGTGATTATTGTAGATTCACTGCAGGAACGAGTACAAATCCAAACTTTGGTTGCCTAGACTCTGATGGAGATTCTTGGGCTGATAGCGATGATGATTTTGATAGCGATTCAACTCAATGGTCTGATTATGATGGTGATGGTTATGGTGATGAAATCAACGGAAATAACCCTGATGCCTGCGTCAATCAACCTGGAAGTTCAGTTCTAAGAGCACACTATGATGGTAGTACTAATCTATGGAGTAACGTCACAGAATATGGCTGTCCTGATGAAGATGGTGATGGCTATGAAGATAATTCTGACCCTTGCCCATTTTCCTTTGGAAATAGTTGGGCTGACCAGTTAGGTTGCTTGGACAGTGACCAAGATGGTATTAGCGATAATAACGACCCATACCAACAAACTCCGACCAATGATGTTAGAGATTGGGATGGAGATGGATACCTAGACCATTCAACGATTCCAAGTGAAAATGTAGACTTATTTGCTGACGATAACACACAATGGTATGATTCTGATAACGACGGTATGGGTGATAATCCAAATGGAAATATGGCTGATTTATTCCCTAATGAACCAAGTCAATGGCAAGATACTGATGGAGATGGATATGGTGATGACCCTGCTGGATTTGAAGGAGATTATTGTAAATATACCGCCGGTAATAGTACTGCTCCATTCTTTGGGTGTCAAGATTCCGATGGCGATAGTTGGGCAAATAGCTACGATGATTTCGAACTAGACCCTACACAATGGATGGATGGTGACCAAGACGGATATGGTGATGAGATGAATGGAAATAACCCTGATGCTTGTCCAAACCAACCTGGAACCTCTACTATGTGGGCTAATCAAGATAACACCAATATGTCACATTATGGCTGCCAAGATAAAGATAATGACGGCTATGATGACCTTTCCGACCCTTGTCCAAATCAATATGGAACCAGTTGGATTGACCAATTAGCGTGTCCTGACCAAGACCAAGATGGAATTAGTGATGATAATGACCCTTCCATAAGCACTCCAACTGCTGATTCAGAAGATTGGGATGGCGATGGATTCCTTGACCACTCCGATGATATGGCGCTTAATACAGATGTATTCCCTAATGAACCAACCCAGTGGCAAGATACCGATGGTGATGGTTACGGAGATAATCCAAATGGAATTGAGTATGATATGTTTATGAATGAATCAAGTCAATGGATGGATTCTGATGGTGATGGATATGGTGATAATGCATTAGGAATAGATGCTGATTCATGTATTTATGTTGAAGGAAATAGTACAATTGACCGACTTGGTTGCTTAGATAGCGATGCAGATGGACATAGTGATTCATCATCAAATTGGCTTGCACATCCGTTTGGAATAGCAGATAGTCATCCCTATGATAATACTCAATGGCAAGACTTAGACAGTGATGGTTGTGGTGATAATCCAGATGGAATCAATGGTGATAATTTCCCAACTTTATCGACTCAATGTGAAGATACAGATGGTGATGGATATGGAGATAACCCATTGGGGGTATTAGCAGATGAATTCCCTGAAGACCCTAATGAATGGGCTGACCAAGATAGTGATGGTTATGGCGATAATACCGACCAATTCCCACTTGAAGAAACCCAATGGATAGACAGTGATAATGATGGTTATGGAGATAATCAAAATGGTCGCGATGGTGATGAGTTCCCTCTAGATGACACTCAATGGTCTGATTCAGATGGTGATGGCTATGGCGATGATAGATTCATCGAAGGTGGCGACAAATTCCCTGATGACCCATACCAATGGAATGATACCGATGGTGATGGATATGGTGATGAGCCTGTTGGAATCAATGCTGATGCATTCCCTAATAATTACACACAGTGGGGAGATAGAGATAGCGATGGTTACGGAGATAACTCATACGAAGATGGAGGCGATAAGTTTCCAGATAACCCAACTCAATGGTTAGATTCTGATGAAGATGGTTATGGTGATAATAGTGATGGTATCCAAGGTGATGCTTTCCCTGATGACCCACAACAGTGGAAGGATACCGACAATGACAATTGTGGCGATAATGTAGGTCCAAACATTGTTGGCGGTGACCACTTCCCGAGAGACCCTTCTCAATGTGAAGATACAGATAATGATGGATTTGGAGATAATTCAGCCGGAAATGACCCTGATGCATTCCCTGAAGAAAGTACACAATGGGAAGACTCAGATGGTGACGGGATTGGTGATAATGAATTTGGTAATAATCCTGATATTTGTATGAAGATTAATGAGACTGAAATGCGTCTTTGCAATGATGATTATGACAATGATGGATGGAATAATAGTGATGATTATTTCCCTAATGAACCAACTCAATGGATAGATGAAGACAATGATGGAAAGGGCGATAATTGTAATGGTAGAAATGGCGATTGTTCTCTAAATGATAGAGATAATGATGGCTATACTGACCCGGCTAACCCAGTATATGATGAGCAAGGGTTCATCGATTCTTCATCCTTGGCCAAAGGCGAAGATGCATTCCCTGGAGACCCAACCGAATGGAGTGATTATGACCAAGATAACATTGGTGATAATGCAGACCAAGACGATGATGGAGACGGCGTTTCAGATACCGAAGAAATACGTGAAGGAACCGATTCATTCAACTCTGCAGACAAACCATTTGCTGGAGTAAATATTGTTGGACTAACTCTTGGAGAGTGGGATTTGATTACCATTCTAATAGGTGGACCTAGTGCACTATATCTCGGATTTGCTTTGATGTCGAGAAACCGTAGAACTGAGAAATATGAAGATATGATCTATGCTGCAACTTCTGAAGAAGAATTAGAAGACATAAGTAACAAGTATGAATTATCTTTGCAAATGAGACTTATTGGCCCACACCATGGATTAAGACTCGAAAGAATCCGTTCCAAGCAAGAGAACCTCTTAGAGTATCAATCTGTTGAGGAAGATGCTGAGGAACAACAAGAAGAAACTAAGCAGATACCGATTATTGAGGAAGAATAGTCAATTCCGATTAACTCAAAGCACACGGCCATTTGGCCTTAGTCATGGGAATCGAGACTGTTGTTCTATTGGTAGAGCAATCGTGCCTCAATTCTTTACTCGAGGTTACTTGGTCTGAACTTTATTCTGGTATGGAAAAAGGTAAATTCCGACAATCAAGACCTGAAAGTGATGACCGTTTAAATCGATTATTTGATATCGATTGTGAAGCAGAATTACTCGATTGGATGGACTCTGTTGAAGGAGAACCAAATATGAACGTGAAATTGGCACTACAAAATATCAACGATGGTTCAGAAGGTTTGCTCAAACTGATGCAATGGGCCAGTTCTGGACAATGGGAATCATGGGAAGCAAGAACATATCTCTATCTTGATGTCGCATTGGATAGAGAAATTGTCAACAGAGACGACCTATATTCATATTCTACTTGGGATGATGTTGTGGAATCACTAGCTGGAATACCGGAAGAAGAATTTGCTCAAAAGGTCTGTCTAGATTGGATGGATAGAAGAAAAGAATTAGGTGAAACACTTGATGAATCTAAAGACCCGAAAATCATTCCAACATATGAAGCACATGATAGAACCTCACGATTATTGGTTCATGCAATAACACGATGGAATAAGGAAGATGGAATAATTGGAATTGTTGGAAGAGAGCACATGGAAGCCAATAAATGGGGTCATGGAGAATTCAATATTCGTAAATTATTGAATTCTTAGTTTCGACGGGTTCAAACAATAGTTATGTGACCGGCAATCAATGTCTGATGAAAGTTCACCTGAAGATGGCGATGAGATTGTCGAAAATCTCAATGATGAAACTCCAATGGTTGATGAAAATGGAGAAACTATGGAAGTTGGTGTTGAAGAAATATTAGACCCACTTGAAGAAGCATTGTTAAGAGCCGAAAAGGCAGAAAAAGAAATCGCTTACAAAGAGGCTGAAACTCAAAATGTTCGTAAGAGAATGATGGCCGAAAAATCAGAATTAATTCAATATGGTGGAATGGGTATTGCCAGAAAGATGCTT
>TARA_B110000444_G_C18851728_1_pt1 | contig 14919 bp, 11 predicted proteins | sample TARA_B110000444 | Tara Oceans TARA_B110000444 (sample SAMEA4398370) | marine metagenome | biome: Polar Biome; feature: [SRF] surface water layer (ENVO:00010504); material: water (ENVO:00002006), including particulate matter (ENVO:01000060) such as... | depth 5 m | reverse complement strand
CACCTTGATTTTCAATATAAACTGACCAAGCCGGATTAAAGGTGTGGGTAAGGGTAATTATATAGTTTTTCTCAATAAATTTTGAAAGATATCTTCTGATAGAAAAATTTGTAACAAAAACCCATGTTCCCAGAAAATGAGACTGTGTAGCAACTGTTCCCATTAAAGTTAGTGGAGTTGGGCTGGGAGCAACATAATAAAGAGTTTGATAAAATACCGGCCTATAAAAAGTTCCAAATAAATCACCATATGGATATGGATTTTCAGCACTAAAAGGATCAAAATTTGCTCCTACTGTTAACGAAATCGCAGGAATTAAATCTCTTATTTTAAATCCATTATTTGCTTTCCAACTGTAAACATTAATTTCTCTCTCTTTTTTAAATGGATCGTAAACCAGATACTTAATTCCTAAAAAGTTTTGTAAAAAGCCACTTCTTTTAATTTCCACTGGGTTATTAGAAAGCTTATTTGTGAATGTGTCAAACATATATGACCCGTCATAAGTCAGTTCTAATTGTTCAAATAAAAACCCCCATCGAAGAGATAAAAATCCAACCGTACCATTAATTGTACTTTGGTTAAAACCGTTGTGCTTGTAGCTTCTAGATTCAAAACCCGTTTCGATTTGAACGACTCCCTTCCCAACTGAAAAGGCACCTATTGAGTATCCTGGGCGATTTGAATTAATTTGTTCAGTATATTGACAGATACTCAGGTTTGAAATACCAAGGGTTAAAAGTAGTAGTAGTTGGTTTTTGATTTCAAACATAATGCAATATAATTCGATTTTTTAATAAAATATATAATTATGGAATGGCTTAATTAACAATCTTATATTTTTTTTTTTTTAAATTTGATCTGATATTAACTATTATATTTTGAGTTCTCTACTAAAGATTTTACTTTTTATTTTTATTATTTCATACGTGATTAGACGTTTAAGTCCTTTACTTTTAGGGTGGCTAATTAGGTACATTTCAAAAAAAGCATCATATAATAATGGTCATAAAAAAAATGAAACCCAAAATAAAAGCAAAAAGTCTGATAACTTAGGAGAATACATAGAATATGAAGATATTGAATAGTAGTCTAGCTAAACATGGACTTGTTGTTGTGTGTTTTATCATTTTCGCCCAACTTTTTTATTATCCATCTTTGACAGGCATGAAATTAATGCAATCTGACATAGTTCAATATTCTGGAATGTCAAGACAACTCAAAGAATATAGATCCCAGAACAATGGTAAAGAGACCTATTGGATTGATAATGCTTTTGGAGGTATGCCTACTTATCAATTGGGCGCAAAATACCCAGCCGACTTCTTATCTCTAATTCATGACATTTTTAAGATAATTCCTCGTCCAGCGTATTTATTGTTTTTATACTTATTCTCCAGTTACATTTTATTTTTAGTTTTAAAAATTGATTGGAAAATAGCCGTTTTGGGATCCTTTGCGTTTGGTTTATCTACCTATCTTTTAATAATACTTCAAGTAGGGCACAATACAAAGGCGATTGCTTTATCATATATGCCATTAGCAATAGCTGGTTTCTTTTTATTGATTGATAAAAAATGGTTGATAGGATTCATCTTGAGTGTTTTAGGATTGGGGTTAAATATTAGAGCTAATCATTATCAAATGTCCTATTATTTACTATTTATTTTAATAATATTTAGTTTAACTTTTATATATCATGCTTATCAAAGCAAAAATTTTAAATCTATTTCAAAAAGTTTAGGTTTTTTCTTTTTAAGTGGAATTATAGCTATCGGATTGAATGCAACTCCACTCCTTACAACCTCGGAGTATTCTAAATTTAGTACTAGAAGTGGATCTGAATTAAATCTTAATTTAGATGGAAGTAAAAAAAATACTTCTAATGGATTGGATTACGACTACATAACAGAGTACAGTTATGGTTTATTTGAATCACTAAGTCTCATTATTCCAAGGGTACAGGGGGGAGGATCAAGAGAGAATTTAGGTACCAAATCGGATCTATATGAATTCCTTGTTAAAAATGGAGTTTCAATTAAACAATCTAAAGATTTTGTAGGTTCTGTCCCTACATATTGGGGGACTCAACCCATTCTTGAAGCACCAGCATATATAGGTATCATAGTATTTTTATTAGCTGTGTTTGCAATGATTATTTTAAAAGGACCATTAAGAAATGCTTTGGTAATAGCCTCCGTATTATCCCTAATTTTATCATGGGGTAAAAACTTCCCAATTGTCACTGATTTTTTTATTTATTACGTTCCATTTTATAATAAATTTAGAGCAGTATCATCTGCACAAATTATTTTAGAGTTGTGTATTCCTGTTTTAGCTGTTCTTGGTCTTCAAAAAATAATTAGTGATCCAAAAAAGTATTTTAAAACTTTTATCAAAACCGCAATAGCTCTTCTGAGTTTTTTGATTTCATTAATTCTGTTAAAATTTATAGGATTATTTTCATTCACAAGCCCCATTGATTCAAGATTAAACGGTGCTTATGGTGATGAGATTATGAAACAAATAATAATTGCTCGAGAAGAAATTTTTGTTGATGATATATTTAGAGGAGTTTTATTAATTACATTAATATCGTTGATTTTCTTGCTTTTTAAAAATAAAAAAATCAAAAAGAATCTTGCTATTATATCTATTTTTGGAATATTAATATATGATTTAGGTGGTATTGCATATCGATATTTAGATTTCAACCGTTTCGTTAGTAAATCTCAAATTGAAACTCCGTTCAGAATCACTGATGCTGATAAAACTATTTTAAAAGATAAATCTAGGTATCGTGTTTATGAACCTGAACTTAATTTAACAGGGGCTAGAACAGCTTACTTTCATAATTCAATTGGTGGTTACCACGGAGCAAAACCTAGAAGATTTCAGGAGATTTTTCAACTTTTTAATTACAATAAAATCCCCGAAATACTCAATATGTTAAATGTTAAATATGTTTTGTACAGATCTGAAGATGGAATTTCTCCCTTGATTAACGAAGAAGCTTATGGAAATGCTTGGTTCATAGATTCTATTATAAAAGTGAATTCCGCAGATGAAGCACTAAAGTCTTTTGTTTCTGTCGATCTAAAAAATGTTGCAATTGTGGAAGAAGAAATGACAGCCAAAGCTTTAACTTTTGATTATAATAAGGATAGTCAGTCTTCAATTAAATTAATTGAGAGTTCCTCTAATTTTTTAAAGTATACTTTTACAAGTAAATCTAAACAAGTAGTTGTTTTTTCAGAAATGTATTATTCTGATGGGTGGGAAGCTAAGATAGATAATGAAATAGTTTCTCATTATAGGGTTAATTATATCTTGAGAGCTTTACCTATTGAAAGTGGAAAACATATCATTACTTTTGAATTCAAGCCCAAAGTAGTTGAGGTTGGAACAAAAATTAGATATGCAAGTATTTCATTGTTTTCATTAATTATATTTTTAATGATTTATCAAATAAAATTTAACAGAACATAAACTTAATGGGATTAGTTGCAAAACAGACATTTTATAACTTACTAAGCATTGGTTTAGCCTTCATATTAGGGGCATTAAACACTCTATATATGTATCCAAATTTCCTAGGGAGTAGACTTCAGGGAGTTATTATAGCACTTTTAGCATACTCTAATTTAGTTCAACCATTTATATCTTTTGGACTCCAGCACGCTATTATTAAATATTATAGTTCATTAAAAACTAAGGAAGAAAAAGACAGCCTTTTAATATTTGCAATATGGTCACCATTAATAATAATTGTTTTAATATTAATTTACTTATGGATGTTTTCGTCCTCAATTATTGATGATATATCTTCCAAAGAACCATTAATAAGTACTTATGCCTTTGTCATAATATTAATTGCAATTTCAACATCCTACTTTGAAATATTTTTTAGCTGGCTACGAGTTCATTTAGCCTCTGTATTTGGAAATTTTTTAAAGGAGTTTTACCCAAGACTTTTAAATTTTATTTTATTGCTATGTTATGCTATCAAATTAATTGACTTTGATATTTTTGTATATTGTTTAATAACCGGATATTACATAAGACTTTTATTAGTTATTTTATATAGTTTTAAGATTTATACTCCCAAATTCACATTCACTCTTCCTCCATTTTATTTAAAAATCATTTTATATAGTTTTTTAATTTTCTTGTCGGGGGCAGCTTCAAGCATAATACTTGATATTGATAAGTCTATGATAGCATCTTTGATAACATCTAATGATGTCGCTTTCTATAGTGTAGCGTTATTCATAGCTGCTGTAATTGAAGCCCCAGGTAGAGCAATGTTTCAGATTGTTAGTCCTCTTGTTTCAAAAGCAATAAATTCAAATGATAAAATATATTTGAAAAGACTTTTAAAAAAAAGCAGTAATAATCTTTTTTTAGTTTCAGGAGCATTATTCATTTTAATTAACTTAAACCTGGATGATTTTTATGTTTTTGTAGACCAACCAATGTATGCGGTTGGAATTGGTGTAGTTAGTATAGTTTCAGTCGGCAAGCTTTATTCTATGTCAATAGGGTGTCTAAATAATATAATTTCAAACTCAAAATTTTATCCATATATTTTCTGGTTTTCTGTTCTATCGGCTTCAATAGCGGTAGTTTTAAATTTTATTTTAATTCCTGAATATGGTATTATGGGAGCAGCATATGCCACATTATTTGTTATTTTTTTTATAAATACTTTAAAATTATTCCTTGTAGGTTACAAACTCAAAATTCATCCTTATTCTATAGAATCACTTAAAACCTCAATAGTAATTATACTAGTTTATTTAGCTATTAGTCAAATAAACCTTGAATACACTTCTTTTATAAATCTAACACTTAGATCAGTCTTTATAATTTTATTGTATGTTATTTTAAGTCAAATAGCCGGGTTGTTGAAAGATTTCAACATTCAAATACAAAAATTTTTAAATTGACAATCTTTTTTTAAGATACTCTGAGCTTGGAGCTTTTTTATTATTTGCAACCTTTTCGGGAGTACCTTGAGCTACTATTTCTCCTCCTTCATTTCCAGCCATTGGTCCAAGTTCAATCATATGGTCAGCACATTTTATTAAATCTAAATTATGTTCAACTACTACCAAAGAATGACCATTAAATAATAAAGCATCAAAAGACTTAAGTAGTTTTTTAATATCATGAAAATGAAGTCCTGTAGTTGGTTCATCAAATATAAAAAGTACTTTATCTTTGGTTGCTCCCTTGGCTATAAAAGAGGCTAGTTTTATTCTTTGGGCTTCTCCACCTGATAATGTTGTTGATGATTGACCTAGAGTCACATAACCCAATCCAACTTCATTTAAAGGTTTAAGTTTTTTTATTAGCTTTTTTTCACCATTTAACTCAAAAAGTTTTAAAGCATCGTCAATTGTTAATCCTAATATCTGATCAATAGATAAGTTGTTATACTTTATTTCTCTTATTTCAGATTTAAATCTTTTTCCTTTACAAACTTCACACTCCAGAAGTACATCAGCCATGAATTGCATTTCAATTGTAACTACTCCTTCGCCTTTACATGTATCACATCTCCCTCCATCAACATTGAAAGAAAAGTGTTTTGGTTTATAATTTCTATTTTTTGAAAGGTTTTGATTTGCAAAAATTGCTCTTATATCATCGTAAGCTTTGATGTATGTCACAGGATTTGATCTTGATGATCTTCCTATAGGATTTTGGTTAATAAATTCAACATTTTTAATAGAACTAATATCTCCTTCTAACGAAGAAAATTGACCTGGTTTTTGAGTGTAAATTTCAAAATTTCTAAGTAAAGCAGGATATAAAATATCTTTTACTAAAGTAGATTTTCCACTTCCAGAGACTCCAGTGACAACTGATAATCCTCCAATTTGAAAATTAGCAGTTATATTTTTGAGATTATTTTCTCGGGCTCCAACAATAGAAATCCATTTTTTTGACTTTCTTCTATTGATGGGAACTTCAATTTTTAATTGACCACTCAAATATTTACTGGTTAAAGTATTCAATTTAAGTATTTCTTTAAACGAGCCGGTAGCTACAATTTCTCCACCAAAAGAGCCCGCTTCCGGTCCCATATCAATAATCTCGTCTGCAGCCGTCATTATTTCTTCATCATGTTCTATTATAATAACAGTATTACCAATATCTCTTAACCGTTTTAATATTTTAATTAAACGCTCATTGTCCTGTGAGTGTAAGCCAATAGAGGGTTCGTCAAGAATATACATAGATCCAACAAGACTACTTCCCAGTGATACAGCGATATTTATTCTTTGAGATTCTCCCCCAGAAAGAGAATTAGATTTTCTGTTTAGTGTTAGATAATTCAAACCTAAATCATTTAAAACACTTATTCTACTATTAATTTCAATTAAAATTCTTGATGAAATCTTTTCTTCTGTTTTAGTGATCTTTAAATTTTTAAAAAATACATCTAAGTCTTTAATTGAAAGATCAATTAATTCTGAAATATTTTTACCCCCAACTTTAACATATCTAGTTTCTTTTTTTAATCTACTCCCTTTACAATCAATACATTTTGTCTTTCCTCTGAAACGAGACAAAAGAACTCTATTTTGTATTTTGTAGTTCTTTTTTTCAATTTTTTTAAAGAACCCATTTATTCCAGTAAAATACTCATTACCGTTCCATAATATATCTATTTCTGAATTTGTCAATTCAAAATATGGTTTATGAATGGGGAATTTAAAATTTATTGCAGACTCTATAAGTTTTGAATAAAACTTTCTATATCCAGTACTTCTCCATGGAGCTATAGCCTCCTCGTATATTGAACGCGAAGTATCAGGAATTACTAACTCAGGATTTATTCCAACAATATCTCCATATCCTTCACATTTAGTACATGCTCCATATGGGTTGTTAAAGCTAAATAAATGTATGTTTGGATTCATAAACTCAATTCCATCAAGCTCAAATTTATTTGAAAATTGAATTATCTCATTTGTATCGAGATCTTTTAAAGAACACCTCCCGTTTCCCTCATAAAATGCAACTTGAACTGCATCAGCAAATCGTTGATAAAATTCATCGCTATTGTCAATTACAACTCGATCAACTACTAATTCAAATTGGTTTTTGGGTAATTTAGCTGGATTTATTCTTTCTATTTTACCATCAACGAGAATGCGGGCAAAACCTTGCTGATTTAAAAAATCTAACCTTTCTTTAACAGTTCGAGATTCTGTTTTTTTAATTGGAGATAGTAATAAAAGCTTCTTTCCGTTATCGTAATTTTTTATTAGGTCAATTAAGTCACTCACTTTGTCTTTTTTAACAACTCTTCCTGATATTGGTGAATATGTTAAGCCAATTCTTGAATATAAAAGTTTTAGATATTCATAAATCTCAGTTTTTGTTCCAACTGTTGATCTAGGATTTGATATGCTGACTTTTTGTTCTACCGCAATAGCAGGTGAAATACCAATAATCTTATCAACTTTTGGCTTATTAAGCCTGCCCATGAATTGCCTTGCATAAGAGGACAAACTTTCTACATATCTTCTTTGTCCTTCAGCGTATAGAGTATCAAAAGCTAAAGATGATTTTCCAGATCCAGAAAGACCAGTTATTACAGTCATTTTATTTCTGGGTATCGCTACATCTATATTTTTAAGATTGTGAAGCTGAGCCCCCTTTATTATGATAAACGCCTTTGGATCTAGATCTAGAACTGTTTTCATTAAAAATTAAAGCTGTAAAAGTACAATTTTTATGATTCATTTAGACTTGTGTTGTACGTGCTTTTTAAATAATAAAAAAAATTTGTAGATTTGTAATTCTAAACAACTAGCCTATAGTATAACATTACTCAAATTTATAATTAATTGCAATCTGCAAAAATAGTAATGTTATGATACAAGTAGTTTCAGCAAAAGAAGATGCAAAATTTATTGTCAATTATATTGATGGTTGTGAAAACGCATTGGAGTTTCTTATTAAAAAACACCAACAAAGGTTATTCAATTTTATATACTCTAAAGTTTTAGATAAGGATACTGCTGAGGATATCTTTCAGGATACATTTATTAAAGTAATTAAAACTTTAAAAAGAGGTGTTTATAATGAAGAGGGGAAATTTTTGCCATGGATAATGAGAATTGCTCATAACTTAGTTATTGATTTTTTTAGAAAAAAAAATAGAATACCTTTACTTGAAAACAGTGATAATTTTGATATTTTTCAAATGATTTCTGATGGATCTCTTAACGCCGAAAACACTTTAATTAACGATCAAATAGTAAACGACCTCCAAAAAATAATTTTAGAGTTACCCGAAGATCAAAAGGAAGTCCTTCTAATGAGGTATTACAGAGACATGAGTTTTAAAGAAATTGCCAACGCAACTGGAGTTGGGATTAATACTGCTTTAGGTAGGATGAGGTATGCTATTATTAATCTTAGAAAGTTAATAGAGGATAATAAAATTTCTCTAATTAAATAGATACTAAACATATTAATTTTACGTTATATTCATGTAACAAGCATAACATGAATAAGTATCCAAATTATTTAAAAATAAAACCATTATTGCTCCCCAGTGATAAAGTTATTAGCAGAATAATGTTGTTTTCTCTCTCATTCAAGACAAGTGAAAAAGTCTCTAAGAGATAACCATCTTATTTAATATACTTTTTCTTCCTATTTTTATCATTATTTCGTCTTTTTTAACATTCCAACCTCTAGCAGGTGAATACTCTCTTCCATACCAAATAATTTGTAAATGGAGCTTATTCCATTTTTCAACAGGAAATATCCTTCTTGCATCTCTTTCTGTTTGGATAACATTTTTACCATTCGAAAAACCCCATCGATACATAAGTCTATGAATATGTGTGTCAACAGGAAAAGATGGCACTCCAAATGCCTGAGCCATTACTACACTGGCAGTTTTATGACCTACCGAAGGTAAGCTTTCAAGTGCAGTTATGTCTTGAGGGACCTTTCCGTCATAATCGTTGATTAATATTTCTGATAGTTTGTGAATTCCTTTTGATTTCATCGGGGATAACCCTACAGGTTTGATAATAGATCTAATTTCTTCAACAGAAAGTAATACCATTTCCTGGGGAGTTTTAGCTCTTTTGAAAAGTATAGGTGTTACTTTATTAACTCCTTTATCAGTACTTTGAGCTGATAGTAAAACAGCTATTAGTAGGGTATAAGAGTCAGAATGATTAAGTGGTATAGGAACTTCAGGATAAATATCTTCAAGTTTGTTTATAACGAAAAGAATTTTTTCTTTTTTGTTCATTTGATTTTTCGTTATTTAGTTTTATAAAATTTAGATTAGATATGTTAAAAGTTGGAGATAAAGTTCGGAATTTTTCCTCTGTTGATCAGTATGGTAATAAAATTACTTTTTCAGATTTTATTGGAAAAAAATTAGTTGTATTTTTTTATCCCAGAGCAAACACTCCTGGATGTACTGCTCAGGCTTGTAATTTGCGTGATAATTATGTAGAACTAAAGAATGCTGGTTTTAGTTTACTAGGTGTTAGCGCTGACAGTATTAAGCATCAATTAAACTTTTCTAATAAGTTTGATTTTCCATTTTCGTTATTAGCTGACGAAGACCGTTCGGTTATTAATTTATTTGGTGTTTGGGGACCAAAAAAATTTCAAGGTAGAGAATACGAAGGAATTAACAGAGCTACATTTATTATTGATGAAAAAGGTATTGTAGATCGAGTCATAGATAAAGTTACTACAAAAGATCATGCTTCACAGATATTATAATTTTATCTATCTGATTCAGGAAGGTAACCAAACATTCTATTTTTAAGTATCATTTCAGCTATACCTTCAGGTAACTGTTTTTCCCAACCAGACTCGTGGTTCTTTATTTTTTTTAATATTTCTCTTGAAAAAATAGATAGATTATCTTCTTCAAAATCAAATATGTCTACAATTTTACCATTGTATTTAAAAAATTTATAGAACTCTTTCATTCTAGGATGAAGTTTTAAATTATTACTATTTATAATTTCTCCATTATCATTTCTGTTTGGATACAAATAGACTTTTAAATTATTATAAAAGAGTTTTCCAAAGGCTTCTAAAATTCCACCACTTAAATCCTTGTAATATTCTTCGTTAAAAATCTCAACAAAACTATTTACTCCCATGGATAGTGCTAATTGACTAGTTGTGTAGTGTGAAAAGTAGTCTACCAACTTATAATACTCTTTAAAATTTGAAATCATAACTGTATGACCAAGAGAACATAATAGCAATGCCCGATCCATAAAATCTTTTTCATCAATTTCTCCTTCTGACATTAAATTTGATAGTGTTATTTCAAAAATAACTTCAGTTTTTTCTTCATCTACATTTGGCTCATTTAAAAAAACTTCATGAGATTTATTAAACATATCAATGTTGACGTTGGTAACTGGTCTAAAACTCCCTCTTAACGCTAAAATATTTTTTTTGTATAAAACTCTAGCAGGTAAAATATTATTTCCTTCAGCGTTAAACATGACTGCATCAGTCATCCCAAGTTTAACGAGTTCTAGACTAATTAATCGATTATCAACATTTTTGAATACTGGTCCTGAAAAATTAATTGTATCAATTTCTACTGGCAGAAAACCTTTATTGATTCCGTCATTATCAATATGATCATATAAATATTTTAAAAGTTTTTTTGGATCAGCATTCTTGTAAAACGCTCCATAAACTAGGTTAACTCCCATTAGGCCAAGTACCTCTTGCTGAAGTTTGGCTTCTTGATGATGAAATCTAAAATGGAAAGTTATCTCACTATACTCTTGGTCTACAGCTGTTTGAAATCTAATCCCCATCCATCCGTGACCCTTGAACTTTTTAGCATAATCAATAGTTGCAACAGTATTTGCAAGAGTAAAAAATAATTTATTTGGATGCTCTTTTCGAGAAATTCTATCTTCCAAAAGACCCATTTCTCTATCTAACATTTTGTTGAGTCTAGTTTCAGTTACATATCTTCCGTCATTTTCTTCACCGTAAATATTGTCACTGAAACTTTTATCATATGCGCTAATTGTTTTCGCAATTGTACCAGATGCTCCACCAACTCTAAAAAAATGTCTTGCAACTTCTTGACCAGCCCCGATTTCTGCAAAAGTTCCGTATATATATTCATTGAGATTAATTCTCAATGCTTTAGCTTCAATTGAAGGTCTATTCTCAAATGGGCGGTCACCACTTAATTCGATTGACATAATTTTAATAATTTATCATAAAATTACAAAGATTGTTTTATTTATGTGCAAATATTTACCTTTGATTTCAAATGATTAAAGTAATTTTTTTAGGAACAGGAACTTCACAAGGTATACCCGTTATTGGAAGTAATAATCCCGTATGTTTGAGTGATAATCCGAAAGATAAAAGATTGAGATGTTCCGTTTTAATAAGCTGGAATGAAAAAAATTATCTGATTGATTGTGGCCCTGACTTTCGTCAACAAATACTAAAAAATCCAATTAACTCTTTAGATGGAATTCTTTTTACACACTCACACGCAGATCATACAGCAGGATTTGATGACATAAGACCTTTTTGTTTTCAACAAGGATTAATTGATATTTATTCAACTCAAGAAGTTTTTAATAATTTAAAAACACGCTTTAATTATATAATAAGCAATAAAGATAAATATCCTGGAGCACCCTCCGTTAAGTCAAATATAATTAAAGAAAACAATAAATTTAAACTAGGAGAGAGATGGGTAATGCCGATAAAAGCAATGCATAATACTACCCCCGTTACTGGATACAGATTTGATAATGTTGCTTATATGACTGATGTTAAAACATTGGATTCTAATTCAAAATCAAAACTTGAAAATCTTGACGTTTTAATTCTTAACTGTTTAAGAATTAAGCCTCATATTTCTCATTTAAATTTAGATGAGGCCATTGATATAATAAATGAATTAAAACCAAAAAAAACATATTTGACCCACATAAGTAATTCACTTGGTTTTCATCTTGAAATAAATAAAAATTTACCAAAAAATATTTTTCTTGCATATGATAATTTGTCTATTAAGTGTTAGTTTGTAAATATTATGAAAAATAAAATATTAGTATATCTTTTAATTTTTGTTTCTATAATATTATTATTCCAAATAGTTAATTCCGGAAGAATTCTAAATAAAGAGGAGATGCTTTTAGGTGAAAAAATAAATTCAGTTAAGATTCTTAAATCTCAAAAAAAAATACTAGAAGATCGTATTAATGAAATGAGTGATTTCTCATTGTATGGAAATAACAAGTCATTAGCTGTTTTAGGAAAGGATTTTAATGATAGTATTGTTATAAGAATTAAAGATGCTCTTTTTAAAAAAAATATTTCCAAAGACAAAAAGAGTATAATCCCATACGGAGAAATAGATAAAATCTTTTTGATTAATCAAATAAAAGTTTTAAATCACAAATGGATTATTGCTAATTTTTCTGACGGAAAATTATGGGGAGAATTACTTATTGAATATATAATAGATAAAAATAAAAAGATTGATTTTAAAACAATTGATCATGTTTTGTATTCTATAGAGAAGTAATTTGAAGCCAGTTTAGTAGATCAGAGAAATTTTCCTCACTAATACCGTGTCCTTCGTTGTATTCTTTATAAATGATTTCTGAATTATTTTCTTTGATTAAATTAAAACTTTGTCTTGCTTTTTCTATTGGTATGATTTGATCTAAAACTCCATGAGAATTAAAAACTATAAGATTAGATACATTTTTTAAAGGAGCATCAACAATTTCTGGAATAATGTAACCACTTAATGTAGCAGCTCTTCTAATTAAATTTGGGTAACTCATTGCTAAAGCCCAACTTAAAATGCATCCTTGACTAAAACCAATTAAACTTATATCATTAGAATCAAGGTTAAAATAAGAAGTTGATAATTCAATCGATTCTTTAATAAATTTAACTGATTTTTTTGCTTCGATTAATATTGTGTTTTTTTCACCTGAGTCATTAAATTGTATGTTGCTCCAGGCGTATCCTCCCATATCCAACTCAATTGGAGCCCTGAATGATATAATTGTGTAGTTTTTTGGAAAATAAGATGCAAAACTAAATAAGTCATCTTCATTACTACCATAACCATGCAGTAAAAAAATACAAGGTCTATTTTCATTTACAGAATCAGATATTTTTATTCTATACTTTAGAGGAAGTTGGGGATTATTCATGCTAACTCTCGTTTAGAGATAAAACCCCGTTATTTAGGGATCCAATTACTTCTCCTTTAATTTCAATGTTGATGTAAGAGCAATTTTTAGATGTTGATAAAATATTTTTCTCATTAAAAACTCTTTTAACATCAGGATTAAACATTGTTATGTTTGCATAGCTACCTATCTCAATCTTGGAGTCACTTACATCGAAAATAGACTTGCCTCTTGTTAGAAATTGTATGGTTTTTTCCATTGGAAAAATTGTATTCAATATTGGAAAAAAGGATTCAAGAGCAATACTTCCGTCAGCCGCAGAATAAAAATCTAAATCTTTAATTTCTATATTTTTCGGTTCATGCATAGCAGTAACGCAGTCAATAGTTCCAGATAATAAACCTTGTCTTAAGGCTGATCTATCTTCTATTGTTCTAAGGGGAGGAAAAAATTTAAATTTAGAATCAAAGTTTTCCAGTTCATTATCGGTAAATAATAAGTGAGGTAGGGAAGTAGAGCAGGTTACATTGAGTCCCATTTTTTTCGCATTTTCAATTAGATTCACAGAGTCTTTAGTAGTAATTAGTGGGAAGTGAAGTCTACCACCTGTGTATTCTAAAATTTTAATATCCCTAAACACTCGAGTGCTTTCAGCATAAGTTCCGTATCCTTTTAATCCTAATTTTGTACTTGTTGCTCCTTCATTCATTATTCCATCTAAAGAAATTCTCTCATCTAAGGGGTATGAACTTATTATACCATTAAAACTTTGCGAATATTCTAAAGCAATCTTTAGTAAATCCGGATTTTCTATTGAACTTTTATGATCTCCAAAAATAATTGCACCAGCCTCCTTCATATCATTTAAAGATGCCATTTGTTTTCCCAGCGAAGATTCTGTAAGACACCCATTAGGATAGATAGAAGTAGTATGACCTTTGCACTTGTTGATTAAAAAGTTTACTGCTCCATGATTGTCAGTTACTGGATTTAGGTCAGGATTTAATCCTATTGATGTAAACCCAGATTTTGCAGCAGTAGTAAGACCATTTTCTAAAGTTTCTCTTTCTTCATAGCCAGGTTCTCCAAAAGAAACTGAGGGATCCCACCAGCCTCTTGAAACATGCATGTTTTTATTATCTATTAAAACATCAGCTTTTGTATTGATATTTTTTTCAATTTTTGTAATAAAACCATTTTCGATAAGAATGGAAACAGATTTGCAGTGCAGAGAATTGCTGCTATCTATTATTGTTGCATTTTTAAGCAAAATTTTCATATGTAATGAAAAGCCCTGTTGTTTTTGGTAAAAATAGTGAAAAAGTGTGACAGATAGGTGATTGATTTGACTATAACTTTTATTTAAATTTTTCATTAACACCTATGCCAAAAAGTGCAAAGTCTAATTTTACTGGATCATTTGGCAGAATTTTCTTTAAAATTGTATCAAGTTCTAATACTGCTCTTGCATCATTTTGTTTTCTGTTTAGTATCCCCAGTTTTCTTGCAACATTTCCAGAATGAACGTCTAAGGGACAAGAAAGGTCTGAACTTTTAATTTTTTTCCAAATACCAAAATCCACTTTATTTTTATTTGATCTCACCATCCATCTAAAGAACATATTTATTCTTTTGGCAGCAGATCCATTCATTGGATTTGCAATATGTTTTTCAATTCTTTTTTCATGAGAGGATTTAAAAAAATTTT
>TARA_B110000444_G_scaffold181938_1_pt1 | contig 15011 bp, 11 predicted proteins | sample TARA_B110000444 | Tara Oceans TARA_B110000444 (sample SAMEA4398370) | marine metagenome | biome: Polar Biome; feature: [SRF] surface water layer (ENVO:00010504); material: water (ENVO:00002006), including particulate matter (ENVO:01000060) such as... | depth 5 m | reverse complement strand
TTATTGTAACCGCTCAAAAGCGCGCGGAAAGTCTGCAAGATGTTCCAATGTCCATGTCAGCGATTAGTGGCGAAAGGATTGAAGAGATAGGTGTCCAGAACCTTGCTGATATGTCTGAGTTCATTCCCAATTTCACGATAAATTACAACGCGACCAACTCCATTATTTCAATGAGAGGTATAGGTGTTGGAGCCAACCAAGCGTTTGAACAATCAGTAGGGACCTATGTTGATGGAGTCCACTACGGAAGAAGCCGTCAAGTGCGGACTGGATTGTTTGACGTCGAGCAGGTTGAAGTTTTAAGAGGCCCACAGGGCGTGCTTTTTGGTAAAAATACCCTGGCAGGTGCACTTAATATCACGACCGCAACGCCCGATGGTGACGAAGAGCTCGGAGGCAAGATCGCCCTAAGCATGGAATCTAATGGGGGCCAAGTCGCAGAGGGTCATATCACAGGATCAATTGGAGATACCTTGGGAATGCGCTTTGCCTTTAAGGAACTGGAGAGTGATGGATACAATGACAACACTTTCCCTGGAGCTATTACGAGCAAACTGCCTGTCGAAGACAGCTCACTTTGGAGGGCTAGTCTAACGTGGGAGCCGACAGATTCAACGAGAGTAGAGTTAAAGCATACCGAGAGTGATGAGGAGGTTATTGGAGAGAACTCCGTCGTAACACTCTTCACTCCAGTAGCGAATATGGGTGCCGCGTCTCAGTTTATTTATGGTGTAATGGGTGCCGCTTTTCCAAACTATGCGTCTCTCATTGCGGCCGGCAACTATGACGCCTATAGCGATGCAGGCGTTGTTGGCGGTTGCGAGATGGAAGCTAGAATGGGAAGAAGTTCCGCAGAGTGTGCCGCAGGCCTTGACAAGCCGAAAGGTACAGAAACATCTAATTCAAATACCTCTTTAAGCTTCGAGATGATGCTTGATAATGGCTACACACTCAACGCCACAGCGGGTCGAACGCGTTATGATTATCAAGATGGGCTTGATGCGGACTGGCTCCCTCTTCGGTTTATTGGTCAGGCTACCTATGGGGGCTTCGACTCGAACAGTCAGGAGTTCAGAATCACATCCCCTACGGACGGAAAGTTCTCTTGGGTGGGTGGTGTTTACTTAAACAAAAGTACTCAAACCCAGGATCAATTAACAAGCTTTGATGGCACATTTGGTGTCCCTGGTATTGTATCCGCAATCCTTGGTGTGGATAGCCTGCTTAGCTACAACCCGACTCAGGTTGCAGGGTTAAACGCTACGCTTCTGGCACCCGGAACGCCATATACACTTGATCAATTATACGCGGCAACTGGCCTAGACTATCGCTTACAGTGGGGTCTCGAGGGCCAGACCAAGTGGCAGCAAGCGGGCCGAATATCCTACTGGCAGGCAGACACTAACTCCAAGGCAGTGTTCTATCAGGGTACTTTTAATCTAACCGATACAGTGTCCCTAACCGCAGGTGCTCGCTATACCGAGGAAGACAAACGTGCTTACAAGATAGCGCAGCACACAACCAGTGTAGGTGGTTTAACAACTCCATATGCCAATCCTCTTTTCGATGCTCTATCACACGCACTATTTGGCTTTTACGAGCATGAATTTGAGAATGAGGAGCGCTCAACTAAGCAATTCATTCCGTCAGTCAATATGGAATGGAATCGCTCAGAAGATAGTATGTTCTACATAAGCTACTCGGAGGGCTTCAAGAGCGGTGGTTTTAATGCCACGGACTCTCAACTACCTCTATTTACTGCTGATGGTGTCCAGCCAAATATGCCTGGCCCTGGTTATGAGTTCGACGATGAGAATGCCGAATCGGTTGAGATCGGTGGTAAGCATACTCTGATGGATGGTGAGATGACCCTGAACTGGGCGGTTTACGATAGCACCTATGAAAATCAGCAAGTATCGACCTTCGTTGGTCTTGGCTTCGTGGTAACCAACGCGGCGAGTACGGGCCTGACAGGGCTCGAAGTTGACTGGAAGTGGCAGGCGACGGATAACTTGATGGTTGGTGCAAATATCGCTCTGAATGATGGAGCGTATAATGATTTCCCCGGTGCGGCCTGTACCGCACTCCAGGCCTCTGATCTTGCTGGTGGGGCGACCTCATCTGGGTCTTGTGTAGCTGAGATTGCTCCGGATGGAACGCAGATAGGAATCAGTCAAAATCTCGCAGGCGGTCAAGTTGGAATAGACTATAGTGGAGCGCTAATGGCTGATTACTCTCGTCCAGTAATGGGGGGTCTGTTATGGGTCAGCAGCATTGACGTGAACTTCACTGATGGCTACTTCATGACAGGCTCTCTCGACCCAATTGACTATCAGGATGGTTTTTCAAAGACCAATATCCGCACCAGCTTAAATGGTGAGAATTGGACCGCCATGCTTTATGGTAAGAATATCACTGATGAAAGAAAGCCTACGGGCGCTGCTGCTGTGCCTCTATCCTCTGGGTCTCACTTCCAGTATGGTTTTGAGGGAGCAGTTTGGGGTGCATCACTTAGCTATAAATTCTAATGCGGAAATTATAAGCTAGGGTGGAAAAAAGGACGGGCTTGCCCGTCCTTTTTTTGCTTATCTAATATCTAGTGCATGTTTCTTAACAGGGTTAGCAACAACAGGAACAAAATTAGATTACTCACAAAAAAGGCATATCCACGCAATAAAGTATTCTGCGAAAAAATGTGCAAATAACTGTGTACCGCTCTCAGTAAAACGTAACTCCATGACAAAGCAAGTACAAGCTGGTCTTGAATCCCTTGGATAAAGCAAAAAGCGCACAATACGTAAAAGATAACCGGGAATTCAAATAAATTTTGAATGTTATTTTTTACCAGTTTTAAATTCTCCGGTGCATCTGGATAGGGCATTAGCGGTATGCCTTTGGACCACTTTTGATTGGGTCCAGTCAACTTAACCGACAAATAAACATGTAAAAAACTCACTAAAAATGTGACAAAAATCAACACATAAGCAGCAACCAAGACGTTCTGAAACATAGCAACACTCCAACTAAATCATTAGGACTTTAACACGCTTTCATTGGCATACAATGATAACTCGATAGCCAGGTCGATTAACTCATCAAATATTCGCTTTAGCACTAGCCGTATTTTACGGCTAAATAGTCGGATATCAAAATATGAGCTGTCCGTTTTTGTGAGTAGACTGTCATATTAAGACAGTGTGAAGAGTCCTGCCTACGCTATGATGGGGATGTGTAATTTATAACTAATTGTTTGGGCAGTTATGCGTAAAATGGCCGTTAACTCAAGTAACACTGTTCGTGCATCCATTGGGTTGCTCGGTCTATTACTGTTGTTAGCCGGTTCAAACACACAGATTAACTGGCAATATCAGCCCATAGATACCGTTGTTTTGGTCAATCAAAAGCCGCTGACGGAATCTGTATTACATCTTGCCCGTCAACGCTCTGACCTGCTAATGGCAGACATTTCGTCTCAAGACAGAGATCAACAGCTGCTACAACGACTCATTGATGATGAACTGATATTACAGCGCGCCGAGGAGCTGGGCATTCTGCAGGCAGACCCCGGTATTCGTAAGCTGTTAGCCCGTTCAGCAATTGATACTATTGTGCGCAAGTCTCAGGCTCTGCCAATCAATGAACCTGAACTCATCGCCTTTTATGACGATCATCTAGCGGTCTTTCAACAACCTCAAAGAATAACGCTTCAAGCTGCACAATTTGATGATCTTGAAATGGCCAATATTTCTCGCAATGCGCTCTTGCTGGGGGATAGTCTCAAAAAAACCGTATCACATGGGGGCGGTGAAATGTTGCCCATACCTCTATCGCCGTTGCCAAAGCATGTACTAGTGCGCTATCTCGGGGCATCTTTGACCGACTTGGCACTAACGGTACCAACCATGGAGGTCTCTCAACCAATTATTCGAGGTGACAGCGTTTATCTCCTGCAGGTCTTTGAAAACCATCCGGCAACATTAATGCCTTTTAAACAGATTCGAGCGACAGTGATGACTGAATTAAAAATTAGGCGGCGGCGTGATAGGTTGGCAATGACGCTAACAGAACTCAAACAGCAAGCTAGCATTGAGTTCAATTCAGTATTGCTTGAGCAACTAGCGAGTACTCATCAATAGCTATGAAAAAATCTGCAACACTGACAACCAATCAACGATCGCTGACTTTGTTAATCTGCGGCTCAATCCTAGGTATCCTAATAGCACTAAGTGGCTCCTATGCATCAGTAACTGAAGACAATACAGTGATCGCTTGGGTTAACGATACCGCTATTGGAAGATTGCAATACAGCCAGGCTCTGGCCCTTTACAGCCAGGAAAAACGCGGCCCTACTAACGCACAGGATAGGGCTCTTATATTAGAGCGACTCATAGAAGAAGAGCTATTGGTGCAAAAGGCGATTATGGATGGTGCGCTGCGCAACAACCTTGGTGTCCGTCAACGCACATTACAAACTATGCTTGACAGTATTCAAAGTGAATCTATAGCCACCAATGGCAACAACGCCGAGGCAACTGGCAAGGCGCTTGAAGGCTATATAGAGCAGCTTCGTCATACGGCGAACATCGAATGGCTGAATCAGAAGCCCACCTCTGCGCAGGCGAGTCAATAATGGTGAAGTTAATCCAAATAACTGTAGTCATATTGCTCACATTTGGTGTTATCATCACATCATCACAGACGCATGCCCATAATCGCAGTCAGTCTTTTTCTGACTGGGAAATAATCAACAATCATGCAACGGCGGTCTTTACCGCTAAATCCAGAGAAATTACTCGACTTCAAACTCAGACCAACGAATCTCTAGACACCTTACTGGTAAACCATTTAGCTAGCTCGATCAGTGTGTCTCAAGATAGCTTGCCCTGCATAAGTAAAGAGGCTGCTAAACCCATGCCGTCCGCACTGGGGTATGTTCGTGTCAGGTTAGTATTCGACTGTGATGCGTCCTTAGGTAACCTCAGTATTAGCATTAATAGCTTTTTCAATGCCGCTAGTTCTCACGTTCATTATGCCAATGTGGCCCTCAATGGGGAGCCCTCTTATCAGTACCTATTTACCAACAAACAACGGCAACATGAAATCACTGATCAACTAAAATCTAGTAGTCACTGGTTTTCCAGCGTTACCCAATTCGTCATTATTGGCGTCGAACATATCTTTGGCGGCATTGATCATATCGCGTTTCTACTAGCCCTTATGTTGCTTCTCCGTAGTGTAAAGGGCTTAATTTGGATGATCACCGGCTTCACCCTTGGGCACAGCATCACCTTGGCGCTGGCTACGCTGGGTTGGGTGATACCTGACCTTGACATTGTTGAGGCTGCTATTGGCTTTACCATCGCTCTGGTCGCTGCAGGAAACATCGCTGTTCTCACGGGAAATCATCGTCAAATTGCCTATTTCTCTGTGGTCGGCTTATTACTGATCGTGCTCATCAACTTGACTTGGAATATGGGATTGAGTGCCCTGAGCGGCCTTGGTCTGGCGTTATTTGCGCTCGCCTATCTATGGGATTCTGCCGATAAGCATTTGTCAGCTAACCTCCGTGTGGTGACAAGTGTTGTATTCGGGCTGATTCACGGTTTTGGCTTTGCCGGCGCCTTGACCGAAACGGGTTTAGCCAATGCACAGCTTTTCCCTGCGCTGCTTGGCTTTAATCTTGGCATTGAACTGGGTCAAATAGTGATCATCGCCGCTGTCTGGATGCTTTTACAAAAAATGAGTCAATCTAGACTGCTCAGTGACACAAGATTAGCCGTTGATTTAGTTTCAGCAGCACTCTGTGGGTTAGGTTTATACTGGTTTATCGGGCGAAGTTATGGAATTATCTAATAAAATGGGGTTTAACATGTTTAAAAAGTTTGCTGTTGTTATGGCTGTCATGGGTGCAATCATCACCCTCGTATTGACTAATAATGCACCAGAAGCGGTGTATCGGCTTTTTCCTGGCTACTTCGAAGACCCCAATCTTGCCTGGGAAAACTCTCCACTAACGCCACAAACCATTACCCAACAACGACTACCCAAAGAGGTCATAGACGCTCGCACCATCAGCAGAAGTAATGATGCAATGCCTGAAAAACAGATTCTTTTTGGTGATACTCATGTGCACACCACTAACTCTGCCGATGCCTTTATGTACAGCTTACCGATGATGCATGGTGCTTCTGGCGCCTACCCACCGGCATTTGCCTGTGACTACGCACGCTTCGTTTCACAGCTAGACTTTTACTTTCTCACTGATCACGCCGAGAGTTTTACCTTGGGGCAGTGGCGCGACGGCATGGAATCGGTGCGTCAGTGCAATCGTACCGCTGGTGACCCAATGAACCCAGACATTGTCGCTTTTCTCGGTTGGGAATGGACCCAGGTCGGTACCGTGGCTGAAAATCATTACGGCCATCACAACGTGCTGTTCAAAGATGATGATCCAGAAAATTTACCTAGCCATCCAATTGCCTCAGTGGGTGTTGGCGTAGCCACTATTGCCGCACGTTCAAATGAGGGCAAACAATCGGGTATTTTAGGTGTCCTCGATCCACGTCATAAAGACTATTACGCCTCCTACAACACGTGGGTTGGCAATATGGCCGGAACACCGGCATGTGACTCATCCCTGCCCAGCCCATCACTTCCAGCGGACTGTTATGAAAGTGTCGCTACACCAGGAGAACTGTTTGAAAAGCTCGATGAGTGGGGCTTTGATAACATTGTCGTGCCTCACGGCACTAGCTGGGGGTTTTACACCCCCCCCAATGCTAACTGGACTCATCAGTTGACCGAGGCGAACAGTGATCTCGACAAAACACGCTTAATTGAGGTTTATTCCGGCCACGGTAACTCGGAAGTATTTAGAGACTTCACGGTAAGAACACGCAATGATAAGGGCGACTGGGTCTGTCCGGCGCCGCAAACCAATTATCTTCCCGCTTGCTGGCAAGCAGGAGAGATTATTGAAGATCGTTGTTTAGCTGATGGCACTGACCCGGATGAATGTAATGCTCGTGCAGCAGAGGCGCGTCATAACTTTGTTCAACTAGATACCATTTACGGCTTCATGACCGTGCCCGGCAGCACGCCAGAAGAATGGCTTGACGCGGGACAAGCGAGAGATGTTTTCCTACCGGCATTTAACTACAAACCTCGCAAATCGGTGCAGTATGGCTTAGCGCTTCAGAACCTTGAAGACTCAGAGAATCCATTGCGTTATCGCTGGGGCTTTATTGGTTCAACCGACACCCATTCAGCGCGAGCAGGTCACGGTTTCAAGCAACTCGATAGAATTAATAGTACCGATGCAACGGGTGTTCGAGATGGCTTCTGGGAGTCCGTTTTCGCGAGTACGGCTGTGATCTCAGAGCCAGCGCCGCGATCGTTAACTGCTGATCAAATTGATCCGGTAAGCGCCAAGATATTTGCCTCAGAATTTGAACGTACTAACTCTTTTTTAAATACCGGAGGAATAGCAGCGGTACACGCTCAAGGCCGTGATCGAGACGCTATTTGGGATGCCATGAAACGTCGTGAGGTCTACGGAACCAGTGGGCACCGGATGCTAGTTTGGTTTGATCTGCTTAATGCTAACAATAACAATCAGTCGTTACCGATGGGAAGCAGTGTCGATATGGTTAGTAACCCACAATTCAGCGCCAAGGTTGTTGGCTCGTTCAAGCAGCTTCCCGGTTGTCCAGAGTATGTTGTAGAGACACTTGAGCAAAAACGCTTACAGAAAATGTCCCTTGGCGAGTGTTATAACCCCTCCGATGAACGCTACCTTATCGACAGCATTGAAGTGATTAAAATACGTCCGCAATCCTATGCTGGTGAAGAGGTCCCGCCACTGATTGAAGACCCATGGCGAACGTTTGAATGCCTCCCCTCTGCTGAGGGTTGCTCTATCGAATTTGAAGATCAGGACTTTACAACTGACGGCCGCGATGCCCTTTACTACATCCGAGCGCATGAACAACCTATAGCAACCATCAATGGTGGCAATTTGCGCACTAGCTTTGATGACCAAGGCAATGCCATTACCACCGACCCCTGCTTCGGTGATTACCGCACGCCAGAGCAAGACAACTGTCAGCAACCTCTGAGCCAACAAGCATGGTCTTCGCCCATCTTTGTAGACTTTAAACAATAATAAGACTAACTATGAAACATTAGGGGACTACATTATGGGTAATAAAACCGCACTAGTGACGGGCGCATCCGACGGTATCGGACTCGAGTTCGCCGACATTCTTGCCGCTCAGGGCTATGACTTGGTTTTAGTGGCGCGACGAGAAGATAAGTTGAATGAGGTCAGCGAAAAACTCAGTCGGACCTACGGCATCAACTGTACCGTTATGGCCACTGACTTGTCTGAACCTCAGGCCGCCCAAACGCTTTTCCAACGCACCCGTGATCAACACCTGCAAGTTGACTTTTTAGTCAACAACGCGGGGCTTTTACACAATGGGTTTTTCACCGAACTAAGCCTTGCTGAACAAGAGCGCATGATTACTGTCAACGTGCTTGCATTAACCGCACTGAGTCATCTTTATGCCAGCGATATGGCGACGAGGAAAAAGGGCCACATTCTTAACCTAGCATCGCTAGCCGCTTGGATGGCCATCCCTAATCAAAACGTCTACGCAGCCACCAAGGCCTATGTTTTATCATTCTCTCAGGCCTTAGCAGATGAAATGAAAGCGGCCAACAGTGGTGTTGTGGTATCCGCACTCTGTCCTGGCTATACCGCTACTAAAATGATGGATAACCCAGATCAAGGCGCTAAACTCAATATCGCTCCAAACATGATGATGTCAGCAAAAGACGTCGCGGAATCGGGCATCAAGGGCTGTCTCGCAGGCCAGAGCGCTATTGTGCCAGGCGCAGCTAATAAAATGACCGCCGCGATTATCCGCCTGTTTTCCAAGACACTACTCACCAAACTGGTTGGCAGTTTTTACCGAAAAAATATGGGCTAATGCCATACAAAATAACTTAACAGACACTTGAGGGGCTTATGAGCGAGCAAACGATCCAAAAAATACTAATTACTGGCGCCAATGGTTTCATTGGCAAGACGCTGATGCGTTTTTACCAACACAACAATCAAGCCGTGGTTGGCGTTGATCTGGTTGGCAATGGTACAGATATTATTGAAGGCGATATTGCCAAACCTGCGAGCATTGCCAATTTGCTAGAAGAGTGCGATGTCATTATCCACACTGCGGCACTGGTCTCAAATGCCATGGAAGACAGTGATATGTGGCGAGTCAATGTACTGGCCACCCGCAACTTAATCGATGCGGCAAAAAAACGTAAGGTGCGGCGTTTTGTGCAGATATCTTCCATCGTTGCCTATGGTAATGCTGCCAAGGGCGAGATCGACGAGAACCACCCCGTGCATGCCGATGGTGGGAGCTATGTGTTAACCAAACTGGCCTCCGAACATGCCGTGCTGGCAGCCTCCGCGAATAGCGACATTGAGGTGGTTATTGTGCGTCCCGGCGATGCCTATGGCCCCGGTAGCCGTCCATGGATTATTGCACCCTTGGAAGCAATAGCTAAAAATCAATTTATGCTGCCAGCCAAAGGCGAAGGTTTCTTTAGGCCCATCTATATTGATGATTTAGTCAGAGGTATTGCACTTGCTGCCCAACATCCCGATGCTGCCGGCGAGATATTCAACTTATCCTGTGAAGGCTACATGACCACCAAAGAGTATTTTGCTCCACACTATCAGTGGTTGGGCAAAAAAGGACCCATGCTTGTCTCAACTAAGCTTGCGCTTAGAGTCGCCGCCGTAGCCTCCAAAGTGGCCAGCCTCATGGGCAATCTCAATGAAGCCTCGCCGGCAACCGTGGTTCAACTTGCAACCAGTAGCTGGTTCTCCATAAAGAAAGCCGAGCGAATTCTTGGTTGGAAGCCTGAAATGCCATTTGACGAAGGAATGGAACGCTCCAAACAATGGGCTGCAGACAATGGTCTTTTAGACAAATGATGGTTATGGTGTCATGTGGACGCCAAAGGAACCTCTCATGCCTAAGAACATTACTGACTTAGTTACGCTTGCAAAAAGCACTGCGCAGATAGAGCGCTATGCAACCCCCCAGGATCGCTTAGTGAAGGGTAATCCTGAGCAAAATAATACACTTCATTTTTCGACCGATGATCGGTTCTTTGTCGGAGAATGGGGTGCAGAGGTTGGCTGTTGGAAAGTCAGCTATACCGAAAGCGAATATTTCCACATACTGAGCGGCAAATCCATCCTACGCGATACCGAGGGTAATGAATTGACCGTCATTGCCGGTGACAAGATCTGCGTGCCCGCTGGCTTTGAAGGTGAATGGGACGTCATAGAGCCAACGCAAAAAATCTATGCTATCTACGAAAACTAAATCTTTCTAAATAACACGGTTGTCTCTATGTCCAGATTATTAGCACCACTACTCATTATCGTCCTCAGCCAGGTCGGCTGTAGTGTCGAGTCCAAGTCGGAGGCAACAGCAGCTGTATCAACAGATCAAAACGCGACTCTAATGGCGCAGGCACAGGCGATACACGCCACAGCATTGACCATAGATGCTCATGCCGACATTGAAATACCAGATAAGCCTTCTATGTACGTCGGCTCTGATGGCCTGTCTAAGGTGGGCCCACAGAAAATGCAAAAAGGTGGCTTAGATGCAGTTGTTATGTCTTTAGCAGTGGGGCCTATGCCAAGAACCCCTGATGGTTATGCGGCTGCTAAAGCGTTGGCGCAAACCAAGCTCGCTGCGGTTAATGCACTGGCAGAGGATCCAGCCAACAATACCGTCATCGTAAAGAGTACAGTTGAGCTGACTAACGCGCACATCGAGGGGAAATCAGCGCTGATTATTGGTTTTCAAAATGCATTAATCTTGGGTACAGACATAAGTGGAATCGACAGTCTATATCGTTCAGGGGTTAGAGTATTTGCCCTAACACACATGGGCCATAATGACTTTGCGGACTCATCAAGAACACTGTTTGACGGTGACACAGGCACTCGTGAACCGGATGCTGAACATGGTGGCTTATCCGCTTTAGGGAAAGCGGCTGTTGCAGAAATCAATACCCTTGGTGGCATTATGGATATCTCACAGTTATCCTCTGAAGCCGCCCTACAAGTTATAGCCCTCTCCAGCACTCCCGTCATTGCCAGTCATTCCAACGTGCGCGCACTAACCAGTGTTAGCCGCAATCTCTCTGATCTAGAAATAGATCAGATTGGTGAGAGCGGCGGTGTTATTCATATAGCGCCATTTCGCGGTTACCTGTTTGACTCTGCTGACCCAGACATGGATACAAATATCCGCGCCGTTCGCAAAGAGTCCGGCATAGAGGAAGACTACTTATATCCATTTGAGCTGTATTGGGAAATTGATGACCCCGCTATTAGGAAAGACTTTTTGACTCGCACCAGCGCCCTGCTTGGCCCCATCGGATTAGACGAAATGCTCGATCATATTGACTACATCGTTGAGCGCATTGGTGTTGATCACGTTGGTATTGGCACAGACTTTAATCATGGGAGTGGCATTATTGGATTCAATGACGCCAGTGAGGCGCTAAATGTTACCGTTGAGCTACTTAAACGCGGCTATCCCGAAGACGACATCATCAACATTTGGGGTGGCAATTTTATTCGAGTATGGCGTGCCGCAGAAAAAGCCAGCGAAGCTAGGATGTTGCAGTCTCAGAGGTAAGGCCAGCTCGATAAGAGCCCGCGGTAGAACCTGTCCAGAGCTTGAAGCTACGGTAGAACGAACGCGCCTCCGCATAACCCAACTGGTAGGCAATTGAGTCGAGTGATAGATTGGTATTTTTTAGATAATACAGTGCCAATTCTAAGCGCAATTCATTGAGTAAATCCTTGTATCGGGTACCCTCCTCGTCCAGCTTTCTCTGCAAAGTACGGCTACTCATACCGAGCATTTCAGCAATCATCTGACTGGAGGGGGTTTGTTGTTTGAGTATCAGGCGCAAAAGATTTTTTACTTGGTCGGCTACCCGTTGTTTCTTGTCTAAACCACCTAAGAGGGTAGTGGCATGATCTAGCAGCATCTGCAACAGTTGTTCATTAGCCTGGGGGAAAACCTCATCTAAAGCACTTTCAGGAAATCGGAATCCACTGGCCGGCTGATTAAATAAAACCTCACAACCAAATAGTTCGGTATAGTCAGCCAATAAGGCAGGATCATCTGGCCCCTGGTGTTCAAACCAAATGCTATGCCAGCCCTCAAAATTAAGAAAACGTCGCGCAAATAGGCACCAAGACGCCAAAACATTTTCGACTTCATGCTTCCGCACTGTTGGGGTTTTAAACTGGCAGGTCCATCGCTGTAGGGCAAAACCATCTGCAATCTCAATGGAGGTAACTCCCATATCGCCAACAATTTTTTCGTAAATCGGAATTTTCGCTTGAATCATGCGTAGTGTTGAGCAGTTCATCGAGATATAACCCAACACACTGTAGGACGCCGGCTCTACAAACTGGGCCGAGTGAAGTCCAAAACAGGGATCGTCGCTCGCCTCGATTAATAGTGCTAAAAGATCTTCCATTGACTGGTTGGAGACGTGTTTGGTGTTATCTTTTAATGTCTCAGCATCAATTCCCACCTGACTTAGCAGCGGCGAGTAATTCACACCACACGCCTCAGCGGACCTCAAATATTGGGTAACCGCCGGTACCGATGCAAGACCACTGTTATGTGTTAAATCCATGTGCTTTTAATGGTGCCTACTCTATGACTGAAATTGTGACCCTATTGTCGGACTTAGACAGCGACTGCTGTTATGTTAGTCGATACTATAATGGAAAATAGTATACCTCAAGAGTTGAGGATTTCGTCGCCATTAACGCTATACTTATGCGCGCCAAAGTGGCCAATATTAATACTCATGAAAGCAACACTATATAGGATGGTAAAGATGCGGTTGTGGAATGGTTGGGGCAATGAAAATAGTGATCTAAACATGGAGCTGAGCAGTGGTTTACGCATGCTATTACAGGCATTGGTTGGATCTGGGACGGCACTACCACAGGCAACTTTGAGTGATGTTGTTGCCAAAGTTCCGCCAACGAGATTGTCCACGCACCCCTTAATTAATACCGATCCAGAGATTCGTGTGCGCCACGCACGCGGCCAAAGCCTGCCTGATTGGCTGGACATGCACAGTGGAGATGTCAATACGTTTCCTGATGGCGTTGCCACTCCAGAGTCATCCGCTGAGGTGCGCACACTTTTAGATCACGCCAAGGCTGACAGTATTGTGGTCATTCCCTATGGCGGCGGTACCTCAGTGGTTGGGCATATCAATCCTGAGGAAAGTGAAAGGCCAGTGCTAACCATTGATATGAGCAAGATGAACAAGCTACTTCATATCGACAAAGAGAGTCAGCTGGCAACTTTTGGCTCTGGCATTGCCGGTCCGGCATTAGAGAAATCACTCAATGAGCATGGGTTCACCCTCGGTCACTTTCCGCAGTCATGGGAGCTTTCTACCTTGGGTGGTTGGGTGGCGAGTCGCTCAAGTGGCCAGCAATCAATACACTACGGACGAATAGAGAATCTGTTTGCCGGTGGTAGCATCGAAACCCTCGCTGGCACCTTGGCTATACCGACTATTCCGGCCTCCTCGGCAGGACCGGATGTGCGAGAGATGATCCTTGGGTCTGAGGGTCGCATGGGTATTATCACTGAGGTGACAGTACGGATCACTCCGCTACCAGAAAAAGAGTTATTTCAGGTGGTCTTCTTTCCCTCTTGGGAGGTTGGCATTAATGTCGCCAGAGAGCTTATCCAGCAAAGAGTTGCGCTCTCCATGGTACGTCTAAGTAACCCACTTGAAACCACTAGCCTGCTGTATATGGGTGCGGGTGAGGATAGCAGCGGCGTGGCTGCCTTGGAACAAGCCCTTGCTGAAAAAGGCATTGGCTCGGGTAAGGTCATGATGACGTTGGGTGTCACTGGGTCTGCCAGACACTGTGAAACAGCTCATCAGCTCGCCCTAGATCACTGTGCTATTCACGGCGGTGTGGCCGATCAATCAGGTCTTGGTGATAACTGGGCGCATGGGCGCTTCCGAGCACCCTACCTCCGCGACCCGTTAGGCGCAGCTGGTTATGCCGCAGACACCATGGAAACTGCTGTGGACTGGTCTAAAGTTCCCAAGGCAGCAGAAAACATAGAGCAGGCCATTCGCACTGCGCTGGCCGATGAAGGTGAGCAGGTTCATGCCTATACTCACCTCTCCCATGTCTATGGTCAGGGTTCAAGTATCTATACTACGTATTTATTTCGTCTTGGTGACAGCTATCAACAAGGGATGGATCGTTGGGTCAAACTTAAAAAAGCCGGCGCCGAACAAATTGTTGCCCACGGCGGTACTATTAGCCACCAACACGGCGTAGGTAAGGACCATAGGAACTATTTGAGCGCCGAAAAAGGAGCGCTGGGCATCGCCGCCATGAATAGCCTCTGCGTATTATTTGACCCTAATGGCCAGATGAATCCCGGTAAACTACTGCCAGACAGCGAGCAATAAAAAACTATGAATGGATTCACTGATCGCCAACAATTATTGGCTGAAATGCGCAACGGACAGTCTCTTGACTGGGACATTATTGTGATCGGTGGCGGTATTACCGGCGCCGGCATATTACGTGAAGCAAGACGTCGCGGGTATAAAGCGTTGCTATTAGAACAGCAGGATTTCTCCTGGGGCACCTCTAGTCGTTCATCAAAAATGGTGCATGGCGGCCTGCGCTATCTTGCCGCCGGCGATTTAAAATTAACTAAAGAATCGGTGGTAGAACGTGAGCGATTGTTAACCGAGGCACCTGGGTTAGTGGATCGAATCGCCTTTTACTTTACCTTTCGCAAGGGCCTATTCCCGGGTCGCTTCGCCATGACTGTCATTCTTGCTATTTATGATTTTCTTGCCAGCATCAGAGATCACAGATACTGCAACAA